>Ga0181571_10001616_pt1 | contig 16376 bp, 10 predicted proteins | sample 101ome_17_FD_132440 | JGI IMG/M metagenome (GOLD analysis project Ga0181571, IMG submission 132440) | Coastal salt marsh microbial communities from the Groves Creek Marsh, Skidaway Island, Georgia - 101407AT metaG (megahit assembly) | ecosystem: Environmental > Aquatic > Marine > Intertidal... | reverse complement strand
TGGAATCACCAAGGGAATTCCTGTTTTGCGACGGTGCGCGCTGGCGTTGGAAAACACCGTCATGCCGCTGGCTGCCCATTGCGGTTCAAGCAACTCTGCCTCTTCGGCTGGAAGGGCTGAGAAGGCGATGGTGACGCCTTGACCAGCCAGCGTTTTCATCACGGTGGTGTCGCCGACATCCATCACCGTGAGGTTGGTCATGGAGGGGCGCTCTTCTTCGAGAATCCAAGGCACGTCCGAAAGAACCGTACCACAAAATCGAGGAGAGCCGGCAACGGCGGTAAGTTCGAACCACGGATGGTTCGCAAGGCGTTGTTGAAGACGTTGAGAAACCAATCCTCCGGCCCCCAACACGACCACCTTGTGGCGTTGCATGGTAAACCCAACAGACCATCGGATTTGAGGTCTTGGCAGGCGGTCACATCAGCGGTTCGGAAACGAAACGCCGGGTGATGAGTTTTCTCAAAATATTCCAGCCGTCGGCTGTTGAACCCAACTTTGCCTCTCCAAGACGCGGAAGGTAAGAGATGGGAAGATAGGCGAAAGGAACCTGCTGATGCACCATGCTGGCGAACATCTCCGCTTCGATTTCAAACGAGACGCTGTTGAGGTCCATTCGTTGAATTGCACCTCGGCTAAAAGCCCAGTAGCCCGAACAAACATCGTAGGTCGGGACACCAAAGATGGTGGAGGCAAACCACGTCAGCAAGTGGTTGCCGATGTAGTTGGTTCGCGTCATGGCATCGGGCGACATGGTGCCGCGTAGTCGGTCACCAATGACGACGTTATCATCCTCAAGTCGGCGCAACAGGGTGATCATTTCGGAGGGCACGTACGTGCCATCGGCATCCAGCATGACCACGGCGTCGGCGTCCAGCCTGACCGCTTCACGAAACCCGTGGCGAATGGCACTTCCCTTTCCGTGGTCGTCTTGTCCAACCAGCAACACGCCAAACGAGGAGGCCACTTCTGCGGTTGAATCGGTGCTGTGGCCATCCATGACCAACACCGTGGTTTCGTAGCCCATGACCTCGAGTGCCTCGTGGGGAATTCGTTCCAAAACCCATTGCAAGCCAAGAGCCTCGTTCAGCACCGGAAGAAGAATGACCAACCGCTGCATGGTTCTCGGTGAACGATGTTCCACATGGTATTTGCTGCTCGCCTCAATTTCGCCATTCGAGCCACTGGAGTTTGACCCCGGTTCGGTCCAGCAGCACGGTGTCCCGCCCGGACAAGCCCAGAGGATTCACCCAGCGGGATGGTTCCTCAGACTTCCATGACAGCGCAAGTTCCTCCATTGCAGATGCATTCGTGACATCAAAACAAGCTTGGTGATAGCCAGCATCGGTTCGTAATCTATGAAACGGACGGTCCAGGCCAGTGGATGATTGGAGGTAAAGAGCGGCGGGCTGACCGATGACTTCGTACACCATGCACAATTCAGCGGCTTCTTGGGGGGCATCAATCCGCACCGTGCCCTCGGTACCTTCGGGTAAAAACGGACGGTCAGTGCCTAAGTTAAGTGGGTCCCTGAATTTGTGGTCGCGCCAAGGGTCCAAACGGACCTCGCAACGCTCACAAGCCGATTCGTCAATGCCGACCAAGTACGGGGTTGATGCATCGCCGTTTGGCTTGAGCATCCAAAGGGTTGCTCCATCGATGTGCTCCAATGGTTCCCAGTGAGGTGAAGCGGCCAGCGTCCATTGAACCGTTCCGAGAGGGGAGGTCAAGGCGTGGAGCATATCGTGTTCGAGAAAATAGGACACGTTCTCTGCATACAGCGCTCTGGTCGCTTCAGCCTGTTCGCTTTCCTGGAGGTAGACCAAGCCAAGGGTGGGGATGGAGGTTGTTTGAACGGTCGCTGGAGCATCCCAAACATAGCCCCAATGCATGTTTTCCGTGTAGACTGCGCCCTCAATGCTCGATAGGCGGAGACGCAATTCCACATCGCCGGGTGAGACCGCCAACAGTTCATCGTGTTCCGCCAACTGAACCGCTACGGCACCGGCTACCAACGCACCGAGCAAGACCACGGTCGTGAGTCCCATGCCGACGACCGCTGGCATGTGAAACCAATCAGCGTTCTCGCCGTCGCCATAAGGAGTGAGCTGGCTACTGGCCGACCACCACAGGGCAACGAGCACCGCCAGAGGAACGTGGAAGGCGTGGAGGGCCATGGAGTACAAGGTGTAGGAGAGCAAGGAAAGAACAGGTACGTTCTGCAACCCTTCCACGAGATGAACGAGACTGAGCAACCAAAGCAAGGCGAACCACGTGATGGCAATGCGCCCTTCGAGTGTTTTTCGTAGACAGAACGCGGCAACTCCGGCGACCGCCAACAGAGGGCCGTTGTAGACCAACATCGGGCGTCCACCCTGCCAGCCGTACTCCGAGAAGACGGCTTCATCGAACAGTCGTGGTGCAATGACGATCAGGGCGACTGCGAAACCGATGGTGATGAAGGCCGAGGCTACATAGGCCACTTTCCGTGCCCATTCTCGGTGCTCTTCATTTTCCAGTGAGATTCCATGGAGGACATGACTGAGCAACAGGAGGGCGAGATAAATGGCCCCTGTCGGGTGGGTGATGGCCACGCACCACAGTGCCAAACACACGCCGAGGGTGTGATGTTTTTGTCGTTGGTCCGAAGGTCGAAAAAGGACCAAGATGCCAACGATCATTCCCAATTGGCTGGCAACGCTCGGGTAGCCCGAATCAAACGTTTTGGCAAACAGCCCGATACCCAGCCCCATGGCCAACATGGCCTGGGCGCCTGCACCGTGACGGTCAAGCGCCCCCATCAATCCCAAGAGAAGGGTGAATAGGGTCCAATGTCCGAGTTGAAACACAGCCACTCCGGCGTTTAAACCCAACGTGGTCGCCATCCATCCTGCAGTGGAAGGAAATGCAGGCGGATAGGTCCAGAAACCCACGTTGGTGCCTGAAAGCACCAATTCACCCTCGAGCACCATCTGTTGTGTCAACATGGCAAAACCGATCCAATCCACGCCAAAGGGGAGGTGTTGTAACATCGGGCTGAGAAGCGCCATGGTGGCGATGGCCCCTCCAAGAGCGAGCAAGGGGATGTTGCGTTCCGCCTGAAACTGCAGTTGTGTTTCCGCTTCTTTGCTGAGCGAGGAACCCGTTGACTCTTCGGACAATTCGCCATGCATGGCAGCCTCAAGCCGCTGCCAGTGACTCCGTTTGGAGACGACCTCATGTCGGGTGTTGATGAGGCGATAGGCTGCGAAATTCAAACCGAGGACGGCCAACCACACGAGCCAGACCGACCACATGTTCAACAGCAGCAGGGTTCCATTGAGGCCGTAGATCAGAAGAAGGCCTAAACTTGGAGCGAGCAAAATTTTGCGCCATCGGTCGCTGCTCCCATCGAGCACTGAAGTCAAGGCCCACCCCGGCAGCATGCTCGCTGCAAGCACGAGAAGGATGCTGGCGAGCATGAGCGGTCCACATCCAAGACATGCTTTCATGCTTCGCCGAAACATCAAGTAGATTCGGTGTTCTGCTCGTGTTATGTCGCCCAGCGAAGCGTTCCCGTTCCACCCGACAGTGGTCTTTGACGGGCCGTATTGGGTCCACGATTTCTCTCGACCTCAAGCCAATGCTTGGCAGGCACCTTATCGATACTCGGTTGGCAGGTACGATGAACGCCGGCCGGCGATGTACACCACCGAGTTGTTCAGCGAGGTTCGTGACCATCATGTCGGGCTTGACCTTGGGGGGCCGGTTGGCACGCCGGTTTTCGCCTTTGGTCCTGGCCGAATATTTGCCAAGGCCATCAATGCAGAGCCCGGCTCTTACGGTCCGACCCTCATCACGGAACACACGTTGGCCCTTCCCGAGTATGTAGGGGGTCCCGTAGGTGGCGAAGTCCAAACGTTTTGGGTGCTCTATGGTCACCTGCGTCTTGAAAGTCTCAACGGCTGGGAGGTCGGACAATCCTTTGTTGCAGGGGATATATTGGCCGAAATGGGGGATGAAGAAGAAAACGGGGGATGGCCACCGCATGTGCACGTTCAGATGTCTCGTCACCCGCCCGAGAACGGCGATTTGCCGGGAGTTGTGGCTTCGGAAAACAGGGCGATGGCCCTCCAGCAATACCCCGACCCGAGGTTGATTTGTGGTCCGCTTTACTGAACCGATGAAAGGTGCGCTTTGAGAGCGTTGATTGGAGCGATGGCTGCGGGATCTTTCCCGTGAAGCAGCGCCAAGGTGATGGAGAGCCAGTCCATGACCAAGCAGTGGTAGAGCAGGCATTCCAACAGGGAGTCACCCTCTCCCACAAGGTTCCATGCGGTCTCGGTTGAAGCATGGGCCACCATCCAATCCAAACGCTGCTTTACTCGAGGATGCATGTTTGGCCAAGTCAGGAGAAGCAACCCCTGTTCTGAGGCTGCTGCGTCCCCGTCCGGTCCAACCCCGCCCCACGCCACGCTTTCGTTGTGGTTCATTTCGGGAAGGATGCTCAATCGAACAAAGCGGCCAGCGTTTTCGTTCATCTGATTTTTGAAACGGTTCAGCACTGGGCCAAGTTCCGTTGGACCGATGATGGCCATTGGACGGTCGATGAGGGACGTGGCCAGCAGGGCGATGTCGCCCTCAGGTTGTACGATGGCGTCAAAGTGTTCGTTGTTGGCTTGAAGCCTGACAAGCATCGCCTCACGAGCCTCTTCGTTCATTGTTGGGGTCAAACCGAGTTGCTCCAAACAGGCCAATTGGCGAGAAAACAGGTGGCCAAACGCCGTTCTTGGAGGCTGGCCACCGATGCTCGGGATGAGGTGGCAGCGAGGATACAACTCTGGTAGACCCGCCAGTTCACCCCCGGTTGCGATCACGATGACGGTTGCGTCCTTCTCCAACGCAGCTTGGGCCGCGGCCACCGTTTCTTCGGTGTTGCCGCTGTGACTGGTCGCCATCACGAGCCACGTGGCGTCAAACCATGAAGGCAGGGTGTAATCTCGGTGGACCACCACGGGGCAATGCCCGTTCGCAGCCGTGAGTGTAGCGAGGAAATCCCCGCCTGCTGCACTGCCTCCCATGCCGAGGCAAAGAACACCGCTCCACGGTGCTCGCTTCAACTCATTCAGCCATGGGAAATGTGTTGGGTTGACCACTGCAAAGCCTTGCCGAAGGTCGTCCACCGCCTTGCGGACAAAGCCAATCATGCCCTCGGAATCAAAGCGCTCAGCGAGGTCAACGAGGGTTGGTTCTTCGGGTTCTTCAGGGGTGTTCATGATACGTCCTCCGTGGCAGGTGAATCAACGGCCATATGCGGCAAGGCCAGCCATTCGTCGTCGTCTTTGACCAGCAATCCCCTGCGGCCCACGACATGGTCGTAGGAGAGTCGAACGGAAGTCATGGCCCACGTGGTGGGGTCGAGGAATTCACCGACCGAACTGTCTTCGGTGATGAATTCAACCTCGAGTGCGTTTTGACGCTGTGCAACGACGCTGGCCGATTCCAAGTCTCTCCATGTGGCTCCGGTGCGTTCGTGGCGGTCCACCCGTTCCATGATGGCACCTTCCTTGGTCCACGCAGAGGGTCTCCACAGATGGTTTCGCCACCGGACCACATCGCCGATTTCGTAGCCGGGTTTGCGATAGAGGAGCGTGAGGCGTGTCACATCCACGCCGTCTTTTCGGCCGACGGTGGAGTTGGTTTCCACGACCATGCCGCCGTATTCGGTCACCAAATGGCGCCCCCATGCTCTTGCCAAACCTTTGCTTCCAAGCACCACGTCGTAACCGCCAGTGACCGCTCCCTCAGAGGTGATGAAGAACATCGGGTCGTCTGAAAGTTTGTCCAAAACGTCGTCAAGGGTGGCTCGCAAACGCTGGAATTCTTCTTCTGCTAATCGTCGGGCACTCGAGCGTAATTGAACGGTGGCTTCGAAGTAGTTGCCTGCTCTGCGCGTGCAAGTCAAACAGACACCGTTGGCCATTCTGGCACGCATGGTGTGTTCTTCTTGGAAGAGGAGGTTGTCGATGACGCCTTCAAGTTGAATGTGGAGCAACGTGTGACGGTCTGACACCTTGACGGGTTCCATCGCCAATTGCATGTCCTCTGCTCGTTCATGGACCACGAGGTGACGGTGCAGAAGTTCATCCCAAACTTCGTCTTCGGTGGTGTTCTCCCATTTTCCTTCAATTTCCACGATGCCACAGCGGGCGCAACGGACCCATGGAACGTTTTCGGGGACTCTTGCGAGCACCGTTCTCGCCCGCAAGCACGGCTCGCACATCCGGTCCCCAAACAGTGGAGGATCTGCACCACAAACCAGACAAAACTCGCCTCCGAGATGTGTTGACATGTGCCTCGCCGCCTCGGTCTCGTGCTGCGCCCTTTGAAAGTGTGCGCTCGCTTGGCCCTTACTCACCCTCTTTTTCAACGGGTGTGAGGGTGGCGGTGGTTGATTCAAGGGCGGACAAGCGCTCATCCAATCTGCGGCTTCGTTGAACCACGGTGTAGGTCCACAGGGCAATGGCCACCAGCATGCCGAAATAGCCGAGTGCCAGATAGGTCATGCCTTCCACCTCACATCACCTTGTCCGCTTTTTGCTGCATTTCGTAAAGCCGTTGTTCGAGGGAGGTGAGTTGCATTGATGCGAGAATGTGGCCCACGATGAAGACGGTGAAGGAGAGTGCCGAAATGAGCAGCACCAGCCCCATATCGCTGTTGATTGAACTCCCGTCCCCCGTCGCCACCACGGGTCCTGGGTGACGAATGGTCCAGATTCGGGTGGCCACATAGGTCAACGGAACCAGAATGAATCCGTAGAGGCCAAAGGCTGCAAACGTGTCCCTTGTCTCAACACCGTCCGGTTGGCTGTTCCTGCCAAGAACCACATAGACAGCAAGCAGCGTGAGTAAACCGAAGGTGTTCAGACGAACATCGCTCCAATCCCACGGTGTGCCCCACTCGGCAGCACCCCAAACACATCCCGACCAAACGGTCATCAATCCGGTGGCGAGGCCCGCTTCGGAACCTGCGACATGCAAGCGCCACATGCGTTCTGAGCGCTTGAACAGCCAGCCCGCCGAACCGATGAAGAGAGCACCAAAGGCGATGAATGCAGCCCATGCCGCTGGCACATGCCAGTAGAAAATGCGTTGTGCTGCTGGCGATTCAAAGGCATTGATGGAGACGCTTGGCGCCCAGAGCAGTGCAAGGAGCAGGGAAGTGCCTATTCCAAGAAAGCCGACGAACAACAGCGTGTTGGCCAACTTCATGGCACTGCGTCAAAAACCTCCTCCTTGAAGTTGGTGTTTTCACCGTGTCAACCAGTCAATCAGCAGTGCATAGGGCAAAATGAGGACCGGCGTCAGCAAGCCGACCATGACCGCTTGGGGTCTCGCAAGGCGATTGGTTGAACGCTGCGCCATGCCAACTGCGTGCCATGCAACAAAACACGTCATGGCTCCGACAAGGATGTGAACTGCCTCAAAGGGCTGTTGTAGGCTTCCTTGCGAAACGGCTGTGATGGCAGCCCCGATGAGCAACGGAAGCCAGGATGCGTGTGGGATGCCACGGCCAACTGCTCGCCACCAATCTGATGCCCGCTCTTCTCGCATGGCCGTCACGAGGGCTTCGCCGCACAGGCCAGCAGCAAAAGCCGGTGCGAGCACAATGCCCAAGCGCTGAGCATCGTTCATGCTGTCCATGAAGGAACCGAAGCTCAGCAGGATGCCGAGCGTCAACAAGGCTGCCATTCCGTTGTGGTTCAACCACAGCATGGTTCGCATGTGCGTCCGGACTCCAAACACTCCCGGTGTTGTCCGTTTGGCGGGTGTAGATTTGGTAGTGAGTTCAACCGTTGCATTGGCAGGTGTTTGGGTGGAGGTTTTCTGTTTGGCGACATCGTGAACGTGGGATGCTTGTTGCAGGATTCGCTGGTCATGGGTGCAAACCAGGACGGCATGGCCTCGCTCACGAAGCGTGCAAAGCCAACCGCAGAGTGTGACGACGGCATCGTCATCCAACCCCGAAGCCGGCTCATCCAGCATCACAAGAGAAGGGCTTTGGCTGGCAAAGGCAGGTAGCAGTGCCGCTAAGACGGCAATTTTTCGTGCCTGGCCTTGCGACAGATGGGCCACCAAATCGTTCGCTCTGTGCTGGAGGTGGAACGCTTCGAGAAAGGGCGTCATATCGATGTCGGCGAGACTGTTTGCACAGGCCATCTTCAAATGCTCACTGACGATTTCACTCCCGATCATACCGTTTTTTTGGAGAGTCAAACCCACCGTGAGGGGGCTTGATGAACGACGTCCTTCGGCGTCCAAGACATGCTTGTCGCTGTGGGATACAACCCCCTGCTCGAGGGGTAACAGGCCCGCTGCGACTTCAAGCAGCGTTGATTTCCCAGCCCCGTTTGAGCCGACCAGCGCCATGCATTGGCCGCCCTCAAGGGTCAGTGAATGGTTGTTGATCACGACGGACATGCCGCGACGAACCGTCACCTCAGAAAGGGCCAACAGGGCCTTCGCCATGTTCCGACGACCCAGCCAACCAGCAAGAACTCTCCTGTTCTTGTCCCCGATTGCATAACTCAAAAGAGGGCCACCTCCACCAAGCGGCATGGCCTTCGCCATGTCCCTGTTCAGCACGGCAGAATGGCTGGTGCTTGGGCTGTGGTTTCTTGCCATCATCTCACCGTTGATCTATGCGGCACGAACGCAGACTTCCATGGCGATGGGTGTGACCGTCAGCGTTCTGTTGGGCGCCGTCGTTCAGGTGTTTTGGGCGTTGTTGTATTCATGGGAGTTGATCTCCATCTGGGTGTGGAGCGATTTCGTCCTCGTTCCAGCACGCACCGCGGAACCCATGTTCTGGCACACGCTCGTGTCCGCTGGTTTTCTTCACAGCCAAGGAGACATGATGCACGTGCTCGGCAACGTGGTCATCTTGGCCTTGGTGGGCGTGCCCCTCGAACAGCGGCTCGGAAGGGGGCGTTTCGTTGCGGTCTATCTCATCGGGTTGCTCGGTGGTTCGTTGGGTTGGGTCGCCTTCAATGCCGATTCTTTCACCCCAGCGCTGGGTGCTTCTGGCGCTGCCTTCGGGTTGCTCGGCGCATACCTCTCAGGATGGCCAAAGGATGAAATTCCCTTTCCGCTGCTGCTCATTCGTCCATGGCCTGTCGTTCTCATTGCCCTGTTGTACTTCGGTCTTGAACTCGTTCGAGCGTTGGCCACCATGGACTCCGGCGTCTCGAGCGGAATTGCGCACATGGCTCATATCGGCGGGTTCATCGCCGCCTATGCCCTGCTACCGTTGGTGGCGAGAGGAGGGCCCGTGGAGATGGGTGTGGTGGACGGAGGCCCTAGCAACGCAGACGCTCATTCGGCAAAACGGAAACGTATCAAGGCGGTGATGATCGATTTGCGCACCATCGACGACCCTTGGACGCAACGGGGGTACGAGGTCCCAAAGTCACTGCGGGGGCCGCTGAAAAATTTGGTCCAAGCCAGCGACGAGCCCGAGACGAGAACGGCTTGGATGGAACACCTTGCCGATGCAGGTGAATGCCCCGTTTGCGAGGCTCCACTTGGATTGGTTGAGCGAAGAACAGGTCCCCATCTTCAATGCTCGGCAAACACCGAACATTTTGAGTGGCCAAGCGCTCTTGAGCAGGCCTAATCAAGGGACAGCGTGAGGCATTGGTGGATAGAATCAAAGGCAGGCAAGCCTTGCAACACCATGCGAGGTGAGTGGATGAGGGGTCAGCGACAACAAACCACTACGGCAGGAGCGATTCTCTTTTCGCTTGTAATCCTCTTTGCGGACCTCAGTGGAGCCGTCCTGTCCACCGATGTTGATGCCCCGGAAACGCCCGCCTTCACAGCCCCCATTTTGGTCGATGGGTTGCCGCCGTTGATGTGCGGTGAGGAACTCTGTGAACGTCCGACACGCATGATTGACCGAGGCGACCGTGCCTCTGAGGAACCCGATATGTGGTGGCTTTCCTACGGTCCGGACTTGGACTGGAACGGCATGGATGATCGCCTCCAGCGCGTCCTTGCCGGCCAAGACTCGATTTCGCCCACGGCCATCATTGGGTCTGATGGGCGCAAGACGGTGGCCATCGTGGTGGATTATGCTTGGGCCCCTAACGCAGACGAAGTTGATGCGCTGGTGGACGTCCTCAACCAGCACGGTTGGGTTGGCGAAGAGCAAGGGGCTTGGTTCCAAATCATGAACTCCATCGATTCCGTGGTGCTCGACAAGGTGCCGGTAAGCGCTCTGCTTGACATTTACCACCTGCCGGGGGTGGTGGTGGTTGAGATGCAAAACGTCATGATTCCCTTCAACGGTGTGGCATCTGAGGCTGCTCGGGCCATGCCATCTGACGTCTACAGTGCCACTGCTTACGAACGTGGCTACACGGGCGAAGGCGTTGTCATCGCCGTTCTTGATACGGGCGTTGACAATGAACACCGGGCACTCAACGACTTCGACGACATCGACGACGAACCCGACAGCGATGCAACCAGCTACAACGACCAGAAGTGGGTTGCCGGTTTTGATGCCACATCAACCGCCTCGAATCCAGACGGCTCCGTTGACCCTGATGACGGTCAAGGCCACGGTACTCACGTCGCAGCCACGGCACTCGGTACCGGGGGCTCTGAGCGCGTTCACACCGGAACCGGCATGGGGGCCTATCTTGTAGACATCAAGGTCCTGACCGATTCGGGAGGCACCAACTCTCAATCCTCTCTCAACGGCATACAATGGATGATCAACAACAAGAACACCGATTGGGGAAACAACGAATCCAGCCGCGGCATTGACGTAGCGTCGATGTCGTTCGGCTCTGTAGGTTCGCCGCTTAATCCCGACGATGAAGGCGACAACGGCTCGGGAGCCGAGGCGCGTTTGGTCAACGATGCTCGCGACGCAGGAATCGTGTGTGTGGTTGCCATGGGTAACGATGGAAACAAGCGCGTGCCTTCTCCAGCCAGCGCAGATGGCGCTATTTCAATCGGTTCCGTCAACGACCGAAATTCCGTCAACCGAACCGATGACATCGTCGCATCCTACTCAAATTTCGGACCAAGACTTGACGACGGTGACGACGACGAATGGGACGAACTGAAACCGGACCTGACCGCATTTGGCACCGGCATCATGTCGGCAACGGCCGCCACTGGCCCCTCCTTCCCCGGCCAACCCGAACGCCCCCTGGCCGACAACGGATACGACTCCAAAGACGGCACCAGCATGGCCACACCGGTGGTCTCAGGTGTGGTGGCGTTGTTGCTGCAGGCCGACGACACATTGGACCCCGAGGACATTCGAAACATCCTCCGTAATTCTTCAGAAGCCCGTGGGACTGCCTCGGAGCCGAGCGTTTCTGACCGATGGAACGACAAGTGGGGTTTCGGACTGGTTGACGCTTCATGCGCCCTCGACAAGGTGCTTGGCCGAGCCTGCACACCGCTTGAGGACAACGGGGGTGTCATCGTTGACCCTCCACCCGGGGATGACGGACTTGGTTACGATTTGGAGATGTCCTCTCCTGTGAATCAAACGCTCCACTTGGCCGGAAACACCCTTTCAGTCGAAGGAACAACCGATGTGAGTGAAGAAGATTACATCGAAGTCCAAGTCAAATTTGAGCAGTTTTACGATGATGGGGAGAGCACCGAACTAACCAATTGGCTTGGTGCGGACGGCACCGTCGAGGATTGGTACCTCGATATGACGGTGGACGATGATTGGGTGGACCCTGACGAGTCTTACACGCTCATCTATGCCCGTGCGCTCAATGAAAACGGGGAAGCGTCCACGATTGACCTCCGCATCGTCCGGTTTGCACGAATGGCTGTTTCCATCAGTGAACCCGCCCTTGGGACAGCCTTGGTCGGCTTTGTGGATTTCTCCGGCACAGCTGAAGGAACGGACCACGACCGCATTGAGTACAAAATCAACAACGGCGATTGGGTGCTCGGTGACTCGCTTACCTTCCAAGAAGAAGGGACACAAGATTGGTCATTCCGTTGGGATTCAACCGAAGTCGGGGACGGTTCGCACCGCATCAGCATTCGTATGGTGAACGCCAGCGAGGTTACCAGCGACGTGCTCAAACGCACCTACCAGGTGGACAACCTACCTGCAGCACCAGACTTCGCCTTTGCGGGCACCGTAGGCGTTTACGACGGTGGTCTACCGGTGAATTCAGCGGTGGCAGGCACCGTTCTTGAGGTGCGTTTTGGCTTGCGTAACATCGGGGATTTGGATGCTAACGAAGTGTACATCACGCTCGAGGGGGAGGGCAGTGCCTCCTCCACCTACCCCTCCGAGGGCAAGATCACCTCGCTTGAAGAGGGAGAAAGTGTCCAAGTCACGTTGTACTGGTGGGCAACCGAGGCGGGCACACACGAAGTAACACTGTCGCTTGACCCAACGCAACAGTACGAGGACCCCGACCGCAGCAACAACATCTACACGTTCTCGTTCCAAGTCGATGAACGCCCGCTCCAGCCCATGCTTCGCTTCTTAGCAGGCTCGGCGAGAACTCAGCCTGAAATTCCTACTCCCGCTACACCGTTTGACATCCAAATCCGCGTTGATAACCTCGGTCAAGGAGATGCCACCAGCCTCAACCTTGGTTTGGAGCGTTGGGTTGAGGGCATCGGTTGGGAGCGCCTCGATGAACAAGGCCTCAACCTTGTTCCGGGCTCCACCACCACGTCCGGCTACTCTTTTGCTCGCTTTGCTGATGTCGTGAACGAGGAGGGAACGGTTTCCTACCGTGCTGTCTTGAGTGGTTCTGGTGTTGAACTTGAACACAGCGAGTTAAGATTCAACGTGACCGTTGGCAATCTCTACATCGGCTCAAAGGTCAGCGTCTCGTTGTCCTCTGGGGAAACGCCAGTGGACTTTGTTGGCCTCGATGACGGCGGTTTGCTGTTCACCACCAAGGACGGTGAATTGCATGTTCGAACCGTGACTTCCACCCTTTCCATGCCTGGTGGCGTGGTGCTCGAGGAGGGCTGGGGCGGGGAGATGACGGCCTACCAGCGGGACGACGGCTTGGTGCAGGTTGCATGGACTCGGCGTTCGTTGAGCGCAGAGGGTTACTACCTCACGGACATCGCCATGACTTCAATTTCTGCTGCTGGAAAAACCACACCAAAGCACTACCACATGCAACCGTTGAAACTCTCGGAGGGCTCGTATTACGGCTTCTCCTTTGACCAACACGACGGCACCATGGTGCTCGCAGGTTACCACCGTGACCTCTCCACCAGCGGTTCTTGGCTCGACATCACCTCGTTGTTCGTGATTTCATCTCCCACGCCCGACAAAGGGAATTCATGGGCCAATCCGATCACCGTTCTTTCGGACATCGACATACGCCCCGGCGATGCACAGACCGTCGCTGTTGGTCTTGGAGATGAATACCTCCACATCGTGTATCAGGAGTACCGAGACGATGTGACCGGCATTGAACGGGTCGGGTTGATGTACACCCACGGGCCCTTGGCGGTCCCTTCCTGGAGTTTCCAATACTCCATCGGGGACGATGCAAAAAACCCACAACTCGAGGTCATTGCCGAGGACGACGAAGATCGCCTCGTGATCGCTTGGATTGAGGGTCAAGGCAAGGTGGCGGATATCGTCACCGCTACATCCAACGCTGTATGGTCCAATGAAGTCGTTCAGCGCTCCAATTCGCCTGGGGTGAACCATCTCTCCCTCGTTCCCCGGGACCAGGGTGTCTTCCTCTACCACGATGAAATCAACGTCTACGGCCCCGTTTCCCGAATGGGTTTGGTTGCGAGCCCCGACGGTGAGGCTGTCGCTGGCCTTTCCAACATGCTTTTCGAGGGTTACACATTTGGCATCGGCCAGATGGAAGGCGACACCATCGTTTGCACCGTAACACCCAGCGGTTCGTACAGTTTCAGCAAAGTCGTCTCGTTGGACGGGTCGGGTAGTGCGGTGGACTCCCCGGGATTCCTTGACACACTTTTCGAATACCTTCCAGGTGGTTCAGATGAGGTGAAATTGCGAATCCTCGGCTTGAGTGTTTTGCTGTTTGTGGTCTTCCTCGGTTTCGTTGTCGTCATGGTACGGCGGTCGCACACCGAGCTTGAGGAGCTTGAAGCCCAGATGGAGCATGAACACGATGCGGTTGAATTGATGATCACGCCCGAGGAAGATCAGGGGCCTCTGTTGTCCATCGAGGACGAGGATGAAGAGGTCATGACTGTGAGCGAAACGGCGCTCGTGGTGGTTGAGGAAGAATCCTTGGCAGATGAACTGGAAAAGAAACTTGAGGAAGGCGAGGGCAACGCTCGTTTGGAGCGAAGGATGAAGCGCAAGCAACAACGAGAGATGCAGGAAATGGCCACCTCCCTTCAACAAGGCCTGCCTCCATTACCGCATCCTCTTCCCCACGCCAATCTTCCAGTGCCAACCCCTGCAGCACCGCTGCCGCTCCCCGATTTGAAACGAGATGCACAGTGTCCTTCCTGCCAAGCATCCTTCGCCATCAAAGACCTCATGATCAAACGCGTGGGTTGTCCGGTGTGCCAAACCAAATTTGACTTGTGAGGTGTATCCATGTGCGGCATCTTCGGTTACATCGGTCAAAAACAGGCCCTTCCCATCTTGGTTGAAGGTCTGCGTCGACTTGAGTACCGTGGCTACGATTCAACGGGGGTTGCGGTTCACGACGGTGAAGTCATTCACACGCACAAAACTGTAGGGAAGGTTGCTGACCTTCAAGCCGTGCTGCCCACTTCCGTCGCCGGTTCGATGGGCATTGCGCACACCCGTTGGGCTACTCACGGTGGCGTCACCCAGGTCAACACGCATCCACACCAATCACACGACGGACGCGTCCATTTGGTTCACAACGGGATCATTGAGAATTTTCGTTCACTTCGACAACATCTCTCGAGCAGAGGTATTGATTGCGTGAGCGAGACCGACTCCGAGGTTCTGGTCCAAATGATCGCCATCGAAAGGGCCTCTGGAGCGAGCCCGATTGATGCCGTCCAGCAAACCCTCAAACGCGTTCGGGGAACGTGGGGCTTGTGCATCATGTTTGAGGACGAAGAGATGTTGATTTGCGCCCGAAACGGCTCTCCCCTCATCATCGGCCAAGGCGAAGGCGAGATGTTTGTTTCAAGCGACCCACATCCACTGACCTCCCATACGCAACGTGTCGTGTATTTGGAAGATGGCGACGTTGCCGTAGTGACTCGTTCATCACTCAAGATGATGTCAACCAAAGGAGCGGTCGTTGAGCCGAACGTGACGGTCGTTGAGGATTCATGGGGCGAGGCGGAACTTGGTGATGCACCCCATTACATGTACAAGGAAATTTACGAGCAGCCCGACGCTTTACGTCAATGCATTACCGGGCGTGTTGATCGTGAAATGGGCATTGGCCGGCTTGGCGGCATGCGCCTTGCCCACGAGACCTTGGTTCAAGCGCCGCATGTCAGATTGCTCGGATGCGGTACGGCGTATTACGCTGCAGAAATCGGCCAAATGCTGATCGAGAAGATGGCGCGCATCCCTGCTGTCACCCATATATCAAGCGAATTTCGAAACAACGACCCCGTCATCAATCCTAAGGCGCTCTACCTCGCAGTCTCGCAATCCGGTGAGACCGCCGACACCATCTCTGCCGTGAAGGAAATCAAACTGAAAGGAGGGCAAGTGTTCGGTGTGGTCAACGTGGTTGGATCAACCATTGCGAGGCTCTGCGCACAAGGGGTTTACATTCACTCTGGACCTGAACAATCGGTTGCTTCAACCAAGGCATTCACCAACATGGTGGCAGCACTGGCGGTTTTTGCCACCCAACTCGGCCGCACTCGCCACCTCTCAAAGGAGCAAGGGCGTGAAGTGATCGAGCATTTGCTTCAAGCACCCCACCTCATGGAGACCTACTTTGAGGACGTGGGTCCCATACAGGAGGCCGTGGATTTGCTGTCTGAGGCAAGTTCGGTGCTCTACCTCGGCCGTGGGCTCTCTGCCTCGGTGGCCAAGGAAGGGGCGTTGAAACTCATGGAACTCGCCTACATTCCCTGTCTGGCCTATCCCGCAGGAGAAATGAAGCACGGGCCCATTGCCCTGCTGGAGGAAGGCAGTCCGGTCGTGGTGGTGGCGCCAAACGACCACCTCAAGGAAAAGACGCTTTCAGCCCTCCACGAGTGCAAGGCGCGTGGCGCAAAGATCATCCTGATTCACGAAGAGGGCGACTCCATCGCTTCCGAAGGCGATGTTTCGATCGCTGTGCCTGCAATTCATCCGTGGTTGTCCCCGCTTTTGACGGTTGTACCGCTGCAGTTGTTGGCTTACGAAACGGCTCTTCGGCTTGGTAGGGACGTAGACC
>Ga0181571_10001598_pt1 | contig 16475 bp, 12 predicted proteins | sample 101ome_17_FD_132440 | JGI IMG/M metagenome (GOLD analysis project Ga0181571, IMG submission 132440) | Coastal salt marsh microbial communities from the Groves Creek Marsh, Skidaway Island, Georgia - 101407AT metaG (megahit assembly) | ecosystem: Environmental > Aquatic > Marine > Intertidal... | reverse complement strand
TTCCTCTCTGGATAAAGAACCTTGCCTGCCATCCCCAACCTGAATCTGGCAGATTATTTCTTATCCAACCACTTAATTATCGGATCTATCTGCTCCTTCGCATTCAGTGTCGGTGTATGCCCCGTACCCTCAAACTCGATGCATTCGGCCTGTGGTAGTTTTCGCATCATCCGCTCCAGCAGATGTTGATTAAGAAAGTCGGATTCCTTGCCACGCAGAATCAACACCGGGCACTTGATGCGCACCCAGTATTTCCACAGGTTGAAATACATCAGGTACCAGTAGCGACGGCCATAGGTATTGGAGATATCCGGATCAAAGGCCAGTTTGTAACCGCGACCGTCCTTGCGTGAACTGGTTTTGGCGTAATGGGCCCAGTCTTCATCCGTCATGGGATTAAATGGCGCGAGCGTGGTACGCAGATGGGCTTCCACTTCATTCAGGTTCTTGAAATAGGGATCCAGGTGCAGATAGTTACCCAGGCGGGCCATGGCTGAATGGGGGACTTCCGGTGCAATGTCATTGATAACCAGTCGACGCACCGGTGAATTGGGCATCGCCGCCAGGATCATGCCCATCATGCCGCCCAGGGAAGTACCAATATAGTCGTATTCTTCACACCCTATATGGGCGGTTACCGTATTGAAGTCGGTATTGTACTGGGGAATCTGGTAATCCTCATGATCGGGCAGCCAGTCACTCTTGCCCCTGCCCACGGTATCCGGACAGATCACCCGTCGTTTCTTGCTCAGGGCATAAGCCAGGGCATCGAAGTCATGGGAGTTACGGGTAAGACCGTGGGTGCAGAAAACGGTTTGCTTGCTGTCGATTTCCCCCCAGTCCTGGTAGGCCACCTGGTGAAAACCTTTTGAATTGATACAGCGCACGGTACCTGTGCGCGGGGCTGGAACATATTTGGACTGTTCAAAGTCGCTATCCAGGACTACTGCTTCAGATTCAGGCATGGAACAACCAGATACAAGATGCAAGATACAGGATACAAGTGGGTTCGAGGCCAGCATCAAATCTGAACGGAGAACCTTGTATCTTGTATCTTGTCTCTGGCATCAAAAAAATAATTACAAATAAAATTTACTTATCGACGAATAACTTTATTGAATCCGCCGTTTCTTCAATTCTGCCCCGAACTTAAGCCGAATGAAAGGGTCGCGGGTGTAATGCACCAGACTTTTGTAAAAACGTTTATCAATTGACTCAATCATCTCCGTATAATCATCCTTGAGGTTTTCCTTGATTTCAAAACCATCGTAGAAGGCAATCATCTCTACCGGGCTGTTGAGGGTTTCACACAGCGTTTCAATCTGCTGCTTGATCTGCAGAATTTCCAGTCGTGACGTCAATTTAAGCGAACGCAGGTTAATGATCACCTTGCCCTGTTCGCGATCCAGGGAAATGCGCCGCTCGATGGGCATTTCGCTCTGTTCCCGACCAATACCCATGGGCTCATCCATGAAAATACGTTTATCCATCGGGCGGACATTGCTGATATAGGGCACAAAATCCATGTGGGCCAGGATATCCTGTTCCACGTCTATGCCGGGAGCCACCTCAATTAACTCCATGCCATTGGGTCCTATGGAGAATACGCAGCGTTCAGTGACATAGAGCACCGGTTGGCCGGTTTCGTTGGCAAATTCACCGGAGAATGTGATGTGTTCCACCTGATTGACGAATTTTTTTACCTTGCCTTCCTGGACGATGCGCAACTTACCCTCTTCAACGGCCACTTTAAGACCGCCGGCAGTAAAGGCACCAGTGAGAACCAGGCGAGAGGCATTCTGGCTGATATTGATGAAGCCCCCTGCCCCGGCCAGGCGCTTGCCGAATTTGGACACATTTACGTTGCCATACTTGTCTGCCTGGGCCATGCCAAGGCAGGCCATGTCCAGGCCGCCACCATCATAGAAATCAAACTGTGTATTGGTGGCAAGGATGGCATCGGGATTCAGGGACGCGCCGAAATCCAGCCCACCCTGGGGCATACCACCAATGGTGCCCGCCTCGGCTGACAGCGTCACCTGGTCAAGCAGGCCCTCTTCGGCGGCAACGCGTGCAACCCCTTCAGGAATGCCGATTCCCAGGTTGACCACTCCGCCAATTAGCAGCTCCATGGTGGCACGCCTTGCCATGATCTTGCGTTCATCCAGCGGCATGACAGGCAATTCTGCCAGGGGTACACGCATCTGGCCGCTGTAGGCATGCTCGTAGGGTGTACCAAAGGTCTGGTGATGATTTTCCGGTCTGGATTTTACGATGCAGTCCACCAGGGCACCGGGAATAAGAATATTCTTTGGTGCGAGGGAATTCGCCTGCGCTACACGTTCCACCTGAACCATGACAACACCGTCGGAGTTATGGGCCGCCATCGCAATGGAAGTCACATCCAGTTCCAGGGCTTCCCGCTCGGACGTGGTGTTACCCAAAGGATCAGCGGTGGTGCCACGTAGCAGGCAGACATCAATGGGAAAGGCTTTGTAGAAGAGCCATTCCTCACCCTTGATGAGATCCAGTTCCACCAGGTCCTCGGTGGCTTTTTCATTAATCTTGCCACCGCCATTGCGCGGATCGACAAATGTTCTCAGGCCCACTTTTGTCCGCAAACCAGGCTTTCCCCCGGCAATGACCCTGAACAACTGGGACACACATCCCAGCGGCAGGTTATAGGCTTCAATCTTGTTTTCCACCGCCATTTCCGAGAGCCTCGGCACCAGGGCCCAGTGTCCGCCCACGGCTCTTTTGACCAGCCCTTCATGGGCCAGGCGGTTCACACCACGGTCTGCCCCGTCACCGGGAGCAGCCGCAAAGACCAGTGTCAGGTCCCGGGGGTGTCCTGTTTCCAGAAACCGTTTTTCCAGCGCGATGATCAGCTCTTCAGGCGTTCCGATGCCCACAAAGCCGGACACGGCAACAGTATCCCCATCACGGATGAGGGAAACGGCTTCTTCGGGGGTGATGATTTTTTGAACCATGGGCGTTTCTGATTTTCCTGTGGGTCGAGCTTTAGTGATGCCCGCCTGAAAGATACAAGATACAAGGAGGCTTCGCTCCAATCCAGTACTGGCCTGCCTTGTATCTTGTATCTTGTATCTTGTATCTTGTATCTATTTCTTTCATTGCCTTTCTATCAACCACTGCGCGATCTGGTCACCCACGATCCCCTGCAGCTTGCTGCTCACATATATCCCCACATGGCCTGCTGGCAGGCAGAGATCCGTGTAATCATCACTGCCAACGTATTTACCCAGCGCCGAGGAACACGGTGGCGGGATGATATGGTCATGCTGGGCGAAGATATTGAGTACCGGCATGGTGATATTGGCCAGATCGACTTTCTCCCCTTCCAGGATAAATTCACCCTTGACCAGTTTGTTCTGCTTGTAGAGCTCGATCAACCACTGCCTGGCAGCAGCACCGGGATGGTGAGGCCTGTCAGCCAACCACTTTTCCATGCGCAGGAAGTTCATCAGTTTGGCGTCATCGGAAGTGGCATTGAGCAGATCCAGGTTGTACTTGGTCATCGATCGTATTGGCGTCATGGCCGAAAATACTGCGCCCATTAATTCACCGGGCAGATTACCAAAGGCATCCAGCAGCTTTTCAATATCCTCATCGCCCAGGTTTCGGATCCACAAATTCAGGAAGCCGTGACTGGGATCGTCATCTTCCATATCGCCATTGAAGTCGATAGGTGTAATGGAAAGAATAAGGTTCTTTACTTTTTCAGGATACTTCGCGGCATACATGGCCGTGAAGGTGCCACCCTCACAGATACCGAACAGGTCCACTTTGTCGATCCTGTTTTGCTCACAGATGGCGTTAACGCATTCATCCAGGTAGTGGCAAACGTAATCATCAAAATTCAGGTGCTGGTCTGCCCGGGTGGGATATCCCCAGTCGACAACATAGAGATCCACACCCCGTGACAGCAAGTTGCGCACCAGGGAACGATCCTCCTGCAAATCGATCATGGTATAGCGCCCTACCAGGCCATAAACAATCAGGACCGGATCTGTTTTGGGCTTGCCTTTTACCAGTGACCTGTAATGATGCAGCGACACTTTATCGATGCTGAACACTTCTTCCTTTTCAGACGCTCCCACCGCCACGTCACTGAAATCAAAACGGGAGATGGCCTCGGCGCCCCTGGCCACGCGGGAATTGAAATCCAGCATGGAAGACCAGGAATCGAGGAGCTTGTTCATGTCAGTATTCATACAGTGTTTATATCAATATCCTGTGTAAGGATTCGTTATCGAATTTTACTTTTTAACGGCATATGGCCGGTAATTAATGTCGGCAAAGCACTGCGTATGCCGGCAATTCAAGCTTTTCCGCCCTGGACAACAACATCCCGGGTTTACTGACCTGTATTTTCTATTCCGGTTTCGCTTTGGCCTTTGCTTTCCTGGCTGGTGTCTTTTTCTTCGCCGGGGCCTTCTTTACTGTCGCTTTGACAGCTGAGGCGTCACTTTTCTGCGCCACATTTTTTACAGGTTTTTCTTCTGATCCCTTTCTGAGTGTTGCTACCTGTTTTTTGAGTGCCCTGACTTCCCGACGCAGCTCATAAATAATCTTGTGCAGGTCATCCACTTCCCTTCGGGTGGGAATGGCATGTGCCTCACTCCACAACTCGAAAAACTCCTGGTACTTGAGTCGGTAAGCTGACCCTTTTGAGAAAAACTCCCGCTGTGCTTCCAGGTAATCGTCAGACCGTAATGTCGTGGTGAGTTCTTCATCAGCAATTTTCAGCCAACGCTTAAGCATTTCCTCTGAGCTGACATCACCTTCGTTCATCTGGTCCATGAATTCATCAGAAAAATGCTGGTATGCCCGCTGCCAGGCATCAGTGATCACTTCCTGATAGTGTTGCCCGGCATCCTTGAATGCCTGCCAGTCCTGCCCGGACTTGAGCATTTTCTTTTCCAGCATACCGATATCAGCAAACTCGGGCCCATTGACCAGCTTTCTGAATACCTGGTCCATCATTTCAAAACCCGATTTCATGAAGATCGCCGGATTCAACAGATAGGCAAGCGCCTGGGCGGAATGATCCTGCTCTTCGCCTTCCTGCTGCCCTGCCAGACTACCACCAAACCAGTTCTCTGCCGTACGGGTCCAGTTTTTGTACTGCTCCTCACATTGCTTCCAGCTCTGCATGGAACTGTCGAGGAAGTCCATGTTCACAAAGGGATTGGCCGGTGCCTGCTGTGGTTTTAACCAGGATGACTGGGCCTCCAGAAACTGCTCCTGGTTTGAGAGCCAGAGGTCAAAGATGGGGTTGCCTGTGGATTTTTCTTCACTCATTTTAAATGTCCAATTCCGGAGCTTGGCAATGGATAAAGAAATAAAAGATTCAAGATACAAGACGGCTTCGATGACTTTTGATGCTGGCCTCACCTTGTATCTTGTATCTGGCGAATGGGCCTCTGCCTGCCTTTTATCCTTTTATCCTTTTATCCTTTTATCCCTTTATCGTGTTTTAAAACGCCTTCGTATAAATCGCCAGCGCATCCTCGTAAGTCACCTCCCGGGGATTATTGACCAGCAACCTTGTCTGTTTCATGGAGTCTTCCGCGAGCATGGTCAGATCTTTCTCTTCCACACCCACTTCTCGCAGGGTGGTCTCAAGTCCAAGGTCCGGACTCAGGGCAGAGACTCCTTTCAGCATACCGTCAATTTTCTCGCCATGGGATTTTCCTTCCAGTGCCGGGAACATGATCGGTGCCAGCTCGGCATACAGTTCCTCAGCCTCCGGCATATTGAACTCCATCACGTGGGGAAGTACCAGCGCATTGCTCAATCCATGAGGCACATGGAAATGTCCGCCCAGAGGGTAAGCCAATGCGTGCACCGCCGCTACCGGTGAATTGGTAAATGCCATACCCGCCAGCATGGAACCCATCAGCATGTTGCCACGGGCTTCCTTGTCTTTGGGCGTTTCACACACCTGGTAAATATTCGAGGCCAGCAGTTTGAGGCCTTCTCGGGCCAGGGCATCGGCAATCAGGTTTTTCAGGCGTTTAGAGGTATAGGCCTCAATGCAGTGCACCATGGCATCAATACCGGTGGCTGCTGTGACGCCTGATGGCAATCCCAGGGTCAGATCAGGATCCAGCACGGCACAATCGGGTAACAGCTGTGGTGAAACCACGCCTTTCTTCTCAGCAACCCCTGTGGTCACAATGGAAATCGGGGTGACTTCCGAGCCGGTACCGGCTGTTGTCGGCGCCAGTACCAAGGGAAGACGTTCTCCCTTGACCATACCAATGCCATACATCTCATCCAGGGGCTGGTCGGTGTTACACAGCACAGCAATGAGCTTGGCTGTATCCATGGAACTGCCGCCACCGATAGAGACCACGCCATCAACACCTTCGTCCCTGGCCTCGGCTACGGCGTTGAGAATCATCTCCTCCGGTGGATCCGCAACAACATCGGCGAACATCCAGACACCCACACCGGCCTGCTTCAAACTGTCCAGGGCCGCATCTGCCAGCCCCAATTTGAGGATCATGGCATCTGTGACAAAGGCCACTTTTTGACAGCCACGGTCAGCCATCATCTGGCCAATTTTCGATGTGGCACCTTCTTCATAAAGAACGGAACGGGTAGTCTGGAAACTCAGCGATTGCATGGGGTTACCTGTAAATATCTAGTCAATTGATCAAATGAGTGATTTTAGTGACGTCAGCTGTTCAGTCAGCTTCATGTTCTCAGCATAGTCCACCGGACAATCCACTATTGATACAGTACCGTCATTAAGTGCTTTGTTCATCGTGGGAATAAAGTCTTCCACGGACTCCACACGATAGCCTTTGGCACCAAAACTTTCTGCCAGCATCACGAAATCGGGGTTGGTGAATTCAATATCCGTTGCGCGGCCGAAATGCCTAAGCTGATGCCATTCAATGAGGCCATACTTGCTGTCATTGAAAATCAGGATGACGATATCCAGGCCAAGACGCAGGGCCGTATCGATCTCCTGGTTATTCATCATAAATCCACCATCACCACATACAGCCACCGCCTTTCTTTCCGGGTAAGCCAGTTTGGCTGCAATGGCACCAGGCAGGGCGATGCCCATGGCGGCAAAGCCGTTGGAAATAATGCAGGTATTGGGCGCTTCAGCCTGATAATTGCGGGCAATCCACATCTTATGGGCGCCAACATCGGAAATTACGATGTCCTCGGCATCCAGCACCGTACGCAGATCACTGAGGATTTTCTGAGGTTTTATCGGAAACCCGGTATCATCCTTGTGCTTGTTCAGCTCTTCACGAATGATGGGAATCATCTTGTGAATCGGTGAGTCGGGCAGCTTGTCCAGACTGCTCATGATCCGTTTCAGGGAGTCATGGATTTCGCCAATGATGCCTGACTCCAGTATGTAATGCTGGTCTACTTCAGCTGGACGTCGGTCAATGTGGAGAATCTTCTTGTCCTTGTTCGGGTTCCACAACTCCGGGTGGTATTCCACCATGTCCACCCCGATGCAGATAATCAGGTCCGCCGCTTCAAAGGCGTAGTTCACAAAGTCCTTGGACTTCATGCCAATAGTACCCAGTGACAAGGGATGGCTGGCCGGCATCACCCCCTTGGCCATAAAGGTTGTGGCGACGGGAATATTAACCTGTTCGGCAAAATGCACGAGCTTGTCAGAGGCTTTGCTTCGAATAACCCCGTTTCCTACCATGATTACCGGCGCCCTGGATTCCGCAATATGGACCGCTGCCTTGGTGCAGCGTCCTGACGGTGCGACTGGTTCGCGGGCGTACTGGACCTTCAGGGGTTGTGTATCAGGGATATCCATTTCCGCAATATTTTCCGGGAAATCGATAAAGCTGCAGCCCGGTTTTTCGTTCTGCGAAGTCTTGAAAGCCTTGCGCACAATTTCCGGCACAATCTCGGGTTCCAGTACCTGGGTGGAATACTTGGTGATGGGGGTGAACAGTTCAACCAGATCCAGAATCTGGTGACTTTCCTTGTGCAGGCGCGTGGTGGCACCCTGTCCGGCAATAGCAACTACCGGTGCACGATCCATGTTGGCATCCGCAATACCGGTCACCAGGTTGGTCGCACCAGGTCCCAGTGTGGACATACAAACGCCAGCACGGCCGGTCAGACGCCCATACACATCAGCAATAAACGCGGCGCCCTGTTCATGTTTGGTGGTGACAAACTGGATGGGACTATCTATCAGGGCATCCATCACGTCTATGTTTTCTTCGCCGGGAAGGCCAAAGATATATTCAACACCTTCGTTTTCCAGACATTTGACCAGCAATTCGGCTGCCTTCATTTATTTTACCTGCTCCTTTGCAGTGGGTATTTCCTGCTTCATTGACTGTAAATTACTGCCTGATCACGGGCTCTAGTGATCAAGAGATTGGCTGTTCACCCTGTAAGGGCGCGCGCATTCTTCAGGCAACGTGTAAATATTGCGTTAGTGAATCAATTAAAATTTGCACACAATTGATGCAAAGAAACCAAATATGCACACAAAAGCTGCAAAGATGGATTCAAATTGGTGCGTATCGCCAGTATTGCATGGCTTGGAGGGGTCTTTGCAAATTAAGGGCCAAGTTTCAGGGCCAGGAAAAAGGGAAAAAGGGAAAAAGGGAAAAAGGGAAAAAGGGAAAAAGGGAAAAAGGGAAAAAGGGAAAAAGGGAAAAAGGGAGGATGGTTCGCCTCATATTGACAGTCAAGGGTTTTTATTCAGGTTTCTCCTGCATTTTAAAGTTCTATGCATCTGACACTTCGATCAATCAGGCTATTTCCTTTTGCATCCTGTCACCTGAATCCCGGTTTGCGTCAGATGACAGCAAATTTGCCTATTCCGGTAAACCATAATTCCGTCTATTCCCTCTTGCATCCTGCATCCTGTCTCCTGAATCCTGGTTTTTGCCGGCATCCGCCCCCCAGCCTTTACCGACCTGTCGTTAATCGGCTGTTTCCCGCGTCTATCTCGTCCCTATTTTTCATCCAGATCCTTCGTAAATATCCTGTCATTCTCTCCCCGGAAAAAATCCCGTCCGTAAACCAGCAATGTCAGAATGATTCCTACCGCAAAGGCCCATGTCGCTCCCCGGCTGACAAGTACCGCTCCGATGATGCCGGCAATACCCAGGTCACGATTACTTCGGGATTCAAGGATACCGATGCGCACACTCACAAAACCCTGGATCAACAACGTCAGGGACAAGGCAATACCGAGAATGGGTTCAACCAGGCTAACAATGGGTAACAATAACAGTCCTGTATTGGTTCCCCAGCGAAACGAACCCGAGCCGCCGAAAAGTGAGTTCATGGCTGCCTTTCCTTCCTTGTAACGCTCAATTACCACCACCTGCATGGCTGCCCACAATGGGCCACACATGACGATGTCCGGCCCAAAGATGCTCATGATGGTGTTGCGTCCACCAAATATCATATGCGCCCGGTTCGGGTTGTAATCCACGTGTTCATCCCCTCGAAGGTGATCTGCTTCAGCAATGAGTGCGCGACTCTGCAGCACATCCCCGAAGAGGACTATATAGGCGGCCAGCACCGTGGGGATGGCTGTGATGAACATTGTCAGGGGTGGAAAGCCGAGTCCTATCACGGTGTATTCCTGGAACAGGGTGCCAAAATCCGGGCGGGTAATACCCCATTCAATATCGGGCCATGGCGCTTCACCAAAAACCGGGGCAATGACTACAGCAAGGATGATGATGGGAAAGATACCCAGTTTACCGATCAGGTCGAATACGGGATGTGTCTTCTTCAGCGCCGCAAAGTGTCGGGAAAATATCAGGTAAAAGGCGATACCCACGGCAATGGAGATGGTCCATGGAAAACTTTCGAAACGCCCGCCAACAGCGAATACGGAGTTTACGGCGGCAAAACCGGCACCCAGTATGATGCCTGACTTGATAGCCGGGGGAATAAAGGAGACTACCCGACTCGCCAGTCCTGTCACCCCCAGTACAATCGCAAGCAGTCCCAGGGTCATCTGGAAAGCGACCAGGGAATGCACACGCTCGGACCCTTGCGGAAAGGTCATGCAGTACGCCATGATCAGCGGAATCGCCGGGGTTATCCAGCCAGGCACCACCGGGTCTCCGAGTAAATGATGGGAGAGATATAACAACCCGTTGAGCAGAACCACGGCCAGGGCCACTTCAAAAGGCATGCCCAGCAACTCGATCATGAGGGGAATGGCCGCCAGGTCCACGGCACACATCAGCAGGCCCTGAAAGTAATCCGGCCACTCGAATTTATAGTGAACGAAGGGAATCCTGAGCTTGAACGGACCCAGTGGGATGTAGGGTGACTCCTGGCCGTCAACGCGGTTTTGCCACATGGTAATGTTTCAGCTCTCGGGAATTCAGGGAATACAAAGCATAAAAGATAAAGGAGGAAAGATAAAAGTGCGATCACAATAAACAAAAATCTTGGCTATAATCTTGCTCCTTGCGCTTGCGCCCAAAATAATCAATGGGGAATTCCATGGCTCGACTCTCACCAACCGTTTTAACTTTTCTGATCCTGGCATTGTTGTCGCATCATGCTGCAGCCCAGGAATCCATTACACCTGCACCGGCATTTTCCATTGAAGAACTGACCACCCCGCAGGAAGATGGCTGGATTACCAATGGTGGCACCCTGTCCAATCAACGCTACTCTCCACTGAATCAGATCAATCGGGAAACTGTCTCTGAACTAAAGGGTGTCTGGCGTGTCGGCCTGGACTCTGCCCTGGATTTTCGCCATAACAACCAGGCTCAACCCCTGGTCCATGAAGGCGTCATTTATATCGTGACCGGCCAGGACGATGTCTTTGCCATTGGCGTGGACAGTGGCGAAATTCTCTGGGAATACCGTTCCGGACTCACCCAGGATGATGCTTTTGTCTGTTGTGGCTGGGTTAGCCGGGGCCTGGGCCTTGGTGAAGGCAAAGTCTTCCTGGGTCGCGTGGATGCCACATTGATGGCCCTGGACCAGCAAACCGGTGGCGTGATCTGGGAGATCCGGGATGTCCTGCCGGAAGATGGTTACAGCCTGACAGCTGCTCCCCTGTATTTCGACGGCATGGTTATCATGGGTTATTCCGGTGGTGACCTGGGAACACGCGGCCGGATCAAAGCCTATGATGCGGACGACGGTTCAGAACTCTGGACTTTCTATACGATTCCGGGCCCCGGCGAATTCGGTCATGACACCTGGCCCCAGGACAGCGATGTCTGGAAATGGGGAGGTGCTCCGGTATGGCATACCCCGGCTCTGGATCCTGAACTTGGCATGTTGTATTTCTCCACCGGTAATGCCGGGCCGGTCCTCGGCGGAGGCGCCCGCCCCGGTGACAATCTCTTTACAGCGTCCATTGTTGCCCTGGATGTCTATTCCGGTGAATATCGCTGGCACTTCCAGGAAGTCCACCATGATATCTGGGATTACGATGCTCCCAATCCCGTCATCCTCTTTGACGCTGAATACAATGGCGTCATGCGCAAGGGGCTGGCCCAGGCCGGCAAGACAGGATGGGTTTATATACTCGATCGCGCAACCGGAGAGCCGCTCATTGGTATTGAAGAGCGCGAGGTACCCCAGGAATCCCGTCAGGCCACATCCTCTACCCAACCCTATGTAATCGGGGATGCCGTGGTATCCCAGGAAATACCTTATGCACCTGAAGACTTTCAACTGGTCAACCAGGGAAAAATCTTCACACCCTTTTATGATCCCACCGTTTTCACCCCGATGGCCGGGGTGAACTGGCCACCCAGTTCCTATGATCCTGCTAAAAACTATATGTATATCTGTGCCACAGATATGGCCAATGGTGCCCGGGCCGATGCCAGTCAGTATGAAGCCCCGACATTTGACGGACAGTTTCTCGGTGGCGCCTATATTGGTGCAGGCCTGCAAAGCCGTGGCGTGTTTTCAGCACTGGACCTGAAAACCAACCGTCTTGTCTGGCAGAGGCAGTTCAATGAAGGCTGCCGCAGTGGATCACTGGCTACCGGTGGAGGACTGGTTTTTCTGGGCAGGCGCAATGATGATCGCTTGATCGCCCTGGATTCAGCTACCGGAGACCGGCTCTGGGAATTCCGCATGGATGCACCGGCGAACTCCGGGGTCAGCACATTCATGCACAAGGGTGAACAATACATCGTGACCTATGCCGGTGGCGGCCTGTTTGGTGGCAAAAAAGGTGATGGTGTCTGGCTATTCTCCCTTGGCGGCAACCTGGTGGAAGTGCCTGAAACACCCACTGGCGATCGCTTTGGGCGTGGAAACCCCGACCTCAGTGGTATAGACATTCCCGAAGGCCATGAACCGGATATCGCCAATGGACGCAAGATATACAACCAGTCCTGCGTGTATTGTCACGGAGAAACGGGCGAAGGTGGTCATGGTGGTGGTGCTGAACTGACTTCGTCACTCGACGTGAATGACATCATGACCATCCTGGGAACAGGTCGCAATGGCATGCCCAGTTTCCGCTTCGTTTTCCAGCCAGAGCAGGCTCATGATGTGGCAAGCTTTCTGGTCAGCGAATTACTCGCCGAGTAAAATGCAAAAGGCGATGCTTTCGCATCGCCTTCTCCTGTTTTTTGCCTTGACATAATACAAGGCAACTATGTGCTTAGCGTACCAGTCTCATGCGGCTTTTGCCGGGGGCTCCGCGAAACATTCTGGCACTGCCCGCTGAATCGGTTTCCTCGAAACGGGCAAACTGGCTGATATCCGCTTCCGGTACCCGGTCGAAGCGAGTCTGTTGCACCGGCAGGGATTTACCCGGCGGTCCGGCACGACGCGGTGTGGATGTGGCTACCAGTACTGTTTCCTCAAATGTCTGGTAACGTTCAAAATCAGCATCACCCGGGCTTACCGTTTTACGCTTGAAAGGCGGCTTCCCGGAATAATTGACGACCTGGAGATCACCATTACTGGTCGTATTGACGACTGTCTGGGCGCTTGCAGCTGCAGACACCAGTAGCAATGCGCTGGCCATTGTTAACAAACCTGTTTTAACTTTCTTCATAACAAACACTCCAGTTTAGGTTGTTGGACTTGGCTACTACTTAGCCCTCGCCTTATCGGTATAGCCGAAAAACAGAATCAGAATCGATGCCGTGTTTATATCTTTCAGCTATGCTCGATATGGGTGCATTATGCACCGAATACGTGCATAGTTTTCGCGAATTCGATTCAATGAATTTCCTATCATATTGGTTTTATTGACTTTTATTATTATGGCACTGCTTTTGCTATATCCCTGATTATCAAGATAATTTCAGGAATAGCACATAATGAACGCACAGCGCCTGCACTCAATCACCCTGACAGCCATAATCTTCCTGGCAAGCGTGACAGCCACGGCCTCTGATATCAGTATTGATATGCACCAGGTGGATTCAGGGAATTTCTATGTGCGGGCACTCGCCTCTGGTGATATCGAAACCGACCTGTTGCTGGATACCGGATCCAGCTACGTCAGCCTGAGCCAGAATACATTCAACAAGATCAGCGCCGTCTCTGCCCCGCGTTTTATCCGCCATATCTATGGAAAACTGGCTAACGGTAAAGTGGAGAAGGTACCGCTGTATGCGCTGAATGAACTCAAGCTGGCCGAAAACTGTGTGTTAACAAATATTGAAGTCGCTGTATTTTCCAGGGCCGACCGGGATATCCTGGGACTCAATGCCCTGGCAAAGCTGCAACCCTTCACCATGCAACTCACCCCTGCCAAACTGACCAGCGCAGCCTGCGCCTCCTGATTCCCTGATACAGCGGACTTTCTCCGTCAGGCATCGATAACCTTGCATCTTCCATTGTGGCAGTACTTCTGGCCATAGTGCAGTAAAACCACTGATAGTTTTTCCAGATCATAAAATGGCGTGAGGAATGCCACCTGTTTCTCTACAATAACCAGCTTTTGCAAAAAACCAATCTGGAGAAATACGGACTTATGCGCCTCAGCTTTACTGCCCTTCCTGCACTGATTGCCATACTTTTACTGCCACTGGAGGTTGATGCCCAGGTAGACCAGGGTCAGACCGGTGCCTGGTATATGTACATGTGGAATACGGAAAACCGCGATACAGGTTTTGGCTGGCAGGGAGATATTCAGCACCGAAACTGGGATATGGCAGGTGACCTGGAACAACTGCTCATCCGTGGCGGAGCCACCTGGCGCCCGGAAGGCAGTGCTATCAAATACACTCTGGGATATGCCCATATTACCTCGGGAGCTTTTGGCGTTAGCAGTGACAAGAATGAAGAGAACAGAATTTACCAGGAAGCCCTTGTTCCCCAGCGCCTGGGTTCCAGGTGGCTTTTAACGCACCGTTTTCGCCTGGAGCAGCGCTGGGTAAACGGGCAGGATTTCAGAACACGCTTCAGGTACTTCCTCGGCCTGAACTATCCTTTCAACCAGGACAATCTCAGCCAGGGGGCCATCTATCTGTCCCTGTATAACGAGCTGTTCGTCAACCTTGAAAAGGATATCGGCAACGGACGACAGGTGGACCATTTTGACCGTAACCGTGCCTATGCGGCCCTGGGCTACAGCCTGAAAGATAATATACGTCTTCAATTTGGTTACATGTGGCAGGAAAACAGGAATTTCGGGTCAGGCCAATTGCAATTCAACCTGCTTCACAGTTTCTAGGGGCACCATAGATGTTCAGTCATGACAGTTATTTCAGAAAGCTTCGCACACGGGCCATCAGTTGCGCTTCCGAGAAGGGTTTCAGAATATAGTCATTGGCCCCAAGCTCATAGCCTTTGACGATATCGTCTTCTGTGCCCATGGCTGTAAGCATGATGACAGGCAATTGTTCCATGCTGTTCGCCTCACGAATTTTTTCAAGCACCGTAAATCCATCCACCAACGGCATATTCACATCCAGAATCACCAGGGAACATTTCCCCAACTGCAGATAATCCAGTGCCTGACGACCAGTGGCGGCATACTCCACAGCGGCGCCATGGTCTTTCATGAGGTGAGTCACCAGGTCACCCAGGTGTTGATCATCATCCATCACGAGCACTGTATGCCCAGCCAATGGCAGCAGGGCCTCCTCAACATCATTTTTTTCTTCAGCTTCTTCAATGGGAACCAGGCTCAGCGTCTGCGGTTCTTTGGTCGTGGCAAGCAGCTTTGTGATCTCCTTTGACAGTTCAGCCTGCTCGAAAGGCTTCACCATGTAATGGTCAGCACCCAGACTCATACAATCCACCCGCACAAGATCCTTGCTGATTCCTGACAGCACGAGAACAGGCATGGCTATCTGCAGGTCAAGCTTGATCTCTTTCAGAATTTCACGCCCATCCTTGTCGGGCAGGACCAGATCCAGAATCACAAGATCAAAACTGTTCTGGACCAGACTGTGCTCGGCATGACCGGCATCCCGGGCTACGCTCAGTTTGATTCTTTCCGGTATTCCCTTGAGTACATCGATGATCTGCTTGACCACTTCCGGATCATCTTCCACTACCAGAACATGCTTGCAGTCATCACTCTTGCCGCCATTATCCTGAACTGTCTGGTCGTACTCGGTCTTGACCGCATTACCGGCAATAACTTCTTCAAGTACCTGAATCAGCACCCTGATACGGGCAATGATTTCTTCACCAACAGACTCCTCGACTTACGTGCTGGCCCGGGTGATTTCCGGGAAGCCAAATGTCGAGCCGGAGCCATGCAGGGCATGGGCGATCATGCGCAGATTCTGCTCAGCCATATCACTGCCTTCGTAATACTTCTCTATCTGGGCCATTAGGCTGTCAACTCTGCCCTGCAGAGATTTCAGGTACTGGCTGCGTATTTGCTCTTTCATTTCAGACATGGCAGATTCCTTTTAACACTGACAAACATTGAATGAGTATTGCCAGGAAGCATTTTCGGTTTTTGTGTTTCCTATGCTGACATTTTGAAAGACCTGCTGTCTTGAGATGGGTCAATTAAATCCCGTCAGTAGACAGCAGGGTATGCACCTGAACAGGCCTTTTAAAACCGAAAGGTATAATTGAATTTCAGTGAGAGATCAGCCACGGTGGAATCGAAGCGGTTGTCCTTGTCTGCATCCACCAGCCCCCAGTTAAGTACCAGGAAGGCCTGCTGGCCCGCCTTCGGAATCCAGTGCAGTCGACTATTCAGCCCCAGGTTCTCGGAGATGTTGTCATACTGGATCAGGTTGCTCCAGGATAACGTTGAAGAAAAAGCATACTGGCTGTTGATACCAAACAATCGAAGCGTGAAATCACCGGCTGGCAACTTGATTTCGTTTTCAGTGAAATTGAATGCCAGCGAGAAATTCCGGTTCGGTCGCCAGGTCACATTACCGTTTCTCTGGAAGTGTGTCCCGTCATAATAGTCACCAGCCCACATCATCAATGTACCCGAAAGACGCCGATGACCACCCCATGACATCCCTATAAAAAATTCATCCCAGCTGTATTCACCG
>Ga0181571_10001586_pt1 | contig 16536 bp, 11 predicted proteins | sample 101ome_17_FD_132440 | JGI IMG/M metagenome (GOLD analysis project Ga0181571, IMG submission 132440) | Coastal salt marsh microbial communities from the Groves Creek Marsh, Skidaway Island, Georgia - 101407AT metaG (megahit assembly) | ecosystem: Environmental > Aquatic > Marine > Intertidal... | reverse complement strand
CCCGCGCTCCATCGTTCGGTGACCATCGCATCCGCCGGCGTCGTCGTGCGAGGTAAACCGGCTCGGTCGAAAAAGTCCCTCGCCGCGACGCCGCTGAGGTCCACGCCGTACACCCTGTGCCCGCACGCCGCGAGCCACAGCATGTCCACCGCCTTGCCGCACAGCGGGACGAACACGCGCTTGGAGAGCTCCGGCGGGGACGTGACCCCCTCGCCCAGGAGCGAGTTTTTATGCTTCATGAGCGCTCGGTGCGTCGCGGGGAGGTGGAAACCGATGCGGCCGTCGCGCCAGCGCTCGTGCCAGTCGTTCACCGCCGCCGCGTGCGCATCCGCGTCGACGGGACTCACCGCCCCTCCACGCGTGCCCTCCTCGACGATTTGGGAGGCGCCGAGGGACTGGGGAGGAGGAGCGATGTCCGCGGCGTCGGGCGCGACAGCTGTGTTTGTCACCGCCGGGCCTGTCGCGACCGATCCCGGCAGGGACGCGAAGACGCGCGCGAATCCGCGCGTCTCGAAGGTTCCGTTGGCGAGTGAGATGCCCGCGGCGACGCCCGCGGCGGCGCCGACGGCGACGGAGGCGATGACCGCGGAGTTGGGCCAACGGGTCGCCCCCCGGGAGAGTCTGGCGGACGAATCTCCGTCGTTGTTTCCGGCCCTCGCGTTTCCGGGGCGCGCGTGGTCCGATCGCCCGCGGCGGGTCGCGAACGCCTCTCCTCTCGGTCGCCAGTGGGGCGAACCGCCGCCGCCGAGCGCTGCCCAGCGCATGCCAGTCGCTCACGATCGTCGCGGCCGGACCCGCTGGATATCGCCGGGAACCCTCCGCGCGGCGGCCGCCTCGCGCCGCTCAGAGCGTGCCCCCGCCGCCCGTGTTTTCCACCTCCCCGGACGCGAGCGGGGCGTGGGAGCCGAACGAACCTCCTCGGGTCAGTCGGTCCTCAGTCGCTGTCGCTGTCGGGGGGCGCGCACTTGATGCACCAGCTGCAGCCGTGGGGAAAGTTGGTCTGGTTGTTCTCTAACTCCTGCTTGCACCGCATGCACGTCTTCGTGGCGCCTTCCATGGGATGCGCGCGTCTCGTCCGTCGATGTGTGCGCGTCCCTCCAAACCATCCGACTCGGGAAAACGCGTGCGACTTCTTCACGCGAATCTTCACGAGAATCTGCCTCGCAGATACTTTCGAAGGTACCTCCGCTCGCGCCAAATCTCGGAGCCTCCAGACTCGCGGACGCGGATCGCGGAGTTGGCACTCGAGCGATGGCGTGCACGTCGCGGCAGCCGGTGACGCCCTCGGGCGTCGCCTGGCTCGCGCGCGCCGGCGAAACCCGGCGCGTTCGCCGCGCGGCGCGACCTAAAGGCGGCGCGCCTGGGGATCTGGTTTCTCCAAACCCTGCCTCTCGCCTAACGAACTCACGCGTCGCGCCCTCGCGCGCCGCGGCCGATGCGCTCGACACCGGCAGCGTCGACGAGGGCGACGCCGCGATCGATAACCTCACCGCCACCTCGTTCGACCCGCGCGGTAACCCCGCGACGGTCCAGTTCGCGCCCCTGCCCGACGACACCTCGGCCGTCTGCTGGCGCGACCACATGGAGTTTCTGTTCCAGACGCTCGATCGTTCCTTGGGCCCGCTGACCCCGGTTCACCTGCCCCCGGAGCTCGCCAGCGCGTCCGTCCCTGGCAAGGTGCGAAGCAAGACGTGGGTCTACACCTCCCCGTTCGTCCGCCGCGCGAGGTTCACCTACGTCGACGGAGGCGAAAAGACGCAGATCTTCAACTGCGTCGTGTACCCCCGCTGCGTGGACGACTCGACGGGCGATTCGGAAGGTCACCTCGGCGACGCCCCGCTGCTCGGCGTCGACCTCCTCAGCCTCAACGGCGGCAAGAAAATCCTCGTGGGCGTCGACCTCCAACCCCTCTCGAGGTCCGAGGCGTACCTCGGCCGCTACGTCGACGCGCTCGCGTCGCTCAGGGACGCGAGGTTCGCGGAGCTCAACCTGGTGGAACCCAGCGACCGGTTCTACGAGGATGCGCAGTTCTTCTCCCCGGCGATGCTCTTCGCGAGGCCGGTGCCCGTGGACGTCGCGGTGGACTGCGCGGTCGCCGCCGCGAAGGCCACGGGCGCGATGCAGGACCTCGGAGCCATCACCGCCGAGGACGTGTGCGGCGTGGAGTGGGCCGAGCCGAACAGCGGCTGCGGCGTGCCTCTCGTCGAGGCCAAGACACTCGACGCGGTGAAGGCGTACGCCGCCGAGTGGCTGGAGCTGATGGACGCGCGTAACGACGACTGGGCGAAGGCGTGGGACGCGCGCCACCAGGGAGGGAGGGCGGGCGGCGGGGCGACGTCGGGGCTCGGCGCTCGGGCTGGCTCCTTCTCGCAGTTGCTCGCCAACAACATCAAGAGTGCCGTCGGCGCAAAATCCGAAGGGGGCGAACCTCATGAGCCCGCCGCCGACGACGCCGAGGGCGGCCGGCCCGCGCCGCCCGCCGCGGCCGCCGAGGAGCCGAAGAGAGCGGCGGACAGGGCCGGGAAATACGCGCGGGTGCTGACGGCCGCAGAGTCGGCCGCGGCGCAGGATTTCCACGACATGTGGCAGCGGTCGCACGATCCGGCCATCCCGATGTTCGCGGGATGGTTCGGGAAGGAGTGGGCGGAGAGGCTGGCGTCGGAGGTGCTGTTTCCGGAGGACAAGGCGAAGGAGGAGCTCAAGGCGTGGGAGGCGCAGCAGAGAGGGGTGGATGATTGATGATGTCTGTTTCGCGCTGTCTTTAGCTCGATGTCGATCACCGTTTTAACGCCACAGCAAGACCGACGGTGTTAACTTTCCTGTTGAACAAACTTTATTTCACCAGCAGAGCCAGAGCCACTGTAGATCAGAGTGCCGGGCAGGATGCCGGTCTCGGCGCAGGTGCAGTACTACCTCAACGCGAAGCTCACCGCGACGGGGGCGAGCGCGCTGCCCTACGATGAGAGGCTCAAGTTCGCCGTGCGGGACCAGCTGCTGGCGGTCGTCGAGGTGCGACTTCCCGCCGGTGCCGTGTCCCAACCCTAATACGAATCTCGCGCCCGCCACCTCCCCTCCGCGTGCGCTGACCCCAACCCCCGCGATCCGATCGTCGTTCCCGACAGAGATACCCGTCGCTGAGCGTTCGCGACGACCCGTTCACGCACAACGACGGCCGAACCGTCCACCTCCTCCGCGCCGAGGGCACCCTCCCGATCTACTACATGGGCGTCAAGTACAACATCCCGCTCAAGATGTTCCTCCCCGAGGCCTTCCCGCACGCGCAGCCCATCTGCTACGTCACGCCCACGAACAACATGATCATCAAGCCCGGGCACTCGTGCGTCGACGGGAGCGGGCTGGTCCGGTCGCCCTACGGCGACAGGTGGAGCTACCCGAGGAGCAACCTGACGGAGTTGGCCGGGCTGCTCTCCGAGGCGTTTGGCTCGGAGCCGCCGCTATTTGCCAAACCCGCCGGGTACGTGCCGCCCCCGCCGCGGACGTCATCGCCCGCGAGGACCCAGCCCCCGCCGGCGCCCCCGCCCCCGCCCGGCAGGACTCCGCTCTATCCCCCGCCGCCGGGCGTCGAACGCCCGAGCGGGGGCTTGCTCGGATCGCAAGCGCGCCTTCCGCAGCAGCATCAGCCCCCGCAGCAGCATCATCAGCCCCCGCAGCAGCATCAGCCTCCACCTCCTCCCCCGGCTCCCCCATCCCCGCAGCAGCAGCAGCAGCAGCAGCAGGCGTCGGTCGGGGCTAACCCTCGGCCGCCGCCGCCCGCGTCGTGGGCCGAGTACCACCAGCGCCCGGCGCCTCCGCCCGGCGTGGGGAATGCGACGGGCGCGGCGTCGGCGTCGTCCTCGCAGGAACGCGGTGGCGTCGCGAGCAGCAGCAGCAGCCCGCACGTGCTGGCCGGGGGCCTGTCCGTCGCGGAGGGGACGTTCAAAGCTCGCGCCATCACCGCGTTGAGCGATAGGTTGCGCTCGGAGCTCGACGTGCTTCGCGCGCAGAGCGGCGAGGAGGCGGAGCGGCTTCTGACGCTGCAGGCTGAGCTGGCGCGACGGAGGGAGGACATCGAGCGCAGCCTTCGGGAGATGCGAGCGGAGCGCGGGGCGTGGGAGCACCGCATCGGGGGCATGCAGGCGGCGACGGTGGCGCTGGAGGAGTGGTTGTCGGAGAACGAGGGTAAGGTTTCGGAGAACGAGGGTAAGGTTTCGGGCGTCGGGGGCGTCGAGGGCGTCGAGGAGGGCGCCGAAGGGGTCGAGCGGAAGGAGACGGACATCGCCGACGCGGCTTTCCGGCCGGAGGATCCGCTCTCGGAGCAAATTCTCGAGGAGATGGCCAAAGATTTGGCTCTGGAGGACGCGATGGATTGCCTTGACGAGGCGCTCAACGCAAAAAAGATTGAGCTGGAGCCGTATCTCGAGCTCATCAGGGAGCTCAGCAAGGAGCAGTTCTTCGCGCGAGCGACGACGATGGTGGCGAGAAAGGAGCAGCGCGAGAGAGGGGTGTCCCAAGGGGTCACCTTCTGATCCGATTATTAGGTCACACTTACAGATACAAACTGTACAACATTCATGAGCCACGGCGTAGTAGCGAGCCGAGGTGTCTCATCAGTCAACCTTGAAATTTCTCATGCTCTTCGCGCACAGGTACACGGTCTTGAAGTACTTGTAAAACTCCTCCTTGCTCATCCAAAACAGTCCGTCCTCCGCCACCTTCGGCTGCAACAGGGCTTTCACCTTTGGGTACTTTTGCCAGCCGGACGCCAGGCCGTTGATGTCGGTCCACATCCCCTTCGCAAACTCACCAGTGCCCCACGGATTCCTGACCTGAACCAGATCCACGCCGCTGCCGGCGACGTTGGAGAACGCCTGGAGCACTGTGTACGCGTGTCCGTCGACGATTCCGTCGTGTTTCACCCTATCGTCGTCGCCCTCGGACGCGCACCCGATGATGAAGTCTGCAGCGTCCCAAGCGACCAACTTACGGAAGAGCTCCTCCCCCGTGATGGCACCCTCGCCCCCGCCGCCAACCTCTGGCCAGTCTTGCTGCCACATCGGCGGCTGCTTTTCCTTGCTGCTGTTGGCGAGATCGTTGTAGAAGTCCCGATCTTTGTTGTAGTTGCCCCAGCAGTTCCAGCGTCCCTTGTCCTTGCCGGACCTCTCCATCTCAATCGTGTACTGGTCCTTGCAACCCGTGAGCATCGCCCACGCGTGCGGCGGGACGCCGCCCTCGATGTGGTCCCAACCCCCGCAGTGCGCGACGAACGCCTTCTCCAGGTAGCACGCCCACAGCTCGCCGTCATCGGACGGCTTCGCGCCGAAGAGCGACCCCGGGTTACTGGGGTTGGACGCCAACCTCTCGTCGACGACGACGTCCACCGGCTGCCACGTCTTCAGGTCGTAGAGGGTGACTTGGTAACGGTTCGGACCCGCCCTGGGCATCTGATGCATGTCCGGCGTCTTCTTGAACAGCTCGAAGATGGCGCCGTCGAACTCCGCGAGCGCGGATATCGCGGAGAGGAGCCAGCAGTCGCCCACGCTGCCCTGGTGGATGTCACCCGGGTCGACGTTCTGGATGATCTTGATCCCCGGGCGGTCCAGCACGCCCATGCCGCGGCCGGGACACAGCGGGACGTTCTGCGGACCGTGGAGCAACTTACCGTGGCTGGTCATCTGCATCGTGACGCCGTCGTCGATGGAGTCGATGTCCACCTCGGTGACGTGGGGTAACGCCTGGTAGTTTGCCATCTCGACGGTGAACGCCTCGCCGCCGGGTTTGTATTTGAGACCCACGGTGCCCTCGCGCTCGATGAGGGTGTACTGCTGCTGGTCTTCCGGCCAGTCCACCATGTCGCTCTGGTACATGCACCCGAGGTACTTGCCGGGGTTTGAGTGCAGGGTGCTCAATCCCGACGCGATCGTCCCGTTGACCTGTTCCTTGTTGCCCAACTTGGTGAAGGAGTAGGATCCGCTGGTCTCGACGGAGGTGTAAATCCACTTTCGGGATTCCGGGCCGGGCCAGTCCATGGACTCGGCGTGCTTCATGAACTGCAGCATCTTGGTGGTGGACTCCATGTGAATCCTTTTCGCGCTGGGACTGTCGCCGGAGCGGAGGCTCTTCCTGTCCGGTTGCGCTGGTTGCGTAGGCATGGGAGCGAATTCATCGTCATCACCGATTGGGCTGTCGTCAGCAGTCGCGGGAGCCGGGGGTCTCACGGGTTTGGGAGGCGCCGGGGCGGGATTCGGGTCGTAGTCATGAGCTCGTCTGGTCGGAGGTGAATCCGCCGGTTTCGATGAGAGGCATCCCATGTATGAGCGTGGGTTCGCGCCGGGAGAATGCCCGCTTTTTAACATCCGGACGCTTTTTGGGGTTGGCTCGAATCACTTCGAGGGCACACCGCGCCGGTTAGGAGGTCGATATGGGGGAAGACCTGGGCCACGTGGTGTACCGCGGCCCCGAGGGCGAGACCACCGTATGGGACGACGTCCAGCGTCGCTTCGGCAACAAGCCCCCGCTGCCCGAGAAGTTCGTCCCTGGCGCGTACGCCCCCGAGGAGGATCGAGGGTTGAGGGCGGCGGTGGAGCGCGACGGGCGCGCGGGGGGCGTGGCCCACGTCGACGCCGCCGGAGGAACGGACGCGCTCGAAGCGATGGAGGACGAGGACGCCTTCGCGGACGATGGGTTCCTGGAGGAGTACAGGCGCAAGCGGCTGGAGGAGATGAAGACGGCGGCGGCGATCCCGAGGTTCGGCGCTGTCGTCGAGATCACGCGAGACTCCTTCATGGCCCACGTCACCGATCCCTCGTCCGAGCACTACGTCCTGGTCCTGCTCCATCGCCCCAACTGTCCCGAGTGCGAGCTGCTGAGCGTCGCGTACCGTGAACTGGCGCGGAAGCACCCGTTCACCAAGTTCACCAGCATACCGGGCAAGGAGTGCATCCCGGGGTACCCCGATCGAAACATGCCCACGCTGTTGGTCTACAGGAACCGCGACCCGGTGCGAACGTTCATGGGCCTGGGCCACTACGGGGGCAGGCACATGACGCCGGAGGGGTTGGAGCTGGCGTTGAACGAGTGCGGAAGGGTGTGCGCGGGCGCCAGGGGCGGCGAGGATGAACACGACGAGGGCGATGACGCGTCGACGGTCAGACGGCGAGCCGCGACGACCTCCGAGCGTCTGTTACGGCGCCTGATCGAGGACGGGAAGGAGGAGCTCTCGAGACGCGCCGAGTCCGGGGATGACGACGAGGAGTGACGAGCGACGCGTGATAGTAAGATTAGTAGTACGTAAGGTAGCATTCACGACGCGCGCGCGAGTCGTGCCCGCTTCTCGGTCAGTTGCCGTCTCGTCACGCCGCAGCCTTGGCGTTTTCCTTGTCCCCGCCCGAGAGGGTTTGCTTCTGGAGGGCTCGACAGAGACCTTCGAGCTTGTCCTTCTTCGCCTTGAGGCTCACGCACTGCGTCGTGAGCTGCTCCCTCTCTTCCAGCAGCTTGATCATCGCCACGTCGCTTTTCAGCGTCTTAGCCTCCATCTCCCGCTTCGCCGCCTCGCTCTCGATGAGCTTCTTGGAGAGATCGGCGATGTCCGTCTTGAACTGCGTGAACGTCTCGTTGCTCTGCGAGATGACCCCCTGGAAGCTATCGAACTTGTCCGCGTAGCCGGACAGCTGCTCCAGGTACCCCTTGCTCTCCTCCTCCCTCTGTTGCAGTTTAGCCGTGAGCTGGTCGTTAAACGCCACCGCTTCGGCGAGCCTGGCTTCCAGCAGCTGCTTCTCCAGGTCGAACGCATCTTTAGCCTTTGCGTAGGTCTCCTGCTGGAGATCGCCCCGCGCCACGAGCTTCTTCAGGTGGTCCCTCAGGGTGTCGTTCTCCTTGAGGAGGTCGTCTCTGACGGATGCGGACTCCTCGATGCGCTTGCTGACCGCGCCCAGCCCCTCATCGAACTTGGCCTCGAGGTCCTCGCGAAGTTTGAGCTGGGCCTCCTCGCGCTCGCGGAGTAGCGCGGAGGTCTCCTTGTTCGCATCCTGGAGCGTGCGGCAGAGCCTTTGGAGCTTATCGTTCACCTCAGCGTTCTTCGTCAGCTCCTGCCGCGCGGCGTCCCTCTCGACGAGCGCCATGCCAACCTTACCCTCGGCCTCGTCGCAACGCCTGCTCGTCCTCCGCAGATCTTTATGCAGCTCGAGAAACTTGGCGGAGAGCGCCGCGAGCTTCTCCTCGGGGGTATCGAGCCCGTCAAGGACGCTGTTCAGCGCATCCTCCGCGGGGTTCGATGCGGTGGGGGCGGTGCCCTCCGTGCCGCTCGTCTTTCCCTTCGCCTTGCCGCCCATCGCGCGCAGTCGATTTCTGGTCAAACTTTTCAAACTTTCCCGCGAAACAAGTCTTCGCCCTGCCGAGCTGGACTTGGAGAAGTCGACGGATAAGGCTCACTGTCTGTGCGCTCCTCCAGGAACCATGTTCGCCGTGACCCAGACCGCATCCAAGGCGCTTCTAGCCGTGCCCTCGAAGGCCTCGAAGACGCGCACCGGCCGCGTCGTCTCCAAAACCAGTGTCGCCGCGGCCGTTCCCCACTCGGCGATCGAGTCCGGCAAGAAGGCGATGCTCACCGGCATTCTCGCGGCGACCTTCGCAGTGGGCTCGGTGGATCCCGCACAAGCCGCCACCGTGTTCGCGGGCAAGTACATCGACCCGAACCACCCCCACTGCCCCCGTGAGATCGACGCCGACGGCGTCATCTCCGGCGTGGACCCGGTGCCCTTCGCCAAGGGAAGGGGATGCCGCGGCTACAAGAAAAAGAACGAGGCCGCGGCTGTCGAGGCTGGGAAGATCTCCCTCTGGTCCATCAAGGGCGTCGTCTCCAAGGATGACGCCACCATCTTGATCGACTTCAATCAGAAGGACGGCAGCGGGGAGTCGTTCACGGGAAAGTGGAACGGCGTGGGGATCGAATTCCCCGACGGAAACGTTTGGGAGAAGATCGACGCGTCGGGCAAGCCCACCTCCGGCGCCGTCCTCTCCGAGAAGTGATTCCGTGTCACCTTTGCATAACATCAATCGCCTTCGACGCTCTCATCGCGCCCGCGCGTCTCACCCGTCGTCGCTGCACTCCCGCGCGTATCTCCGCACCCCGTCGGTCCCGGCCAGCGTCCCGGTCGCGTCCGGGCCGTGACTTAACGCGGGCCTCGTCACCTCGTCACACCGTACATGCCGCCGTTGGCGTCGTACTCACCGGAGAGTTGCAGCCTGTTGGCGAGGGCTCGGAACCCCGGCGAGTTGCGCGCCTCCAGCCTCGTCGCACCCGCCGCCTTGATGTCGTCCAACGTCGGTAGCGTGGGGTTGCTCCAGTCGGTCCTCGGCTTGGCAGCCTCGGACTCGCCGCGCGCGCGATTCACCGCGCCCGCGTCGTGCCAGCTCTCGGGCGGGGCGTTCTCGTCGTAGTCGGCGGCGGGCTCGGGCAGTCGCACGTAGGCCCGTCCCCCCATCGCCTCCGCCACGCCTCCTCCGTCGTATCCCCTCGCTCCTCCTCCGGCGCCTCTCTCGTTTCTGGTCCTCTCCCAGTAGGCATCCGCGCCGAACTTCTCTATGAACGCCGCGTCCGGCATCTCGGACGTATCCGCGTCCATCAACCGGCCGTTCGCGCGAAGCTCCATGAGATGCTGGTACAGGTTCGGGGGATGCCACGGGAAGGATGGACCCGCGGCGGTCATCTCGCTGGGCTTGCGCGCATCATCGAAGATACCCATGGCGCTTTCGTTTGGCGTGCGCCGCGGCAATGGCGGGCGTTGACCAACGGTCGTTCAAAACCGCGTTCGGACAGCTGTATTCTCGGGCAGTCGGGCACCCCCAGCTTGGCACCCCCGAGTGTATCGAGCACCCCCAGCCCCGAGTTGTCACAACCGCGGCGAGCGCGGGGGAGCTTGAGGTGCGCGGGTCGGAATCGATTTCGCGCGCGCCCATGCCCCCAAGGAAGCTCAAACCCGAGCCTGGGCAGCGATCGTTGGCGGGTGCGACTCCTCGAGCCCCAGCTCGTGGCCCCAGCTCGTGGCCTCCCCCGCCCCCGAGGATCTCTCTCCACGTCCGATGTGTCACCATGTTGATCCGTCTCCCTCCTCCCTTTCATTCGCAGTTTTTGGGTTCGCGGGCGCGGATCCGAAGCCCGAGGCAAAACCGGAGGCACCGCCCGCCGTGGCGAACGATGCTCCCGCGGCGGTCCCGGCGCGTGGTGGTGGCGCCGGCGCGACCGGCTTCTCCACAGCCTCGGGCACCGATTGGAAACCACGAGGAGGGTTCACGTCGGCGAGTCGGGCGATGGCCGGTGCATCCAAAGCGGGCGGGGGCTCCTCGCTCTTCACCAGCGCGTCCTCGATGATGGTTAATCCGGACACCGTCGACCTGACGGCCGACGACGCGAACGAAGACGAGTCGCCGGGGAAGAGGCAGAAGACGTCGCCCCTCTCGGAGAGGATGGAAACGAAGAGGTACGACCCCGTCGAGTACCGGGAGAAGCAAAGGATCAAGAGAGAAAAAGACGAACGCACCAAGAAGAAGAGGCAGGAGTGCAGGCAGACGTCCATCTTCGACGCCATGGCGGGAGCGAACGCCCCGAATCTTCGGGGCAGCGCGGATCCGATCCCTAAGGAGGTGTGGCAGCGCATCCTGGCTCACGCGCCCGTCTCCTCGCTCAGGGACATGAGGCTGGTGTGCAAGACGCTGATGAACGCGGTGGACGACGAGGGGTTCCTGCCCTTCACCAAGATCGCGCAGCAGACGCGACGGATGCGGACGATCGACGCGGATCGCGTCATCGCCGAGTCCGCCGCGGGGAGGAGGAAGCCGCCGCCGGCACAGCTGGCGGCGGCGGCGGGCGGCGGGCGGGTGAGCATCGGCGACGGCATCCCTCACGCGCGCGACGATGAAGACCACCACGCCGCAGGTATCATTCAACGCATCGCGCGCGACAAACCCTTCGCCACGCCCATGTCCGCGTCGGCGCTCGCGCGGGAGGTTGAGATTGGCGTCGAAAGGGCCGAGGCGCGCGACGATAGGACGCCGGTGCCGGGTCACGTTCCCGGGGAGGGATTGGCGGCGACGGTGCGAGAACTCGCGGGGTGGAAGATCGTGGGCTCACACGGGTGGGCGCTGCTCGCGGCGGCGATCCTCGTCGCCGCGGAGGATTACGGGACCGTCGCGCTGTTGCTCGACGCCGCTCGCAGGGCTTGCGACGGCGAGCCCGGCGGCGGCGAGCCCGGCGGCGGCGGACGTCGTCATCAATATTGCGGCGATTACTGCGCGAGGGAGGACCTCACGGAGTTCATCTCGCTGCTCGCCATCGCGTTGACCGTGCCGTCGCGTTGGACCCGCGGCGCCGTGGCCGTGGACGACGTCGAGCTCGTCGAGCCGAGCGCGACGCGGCTGGCGCACCTGAACGCGGCGGCGGGGTACCTGGAGTTGATCCCGCACGGCGATCGGGGCGCGGGAGATTGGGGCGCGGACCGCGGGTTCACCTCGCGGCTGACCCACGAGCAGCTCTCGATCGTGAGCGCGGACGTTAAGAAGGATGAGGTGTTGCTCGTGCGCGCGTTCGCCGGCACGGGTAAGACGACGACCCTGCTGGAGTACGTGAAGCGCAGACCGGGTTACCAGTTCGCCTACATCACGTTCAACCGGTCCGTCATGGAGGAGGCCTCGACCAAGTTCCCGAAGCTCAACGTGAAGTGTCTGAACTTTCACAAGATGGCTTACGCCAAGTTTGGATTCCTGTACCGGGGCGAAAAGTTTCTCCGAGGCACGCTGCGACAGTACCACGTCTCGAAGGCCATCGGGGTCAACGACAACAGGGCGCTATTCGCGATTCGCGTGCTGAACGAGTTTTTGAAATCCGCAGACTTGGCCGTGGAACTGAAACACGCGGAGGCCATCCGGGCGGAAGTGTCCACTAGCGACTGGAACAAGGTGTACGGCAAATCCAACGTGAAAGAGAAACTCGGGTCGCAGTCGCCCGAGGAAAACCTGGTGGAACTCGTGAAGAAACTGTGGGACAAAATGTTAAATCCAGAGGATTCGAGCTTCCCGATGACTGATGCGGGGTACCTTAAGCGGTACCAGCTGGCGTGCAGGCGGGAACATAACCCCGTGCGATTGGACGTTAACTTCGATATACTCATGCTGGACGAGGCGCAAGACGCTGCTCCCGTGATGGCGGACATAATCCTGTCCCAGAAGGAGTGCGGCAAGATCCTGGTTGGAGATCCTCACCAGGAGATTTACTCGTTCATGGGCGCGAAGAACGCCATGGCCACCGTCGCGGCGACTGTGGACAAGTCAAAGATCGTTGAGCGTCGGTTGACTCGATCGTTTAGGTTTGGGTACGAGATCGCGGACGTGGCGAACACGTTGCTGAGGCTCAAAGGGGAGACCACGTGCTTGATCGGGTCCAGACGGGACTTGCCGGACCCAGTCTGGTCCTCCTGGTCGGATCAAGAAGAGGTTTCTGCTGTTCACTGCCTTCCAAAGCCGAAGGATGCCGATGGAGTGACGCTGACGCTGCAATCCTACGCACCCGGTTACGCTGCAACCCTACGCACCCGGCTCGGGGATCGGCCTATCAGGGAGCAGGGCCGACAACTGGTTGTGCTCTGTCGCAGCAACGCGTCGGTGTTTGATGTCGCGTCCAGAATTCTGAACTTGGGCATCAAAGATGTCAAGCTGGGATTTGTTGGTGGCCTAGAGGGACAGAGACTTGGTCAGCTGATGGACATATGGCGGCTGGCTAACCAATCCGATGATGAGCTTGATGCCATCACTGACTACTTCGTGAGCAGGTTCGTCAAGGAATACCTCAAAGCGTTAGAAAACGGCGTGAAGGACCCCGAGCCTCCCTTGCAGGCACTCAAGTCTTCTGCGAAGCTTTCCAACGATTTGGAGATGCAGACTAAAATCGCAATCGTAGAAAAGCACCGGGGCAATCTTCCTGAACTCATCGCGGAGTTGAAGAAGGTTGACGTGGGCACAAACCCATCCAATCTGAAGTGCGCAAACTACCTGCTCTCCACAGCTCACAGGGCCAAGGGTCTCGAATTCGACCACGTGCTGCTGTGGAACGACTTCTTGGCCGTCGATCATTGCCTACCCGTCGAATGGGATAGCAACGGGCACGCGACGCTGTTCCGCTGTGGCTCTTATGACAATGTTGAATATGACAATGTCGGCGCTGATGAATTGAACTTGGTGTATGTCGCAGCGACGCGTGCAAAGCAGCGGCTGATTGTGAGCGAAGCGCTGAAGCATCTCATCACATCCCCTCGATGCCGCATCGCTGCGACGTGGTACTTGGAAAGATCGCCCACGACTTTGATGGCGTTAGAGGATTCGCTGGGTGTCGAGGAATCGCTGATATATGAGTTTGATGTGTTTGGTCTCGAGGTTTTGGCGCTACGACGGGGCGGACCCGCACATTTTGCGACACTTCGCTGCGCAACAAACACATGCGATAGATGCGGGGATCAGTCGGATATTCATTTACTCCCCGAGGGCTCGCAACAATTCGACAAAGTCGACAACGCACCAACCTTGGGCATGGAGGTGCGATACGGACGAATCCGCCAAGGTATGGCTGACACAGACACACGTTTGGCCGCGCCGGACCCTCACGCCGTCAGTACCGTTCCCATGATCGCGCCTTCGGAGAGCTACGCGTTTCGGCACAACAGGAGGATGTGCGGTCGCTGCGTGCGAACGTACGCGGTGAGCAGGCGCGGCGCCGAGAGATATTTGGACGACGACACCGCCGGCGAGCTGCGATCGAGAGGGACAGAGAGAACCTGGGTCGGCGATACCATGCTCGAGGACTTTTCCCGCGTGAACAACCGCGTCAATAACATCGACCCGATCGAGGGCATGTCCATGATGGACATCGCGAGCGTGTGCGCGGCGGAGAGGAGGGCGAGGGGAGAACCCTGGCGGGGGAAGGACGCGGCGGGTCAGCCCAGTCGATTGCAGGAGTTTTTGTGATTACAGATTGCCGTACTGATTGGATTTTTCACGCACGATTCACATGACGTGACTAGTTCTTATACGAAAACGTTAACGATAAATAGATTAACCGGACTAGAAGCCTGTGACCCGTCGTTCGGAAATTTTGACGGATGACGTGTCACGCGGAGAGCAAAGCAGGTGCCTCGTCGAGAGCCTCACGTGCAGATAAGAGCGGAAAAAGCGAGCGTCAAAAAGCGGCCGCGACGCGCTCGGCCGGTCATTCGGCGACGCGCGATCGCATCGACCGTCGTCCCGGCGATCTCCACACGTGATGGCGATGTCCGTTCTCCAATGTGCGGCCGCCCTCGGCGTCTCGCGAGCCCGCGCGGTCGGCTCCCGGCGCGTCTCTCCCGCCTCGCCGCTGAGGCGGGAGACGAGGTCCCGGAGCGGCGCGATCTCCGCGTCGCGCCCCGTGCGCCTCGTGCGCGCCGCGGCGACCGCGAACGACCCCAAGCCCCCCGCCAAGACGAAGACCGGAGACGCGGGCAAGAAGGGCGCGGGCAAGAAGGACGACGATAAGGACGGCGAGTCCAAGAAGGTCGAGGCGAGGAAGGCGCTGATGCGCGCGCTCGAGAAGGGCGAGCCCGTGAGCGGGCGAGTCGAGGTGGCGAACCGCGGCGGCCTCATCCTCCGCATCTTCAACGGACGCTTCCGCGCGTTCCTCCCGCTCTCGCAGATGACCTCATCCAGGACCCTCGACGTCAAGCGCAGCAGGAAGAAGAACGCGCCAAAGTCCGTCACCGCGCCGCTCGCGTCCTTCGACGACGACGACGAAGATCTGAACATCGCCCCTCTCGTCGCTGCCGAGCCAAAGGAGACCTCCACCAAGGACGCCACCGTCGCCGCGCTCGAGGCGCAGGTGGGTAAGGTCATCGAGGTGAAGGTCACCGACGTTTCCGACAAGAAGATCGTCGTCTCCGAGCGCGCGCTGGTCCAGGAGCGCGGTGTCAAAAGGCTCAAGCCCGGCGTCCGAGCATCCGCGCAGGTTGTCTCCCTCTCCGACTTTGGCGCCTTTGTGGAGCTCTCGCAGGACGATCCCCAGGCGCCCAGGCTGGAGGGACTCATCCACATCTCCGAGCTCTCGTGGTCCAGGGTGGCGCACCCGCGCGACGTCCTGCGCGTGGGCGACGAGGTGGACGTCAAGGTGCTCGACGTCGCGCCGGCGGAGGGGAGGAGGCCCGCGAGGGTGACGTTTTCGCTGAAGCAGCTCCAGGCGGACCCGCTGCTGGAGACGCTCGACACGATCATGCCGGTGGCGATGCCCGAGCCCTCCGTGGACGAGGACGAGCTCCTGGATACCCCGCTCCCGGGCCTGATGGACATCTGCGCCAACCTGCTGACGGAGGAGGGCATCGACGCGGTGATCCCGGGGCGGCAGGCGGTGGAGCAGAGGGTGGTGAGCCAGGATCTGGAGCTGTGGCTGACCAACGTCGTCGTCGAGGACGGGTACAACCTGCTCGCGCGCGCGGGACGGCAGGTTCAGGAGATCCACGTGGTGACGAAGCTGAGCAGGGACAGCATCAAGATGGCCATCAAGCGCGCCACCAGCGCGCTCAAGTGAGGCATCGGGGGTGGGGGTGAAAATAGATTCTTTGTCGTCGTACATTAGATACACCGTCGCGCGTTGCTCACGCGCCCGAGGCGGCGCCCTCGCCCCCGACCCCCGTCTCCTGCATCAGCCTCGCGTACGCCTCGCCCTTGTCCGGCATGCGCCCCAAGAGGCTCTCCAGCGGCCCGGGCACTACCCGCCACGACGGCGGCCGCGTGGCGTACAATCCGAGGCAAAGCACAGCCGCCTGAAACGAGTACGACGCGAGGAAGAGCGCCGCGACGAGGCACCCCGCGACGAACGCGCCGGTGACCACGGGGTCTTCCCACATCGTGAGCGCGACGATTCGCTCGAGCTTCGTCGCGACGTTCTCCAACGCGCGCTGAACGTCTCGCGCGTCCAGTTTCCTCGCCTTGGATCGCCAGCTCGCGCCCTTGGGCTCGGCGGGCGTCGGCTTCTTCGCGGCCTTCTTCTCGGATCGCGTCTCGCCGTCGTCCTCGTCGCCGGACCCCTCATCTTTCCTGTTCGTCAGCGTGCACATGCCCAGGGTGAGCAGAATTCCCGGGATGATGACGTAAGGGTAGAGCACCGCGTACGCAAAGGCAGCCTGCGCGGCCAAAGCCTTGCGAGTGCTCCGCCAGGAGAGCGCGTCGGCGACGTGATCGACGACGGGCCTGAAGGGCGCGAGCGCCGCGGCGAGCTTGACGAAGGCGTCCTTGCCGGGCTGGAGGGTGAAGATCGCCTCCTCAGCCTTGGTGAGCTTGGCGACGTTGATCTCGGGCTTGGGCGCGGCGGCGCCGGCGGCGCGCGCGTCGCCCCCCAGCGCGGCAACCATGCCGATCCTCGCGCCTCTTTTTGTAACCTCTGCCGGGGCGGTGGGGCTCCGGGCGGGGACCTCGCGGGGTCCGGGGGTGCGTTCGGGGCGAAGGCGCTGTCTTTCTGGCGCGAGCCGAGGT
>Ga0181571_10001585_pt1 | contig 16537 bp, 17 predicted proteins | sample 101ome_17_FD_132440 | JGI IMG/M metagenome (GOLD analysis project Ga0181571, IMG submission 132440) | Coastal salt marsh microbial communities from the Groves Creek Marsh, Skidaway Island, Georgia - 101407AT metaG (megahit assembly) | ecosystem: Environmental > Aquatic > Marine > Intertidal... | reverse complement strand
CCTTTCCTCCTTTCCTCCCTTTCTCCTTTTATCGTCCCTGACCCCACCTTCATCGTTCTAACTTTTTAACAAAAAAGTCACCGGCCCATCATTGGTCAGGCTGACCTGCATGTCTGCCGCAAATTCTCCGGTTCCTACCTTTTCATGTGATGCCCTTGCCTGCCGGACAAAATAGTCATACAGCTGTTGGGCTTCTGCGGGTGGTTTGGCGCGGGAGAAACTGGGGCGCAGGCCGCGGCCGGTATCGGCGGCAAGGGTGAACTGGGAAACGACGAGCAGGCCACCGTTGATGTCCGTGAGACTCAGATTCATTTTGTCATTGGCATCGCCAAAGACGCGATAGGCCAGCACTTTCTGGAGGAGTTTGTCGGCTTGAGCTTCGGTATCGTCTTTTTCCACACCGAGCAGCACTAGCAGGCCCTGGCCAATTTCGCCGGCTACACGGCCTTCGATCTCGACTCTGGCTGATGTCACACGTTGGATTAAGGCAAGCATGATTGGTGCAATTCTCCCTTGGATGGAAAAATTTGTAGGCTGGAAACGGCCCAACGGGCCGTCATGCGGCTTTTATCTGACAGCCCAAAAAGTATCTGACCCTATGCCGGATGACGGGCTTTGCCCTCTTCCGGCCTACACCATACCAGGACTGCTTATCAGGCCCCGCGCAGTTCACTGCCGCGGCTGCGGCGCTTGCGCTCGTTTTCGGTCAGGTACTGTTTACGCAGGCGAATATGATGCGGGGTGATTTCGACCAGCTCATCACTTTCGATGAATTCCATGGCCTGCTCAAGGCTGTGTTTGATGGGCGGGGTCAGCAGGATATTTTCATCACTGCCTGAAGCGCGCACGTTGGTCAGCTGCTTGGCCTTGGTCGGGTTCACGACAAGGTCATTTTCACGGCTGTGCAGTCCGACGATCATGCCTTCATACACTTCGCTGTTGGGATCGATGAACAGACGACCGCGATCCTGCAGGTTGTACAGCGCATAGCCGAGGGACTTGCCCTTGACCATGGAGACCAGCACACCATTGTTGCGACTGGCAATATCCCCTTTCTTCACCGGACCGAAATGGTCGAACACGTGAGTGATGATGCCTGACCCTGACGTCAGCCCCATGAACAGGGTACGAAAGCCGATCAAGCCTCTGGTCGGAATGATGAAGGTGATACGCACCCGGCCACGACCATCAGAGCTCATGTCCTGCATTTCTGCTTTGCGCAGACCCAGCTCCTCGATCACGGAGCCCTGGTGCTCTTCTTCCACATCGACCACCAGGTGTTCAAATGGCTCGTGCAGTTCACCATCGACCATCTTGGTAACCACTTCGGGACGCGAGACCGCCAGTTCGAAGCCTTCACGACGCATGGTTTCAATAAGCACCGACAGGTGCAGTTCACCGCGGCCGGAAACCCGGAATTTCTCGGCGCTCTCGCCCGGCTCGACACGCAGCGCCACGTTATGGATCAGCTCACGTTCGAGACGATCCTTCAGGTTGCGGCTGGTGATGTACTTGCCATCCTGGCCGGCAAACGGCGAGTCGTTGACCTGGAAGGTCATGGTCACGGTTGGCTCATCCACGCTGAGGGCCGGCAGGGCTTCGGGATGATCGGGATCACAAATGGTGTCGCTGATGTTGAGTTCTTCAATACCGGTGACACAGATGATGTCGCCGGCTTCTGCTGATTCGGCATCGACCTGGTGCAGGCCCATGTAGGTTTTAACCTGCCCGATTTTGGCCTTGCGCTTGTCGCCGTCCTTGTCGATGACGACCACGGGCATGTTGGTCTTGATCTTGCCCCGGGTGACACGGCCGACACCGATGACACCCACATAGGAGTTATAATCCAGGGCGCTGATCTGCAGCTGCAGCGGGCCATCCAGATCCACCTGCGGCGACGGCACCTTGTCTACGATCAGGCGGAACAGGCTTTCCATGTTGTCTTCCAGCTGGTCCGCCTCCATGCCCGCCTTGCCTTCCAGGGCGGAAGCATAAATCACCGGAAAGTCGAGCTGCTCTTCGGTGGCGCCCAGGCGATCAAACAGGTCAAACACTTCGTTAAGCACCCAGTCCGGTCGCGCACCGTCACGATCAATCTTGTTGATCACCACAATGGGATGCAGACCACGGGCAAAGGCCTTCTGGGTCACGAAACGGGTTTGCGGCATGGGGCCTTCCACGGCATCGACCAGCAGCAGTACGCTGTCGACCATGGACAGCACCCGCTCCACCTCACCGCCGAAATCGGCATGGCCCGGCGTGTCCACGATATTGATGCGGAAGTCCTGCCAGCTGACGGCGGTGTTCTTGGCCAGGATGGTAATACCACGCTCCTTTTCCTGGTCGTTGGAGTCCATCACGCGCTTGATTTCCTTGCCGCGGGTCTCCAGGGTACCGGACTGCTGCAGCAACTTGTCCACGAGGGTGGTTTTGCCGTGGTCGACGTGTGCGATGATGGCGATGTTTCTGATGTTATCGATCAAGGGGAAGTGTCCGGGAGCTGGTTGAAAAAACGCGCGATTATACAGTTTTTCTTGTGGGATAGTGATAAGAACCTGCGCAAGCAGATCTGGCCTTTTTTTGGATTAATGATTGTTTTTGTCACCTGCCGGTGGGGCGACCTGCAGCATCATGCGTTTGAGCACCACGCCCATCTGCGAGTTGTCGACCTTGTCCAGGATTTCCCCGACTACCTCTTCAAACGGCACGGCCACGAACCGCACGGGATGGGTGGAGCCAAAGCGCATCCACAAATAAAGCGCCACCTCCTTCACCGCGATTTCATGCGCCCTGCCCCCAAATTAAAAAAGCAGAAGTGGGTCATCAGGCCCCGGCGAATACTCAGGTAGCTGGACACGGCAGAATCGAAGCCGCCGGAAATCAGGGACAGCACGCCTTCCTGGCAACCCAGCGGAAAACCGTTCAGGCCCGGCAACGAGGCTTCGACGACAAAAAGCTCCTGCTGTCGGATTTCCAGCTTGACCAGGATGTCAGGCTTGTTAAGGCTGACACCAGCCGTATCGGTATTCTGGTTCAGGCCGCCATCAACATATTTCTCCACGTCCATCGAGTTAAAGGCATGTTTGCCGATACGCCGGCAGCGCGCGCAAAAGGTTTTGCCGGTCAGGCACTCACGGGAGACAGGCAAGGTTTTTTCCAGGACATCATTAAGGGTGGCAAAGGTGTGATGACGAACGCGCTCGAAAAAACAAATTCCCGGCGTCGAAGCCAGCACCTGCTCAACAGGGCCCTGCAGGTCAGCCGGGGCGGAAGCTACGTCTTACGTCACAAAATCCCAGTTGCCCTTGACCTCGATCTGGTCCGAAAAGCGGTCCAGCAGCAGTTCAGGCTTCGTTTTAACTGGTGGGCAAAACGGTTTCTGACTGAATGACTCTTGATGGTCATTTCCGGCGAGTACTTGACCAGGTATTTTATTGGAACAGGGGCTGCAGCGCTTTCAGGACACAGGTTTCAAAAGCCGGGCTTTATATAGAAATGCCCTCGTGCCGTCCCCGAAGCCAGATGAACAGGCCGCCTTGTTTTGGGGCGCCGGGGTGATCTGTTCTGGACAGAATGCACTATTATAGTGCATTATAGGCCTTGCATTTTTAATTTTTCCTTTAAAATCAGATAGCTGTAACTTGGTTCAGTATTTGCTAACGACTCCATGCTGAAAGGTTTTTACAGCAGGGTAAAAGCCTGGACTCATGAGATACAAGCCTGATGAATGCCCGACTGCCCGCTCACCGGTTTGGACAGCACTTGAACACAGAAAGCCTTAATACCAGCCTGCTGGACAATCTGACTACAGCAGTCATCGTGCTGGATAAAGACCTGCGCCTGTTATACATGAACCCGGCGGCAGAAGCGCTGTTGGAAACCAGTGCCAACCATATCAACAACGTCTATATCGGCGATGTCCTGCTCAAGTCACGCCAACTCATCAAGTCCCTGAAAAACGTCAAGGATAACGGTGTCACATTCATTGCCCGCAAGGTGGAACTGATCAAAAGTAACACCAACCTGATGACCGTCGATTACTCGGCCAGCCGCCTGATTTACCAGAATGAAACCTACATCATGTTGGAACTGCAGGAGCTTGACCGTTCCTACAATATTTCGCGCAAGGAAATGCTCATTTCCAACCATGAAACCACGCTGGGCCTGGTCCGGGGCCTGGGGCACGAAATCAAGAATCCGCTCGGCGGCATCCGTGGTGCAGCACAGCTGCTGGCCTCGGAACTGCATGAAAATGAGCTGAAAGATTACACCAACGTGATTATCGAGGAGGCCGATCGTCTGGTCGGCCTGATTGACCGCCTGACCGGCCAGTACAAGAAACCGGCCCTGCAAGAAGTGAATATCCATGAAGTGCTCGAACGGGTCTACAACTTGGTGATTGCCGAAACACGCGGTTCGATCCGACTGGTGCGGGATTATGATCCCAGCATACCGGAACTGGTGGGCGATCTGGGCCAGCTGATCCAGGCGGTGCTCAATATCGTGCGCAATGCCATGCAGTCGATCATGGAATCCGATCAGAAGATCATGGATCCGAAAATCATCCTGCGCACCCGCACCATGAATCACGTCACCATCGGCTCCTCCATGCACAAGCTGGCGGCCAAGGTCGAAATCATTGATAACGGCCCGGGCATCAAAAAGGACATTATCGAAACCATTTTCTACCCCTTGATAAGCGGAAGAGCCCAGGGAACCGGTCTTGGCTTGTCACTCTCACAAAACATACTAAAAAATCATAACGGCCTGATCGAGTGCGACAGCGAGAACGGCCTAACCTGTTTCAGGTTGTTCCTTCCTGTATCAGGTGAACTCGAGGAAGAATAGTAATGCCTAGCAAGAATCTAATCTGGATCGTTGATGACGATCGCTCAATACGCTGGGTGCTGGAAAAGTCTCTGGATAAGGCAGGCTTTGACAGCGAAAGCTTCGATAACGGTGATACCCTGCTCGATCGCCTGAAGTCCGAGCAGCCTGACGCCATCATCAGCGATATTCGCATGCCGGGTATTGATGGCCTGGAAATGCTGCAGGAAGTCCAGGACGCCTACCCGCAGATTCCGGTCATCATCATGACCGCCCATTCCGATCTGAGCAGCGCGGTGAAATCCTACAAGCGCGGCGCTTTTGAATACCTGCCCAAGCCGTTTGACGTGAACGATGCCGTGGCGGTTACCGAGCGGGCCGTGAAGCATGCCAGCGAGAACAGGAGCACCAGTAGCGCCATACCTGCCGTGGAAGCCAAGGAAATCATCGGTGAAGCCCCGGCAATGCAGGAGGTGTTTCGCGCTATTGGCCGCCTGTCCCACTCGAATATCACGGTCCTGATCAAGGGCGAATCCGGCACAGGTAAGGAACTGGTTGCCCAGGCCCTGCACAAGCACAGCCCCCGTGCCGAAAAGCCTTACATCCCCCTTAACGTGGCGGCGATTCCGAAAGACCTGATTGAGTCCGAACTGTTCGGTCATGAAAAAGGCGCCTTCACCGGTGCCACACAGTTGCGTGTCGGCCGCTTTGAGCAGGCCGACGGCGGTACCCTGTTTCTCGATGAAATCGGCGACATGCCAATGGAAACCCAGACCCGCCTGTTGCGCGTTCTGTCCGATGGCGAGTTTTACCGTGTCGGCGGTCTCACCCCGATCAAGGCCGATGTCCGCGTCATCGCGGCGACTCACCAGAACCTGGAAGAGCGCGTCAAGGAACACCTGTTTCGCGAAGACCTCTATCACCGCCTGAATGTCATTCCGATACACCTGCCACGCCTGGCCGATCGCCGCGAAGACATTCCGACCCTGATGGACCATTTCCTTGGCCGGGCCGCTCAGCAAATGGGCGTGGAAAAGAAGGTGCTGCGCACGGAAACCAGCCAGTACCTGACCAGCCTGCCCTGGCCCGGTAACGTACGTCAGCTGGAGAACTTCTGCAGCTGGATTACCGTCATGGCATCCGGCCGCGAAATCTTCATCAACGACCTGCCCGAAGAATTCCTCAATCCGACGGACCAGAAAACGGTTTCCGGCAACTGGGCACAGAGCCTGAAGAGCTGGGCCGACCAGGAACTGAGCCTGGGTCACTCCGGCATCCTGCAGCAAGCAACACCGATCTTCGAGAAGTGCATGATTGAGGTAGCCCTGAAGCATTCCGGCGGCCGCAAGCGTGATGCCTCTGAACTGCTGGGCTGGGGACGCAACACCCTGACTCGCAAGATCAAGGAACTGGGCATCGATAACGGCAACAGCCCCGACCCGGACTAGCTGGCAGGCCAGACCTCATGCTAGAGCTAGCGTTTTCGTTTGAGCTGCCAGTCCTCCATGCATCCCGTCAAGATACTGCTTTTCGTTAATGTTTAATGTCGTTTTTTTCGAGCCGGAAATACCGCCGAACACCGGTAATGCCATTCGCTTGTGCAGCAACACAGGCTGTACTCTGCACCTGGTTGAACCGCTTAGCTTCACCCTTGATGACAAACGCCTGCGCCGGGCCGGGCTCGACTACCGGGAATACAGCGAACTGGTGCTCCATAAGGACTGGAACAGCTTTCTCACCGCCCGGCCTGCAGGGCGCCTCTTTGCGGTCAGCACCAAGGGCACAGCCGATTATGCCGACATCGCCTACCAGCCTGGTGACACGCTCGTGTTCGGCCCCGAAACCCGTGGCTTGCCGGATACGATCCTGAGGTCAGCCGACATCGATGCCGTTCTGCGTATCCCCATGCTGCCGCACAGCCGCAGCCTCAACCTGTCCAATGCGGCAGCTGTGCTCGTCTTCGAAGCATGGCGCCAGCAGGGCTTCAGGCAGGCATAAAAAAACCGCCGAGAAGGCGGTTTTTCGTCAATCACGGTCACAACAGTCAATCAGTGCGCCTCACCACCGGTGGCTGTAGGATCAGCCGGCGGCACATCGGCGGCAGGTGCAGCCTGGCCACCCTGTTGCTGTTTGGCCTGCATGTAGATGCCTTCGAAGTTGATCGGCGCCAGCAAGAGGGCCGGAAAACTGCCTCGCGTCACGAGCGCATCAATGGCTTCGCGGCCATAGGGAAAGAGCACATTGGGACAAGCTATAGTGAGTACTTGCTCAAGCTGCTGATCTTCAAAACCTTGAATTTCAAAGATGCCGGCCTGGTGCACTTCGACCAGGAATATGGTCTTGTCTTCCTGCTTGACGTCGGCCGTCAGGCGCAGGACCACTTCATAGACACCCTCGTCTATTTTGCTACTTTTATTATTGATGGAAAAATTGACCTGCGGGCTGTATTGCTGGCGAAACACAGCCGGCGTATCCGGTGCCTCAAAGGAGGAGTCCTTGATGTAGACACGCTGGACCCCGAAGCGCTGGCCTGAGGGATTGGCCTGGGGTTGTGCCGCTGGGTTCTGTGGAGCGTCGTTCTCTGCCATGGTTTGTCCTTTCTGTTCGGTAATATTTGGGAATGAATTCGTTTGTTAATCGCAATGGCACAAAGCCGCCTGCACAGGCTTATTTCACGGCGGGCAGGCCCTGGCTGGTCCATTCGGTCATGCCGCCATGCATACGGGAGACATTGCTGAAGCCTTTTTCTTCCAGCAGCTTGACGGCCTCACCGGACTGCTGACCCAGCTGGCATACAACGACCAGCGGTTTGTCCCGGTATTTTTCCAGCTCCGTCGCCCGCTCGCCGAGTTTGGTGAAGGGAATGTTGACGGCATCGACTATATGGCCCGCATCAAAGGTCTTCTTGTCGCGTATATCGAGGATCACACCATCCTGCCGGTTCACCAGCAGGGTCGCCTGGTGCGGACTCAGCGCACTGCCGGCCTTGGCCTTCATATACAGGATGAGGGTCACGAAAAGTCCCAGCCAGATGCCGGAAAGCACCCAGTGGTTCAACAAGAATTCAAGAAAACGTGCCATGGATTATCGGAAATTGTCAGTTACTGCCGGTTACAAAGAGGCACGGAGTATACACGCCCGGATGAGTGAAGTCAGGTAGCAAATCTGCGGAAAAAGCGCGCAATTCAGTGCTCCCTGCTCGCATGCCCAGCCTGAATTGGCGATAATGGCCGGCAACGTTTTGACCATCCCGCTGCCCGCGTCAGCGACCTGAACCACAAGGACTTCCATGACTGTTTCTACCGGCCCCACCCTGCTGTTGATTCTTGATGGCTGGGGCCACCGCGATGCCGCTGCCGACAATGCCATCAGCCAGGCCAACACCCCGGTCTGGGACAACCTGTTGGCAACCTGCCCCCACACGCTCATTCATACCTCCGGTCTCAAGGTTGGTCTGCCCGACGGCCAGATGGGCAATTCCGAAGTCGGTCATATGAACCTCGGCGCTGGCCGGGTGGTGTACCAGAGCCTGACCCGCATAGACAAGGACATCGCTGACGGCGGTTTTTTCAGCAACCCGGTCCTGTGTGGCGCCGTGGATGCCGCTAACCAGGCTGGCGGCGCCCTGCATCTGATTGGCCTGCTGTCCTCGGGTGGCATTCACAGCCATGAAGACCAGATCGCCGCCATGATAGATGTGGCCCGGCAGCGCGGCTGCAGGAAAATTTACCTGCATGCCCTGCTCGACGGGCGCGATACACCACCTCGCAGCGCTGCTGCCTCCATTGCAAAAATAGAGCAGCAGTTTGCCGAACATGACTGTGGCCAGATCGCTACGGTGACCGGGCGCTTTTACGGCATGGATCGGGACAAGCGCTGGGACCGGGTGGAAAAGGCCTTTCAGGCCATCTGCCATGGTCAGGCACCACACGCCAGCGAATCCGCTTCAGCGGCGCTGATCGCCGCCTACGAGCGCGATGAGAATGACGAATTTGTCCGACCCACTGTCATTCTGAACCATGGCGAACCGCTTGCCATGGCCGATGGCGATGCCGTGGTCTTCATGAACTTCCGCGCTGATCGCGCCCGCGAGCTGACACGCGTATTTACCGATAGCGGGTTCAGTGAATTTGATCGCGGCCATATGCCCACCCTGGGCAAGTTCGTCATGCTGACCGAATATGCCGATGACATTGCTGCCGACTGCGCCTATCCGCCGGAAAAGCTCACGAACGTGCTCGGGGAATACCTGGCCAGCCAGCACAAAACCCAGCTGCGCATTGCCGAAACGGAAAAATATGCCCACGTGACGTTCTTTTTCAGTGGCGGCAGGGAACAGGAATTCCAGGGCGAAACCCGCATCCTGATCCCCTCGCCCAAAGTCGATACTTACGACCTGAAGCCGGAAATGAGCGCCTATGAAGTCACCGACAAGCTGGTCAGCGCCATTCGCAATCACGAATACGATGCCATCATCTGCAACTATGCCAACGGCGACATGGTCGGTCACACCGGCGTGTGGGATGCCGCCGTACGCGCGGCGGAAGTCCTGGATGACTGCCTGGGTAAAATCACCACCGCCATCAGGGAAGCCAGCGGCAACTGCCTGATTACCGCCGACCACGGCAACCTCGAACAAATGCTGGATGCAGGCTCCGGCCAGCCGCTGACTTCTCACACCAACGGTCCGGTACCGCTGGTCTATGTCGGCAACCAGACATTGAGCCTGAAACCGGACGGCTCGCTTTGCGATGTGGCGCCAAGTGTCCTTTCTTTGCTTGGCCTGCCCCAACCGCCGGAGATGACCGGCCATTCCCTCATCGATTACGCCTGATTCCCCCATGTGGAGAAACCACGCTTTTGCCTGCAGCATCCTGTTTTTCTTGCTCAAGGGCACAGCAGCGTTTTCCCAGGAAGAGGTTTCCGAAGCCGCCCTGGCAGCCATCGAAGCGGCGATCAGTCACGTCAAATCCGACATAGCCCTGCGCAACAGGGAACGGACCGAGGTCTACCAGACGCTCCAGCAGAATGAAGAAAAACTGGTCAATGTCACCGCCGATATCACCCGGCTGGAAAACCAGATCACTGGCAATGAACGCCGACTTGCTAACCTGCAGTCCCAAAGCCGCATCCTCGAGGACCGCAAGGACTTACAGCAAACACTGATCAAACAGTATGTCCGCAGCGCCTACCAGACCGGCCAGCAGGAATATTTCAAACTGCTTTTCAATCAGGAAAACCCCGACCAGGCTTCACGTACCCTGGGCTATTACCGCTATTTCAGTGCCGCGCGCAGCCAGGCTGTCACGGCATTCAATAACACCCTCACAGAGCTGCGCGACACACAGGACACCATCAACACCACGACCCTGGCGCTAAATGACCAGCGCATTGCGCTGGAAAACCAGCGTGTCGCCTTGCGTACCACCATGAACCAGCGCCAGGACCTGCTTGATGAACTGGACGTAAAGCTCTCCAGCAGCGCGCAGAAGCTGGCTGCGCTGGAAGCTGAACGCGCAGAAATGACGCTGCTGATCGAGGAGTTGCGCCGCTCCATCGCTGACCTGGCCCTCGGTAACCAGGAGCAGCCCTTCGCCAGCCTCAAGGGCAAGCTGGCGTGGCCTGTAGCAGGGCGTTTGCAGAACAGCTGGGGCAGTGCCTATGGCCTGGGTGACCTGACATATGAAGGGGTTACCATCGCTGCCGATCTGGGTGCCGATGTCCATGCGGTCCATCATGGCCGGGTGGTGTTTTCCGACTGGTTTTCCTCCTCCGGCCTGCTCTTGATAATTGACCATGGGGATGGTTATATGAGTCTTTACGCCCACAACCAGGCGCTTTTCAAGGATGTCGGGGAGTGGGTAAGCAGTGGCGAAATCATCGCTGCTGTGGGCAATACCGGCGGCCAGGGTGAATCCGGCCTGTATTTCGAAATCCGCCACAACGGGTCCTCCGAAAATCCCTCCGCCTGGTGCCAGGCCCGAAACTGATCCAGGCTTTCCTGTTTGCAACTAAAACATGGTTTTGCCTGTCTTACCGGGTGCAAAGCACGCAACGCATTGATTATTCGCGCATAGAATCACCGGCCTCAGCTCAGCTGTGTAAAAGCTGCTGTAAAAGGTGATACAGGAACCAACATGAACAGCACACCTTTCGCCACCCGTCTTGTCCGCCAGGCTTTTGTCAGCTTGCTGTTGACAGCGCCCTGCCTCGGCTTTGCCCAGCTGGCTCCCGCAGAGCCTGTCCAGGAAGAGCAACTGCCTTTGCCGCTCGATGAGGTGCGTATTTTCACCGAGGTCCTGAACCGTATTCGCAGCGCCTACGTCGAACCCATCGATGACAAGACCCTGCTGGAAAACGCCATCAAAGGCATGCTGGCCGGGATTGATCCGCACTCCACCTACCTGGCCGCAGACGATTACGACCAGTTGCAGGAAAGCACCACGGGTGAATTCGGTGGCCTTGGCGTGGAGGTCGGTATTGAAGACGGCTTCATCAAGGTGATCGCACCGATGGACGGCTCACCGGCTGATCGTGCCGGCGTGCAGGCCGGCGACCTGATCATCAAGCTGGACGACACGCCCGCGCGCGAGGTCACCCTGGGCGACACCATCGATCTCATGCGCGGCGAACCCGGGACCAGCGTGGTGCTGACCATCCTGCGCGAGGGTGTCAGCGATCCCTTTGAAATTACCGTCACCCGCGAAATCATTCAGGCCCGCAGCATCCGCTACCGCATGGTTGAACCCGGCTATGCCTATATTCGCATCGGCACGTTTTCAGTGGATACCGGCGATGAAGTGAAGAACGCCCTGAACAAGCTGTATGAGGATAATGACATCAAGGGTATTGTTCTCGACCTGCGCAACAATCCCGGCGGCGTGTTGCAATCCGCTGTGGGTGTAGTCGATGCCTTCATCGATGAAGGCCTGATCGTGTATACCGAAGGCCGGGTCGAGAATGCCGACATGCGCTTTGAAGCGTCTGCTGAAGACGCCAGTCGCGGTGCACCGCTGGTAGTGCTGATCAACTCCGGTTCAGCATCCGCCTCGGAAATCGTGGCCGGTGCTTTACAGGATCACCAGCGCGCCATCATCATGGGCACCGCCAGTTTCGGCAAAGGCTCGGTGCAGACTGTGCTGCCGCTGACCAATGACCGCGCCATCAAACTGACGACTGCGCTGTACTTCACGCCCAGCGGTCGCTCCATCCAAGCCACAGGCATTACACCCGACATCAAGGTTGATCGCGGTCAGGTTACCCGCATTCCGGACAGCCTGATTTCCTACCGTGAAGCCGACCTGGCCGGGCACCTGGAAAACGCCTCACCGGAAGAGCAGGAAGAAGAAGCCGTGATTGCCGCAGAAACCCAGCCCGCCGAACCGCCGGAAGTCCTCATCCAGGATTACCAGCTCAATGAAGCGATCAACGTGTTGAAGGGTTTGAATATCGTACGTCCGCGCATCATGGCCGAGTCACAGACGAAACTGCTGCAGGACATCGAAGGCACAACCCCGCAATAGATCAATAGGCAGCAGGCTGTAAAAGGCACGCCAGTGCCGTCATCCGGAGCTTTGACCGTTGTCTTTTACAGGCCTACAGCCTGACTTCGATACCGTGATCTGCCATGTACTGTTTGGCTTCGGGAATCGAATATTCCCCGAAATGGAAAATACTGGCGGCCAGCACTGCATCGGCACCACCTTCGGTGATGCCATCCACCAGGTGCTGCAGATTGCCGACGCCACCGGAGGCAATGAGGGGCACAGAAACCGCCTCAGTGATAGCGCGGTTGAGTGCGAGGTCAAAACCGTTCTTGGTGCCGTCACGGTCCATGCTGGTCAGCAGAATTTCACCAGCGCCCAGGTCCACCATCTTACGTGCCCATTCGATGGCATCGAGCCCGGTCGGCGTGCGGCCACCGTGGATGAAAATTTCCCACTTGCCCGGCTCACCCTCCCCTGAGACTTTCTTGGCATCTATGGCAACCACGATACATTGCGAACCAAAACGCTCAGCCGCTTCCCGCACAAAATCCGGATTCTTGACGGCACTGGTGTTGATCGCCACCTTGTCGGCGCCGGCATTGAGCATGTCACGGATATCTTGCAGCGTGCGGATGCCGCCGCCAACGGTAAGCGGGATGAACACCTGACCCGCAATATCGCGCACGGTATCAATCGTGGTCTGGCGACCTTCGTGACTGGCAGTGATATCGAGGAAGGTGATCTCATCGGCGCCCTGGTCGCAGTAGCGCTTGGACACTTCTACCGGGTCACCGGCATCGCGGATATCCACAAACTGGACGCCTTTCACAACGCGGCCGTTTTCACAGTCCAGACAGGGGATGATGCGTTTAGCCAAAGTCATTAATCATTTCCCATAGGTCGGTATAGGGCCAAAGGACCGTTTGCCGACATGGCTGGTGTTGTCGGCAAACGCTTCGCTTTGCCGACCTGCAATGTTTTGCGGATTAACCTTCACCGTTCCAGGTCAAAAAATTCTTATAGAGCTGCAGCCCGGCTGTCTGGCTTTTTTCCGGGTGAAACTGCACGGCAAACACATTCTCTTTCGCCAGTGCTGCCGTAAACGTTTCCGGGTATTGGCTTTCGCCTACTACATCTTCGGCATTGGCAGGTGTCACGTAATAGGAATGCACGAAATAGAAGCGGGCAGTATCGGCAATGTCCTGCCACATCGGGTGCGCGCGGGTATGGCGCACTTCATTCCAGCCCATGTGCGGAACTTTCAACCGCTCGCCCTTATCATCTTCAAGGTCGGCCGGAAAACGTTTCACGTCACCGGCAAACAAGCCGATGCAATCGATACCACCGTTTTCCTCGCTGTGATTCATCAGCGCCTGCATGCCGACACAAATACCAAACACCGGACGGGTTTCAGCAACGCGGCGCAGGATGTCATCGATGCCCAGGCGGCGGATCTCACCCATGCAGTCGCGCATGGCACCAACTCCCGGAAAGATGACTCGATCAGCGGCCAGGATGGTTTTTTCATTGGCCGTGACCGACAGTTGCAGGTTATCACCCACATGCTCCACCGCTTTCGCGACGGAGTGCAGGTTGCCCATGCCATAGTCGATGACAGCAACGCGATTCATGCAATGACTTCCGGCTTACTTGGAAAGGGTGCCCTTGGTGGATGGAATAATGCCTGCCATCCTCGGGTCGGGTTCGATTGCCATACGCACCGCGCGACCAAAGGCCTTGAACACGGTCTCGATCTGGTGATGCGCGTTATTGCCACGCAGGTTGTCGATGTGCAGCGTCACCTTGGCCTGATTGACGAAGCCCTGGAAGAACTCATAAAACAGATCGACATCGAAACCGCCCACACTGCCGCGCTTGAACGGAATGTTGTATTCCAGGCCCGGCCGGCCGGAAAAGTCGACCACGACACGCGACAACGCTTCATCCAGCGGCACGTAGGCGTGGCCATAACGGCGAATACCAGTTTTATCGAGCGCCTTGTCAAAGGCCTGCCCGAGGGTGATGCCCAGATCTTCCACCGTGTGGTGAGCATCGATCTCCAGGTCACCGGTCGCTTTGATGTCGAGGTCCACCAAACCATGACGCGCCACCTGTTCCAGCATGTGCTCTAGGAAAGGCAGCCCGGAGGTCACGGAAAATTCGCCGGTGCCGTCCAGGTTCACACTGACAGATATCTGAGTTTCTTTGGTATTGCGTTCTACTGACGCCATACGGGCAGTCATATCAGCCTCGAGAGCCGCCAGGCGGCCATTTTGGAAAAAACGCGATTATACGCGCATTACCGCGTCATGTGAAAAACAGATGTGCGAAAAACTCCCTGCAAATCATAGCCCTGCCCGGCTTCGCACAAGGACCCTGGACAGGTACACTGCCTGTTCTTGTAGGTCGGCATAGGCCCAACGGGCCGTTTGCCGACAAGCCGTTACAGACAGCACAATATTCTCCTCGAATTACGACACCATGCCCGCATCAAGTAAAAGCCTTGCTGACTTCAGCAACAAACTCCTCGCCTGGTTTCATGAGCACGGCCGCCATGACCTGCCCTGGCAGCAAGATAAAACCCCCTATCGGGTGTGGGTGTCCGAAATCATGCTGCAGCAGACCCAGGTCAGCACTGTCATTCCCTATTACGAGCGCTTCATGGCGCGCTTTCCCGATGTAAAAAGCCTGGCCGAAGCCGACGAAGATGCGGTGCTGCACCTGTGGACCGGTCTTGGCTATTACGCCCGTGCCCGCAATCTGCATAAGTCGGCAAAGATCCTACTACGCCAATCCCAGGGGCGCTTTCCGGACTCGGTGGATGCGCTCTCCGAACTGCCGGGCATTGGCCGTTCCACGGCCGGCGCCATCATCGGGGCGGCCATGAACAAGCGCGCGGTCATTCTCGATGGCAACGTAAAGCGAGTGTTGTGCCGCTACCACTGTATAGAAGGCTGGCCGGACCAAAGTGATACCCTGCGCAAGCTGTGGGATATCGCGGCGTCGCATACCCCGGAGCAAGCCTGTGGCGAGTACAACCAGGCCATCATGGATCTGGGTGCCAGCCTGTGTTCACGCAGCAGGCCGGCCTGTTCGCTGTGCCCGCTGCAGGATGCGTGCAAGGCTTACAAAACCAACCGCACGGCAGAGTTTCCCCAGAAGAAACCAAAAAAGAAAATACCGGTAAAAAGCACCACCATGCTGGTGCTGCTGTCCCCGGACGGCAACAAGGTCCTATTGGAAAAGCGCGCACCGACCGGGATCTGGGGCGGCCTGTGGAGTCTTCCGGAGGTCCCATCGGGCGATTCCCCGGACTCCTTCCTGCTGGTCAATGGCTTGCGACAGACCGGCAAACCGGACATCTGGCAACCGCTACGGCATACTTTCAGCCATTTTCATCTCGACATCACACCGGTACTGGTCACGCTCGCACAACCCCAGTCTGGCGTCATGGAGAAAGGACGCTGGCATTGGTATGATCTCGCGCAGCCCGGGCAGATTGGCCTGGCCGCACCGGTCAAGAAATTGCTGGATGCCCTGGGCGACAGACTGGAGAGTGCATTATGAGAACCGTCTTTTGCAGGAAGTACCAGGAAGACCTGGAAGGCCTGCCCACCCCACCCTACCCCGGTCCCCAGGGCCAGGACATTTACGAGAATGTCTCGAAAAAAGCCTGGCAGGAATGGCAGGCCCGGCAGGTACGCCTGATCAACGAAAAGGCCCTGTCCATGATCAATCCGGACGACCGCAAATATCTCACCGAGCAGATGCTGAAATTCTTCAATAATGAGGATGCCGACGAAGCGGATGGCTTTGTGCCGCCAGAAGCCTGAGTTTTCGCTATTTCTTGACTCTAAATCCAGCCTTCGGTTTAATACGCGCCTTGCAAGATTTGCCCTGTTCAGAAGCCTTCCAAATGGCTTTGAAGGGTAAAGTTCTCATAGCAACGCCCAGGTAGCTCAGTCGGTAGAGCAGGGGATTGAAAATCCCCGTGTCGGTGGTTCGATTCCGCCCCTGGGCACCACCCCAAACCATAAGCCTCTGTAATCCCAGTGTTTTTCAACAAGCTGGGGCTAAAGTAGACATCGTGGTAGACAAAAAACATCCTTCTTTTACATATCAAAAAAATTCCTTTTACTACTTTTCTCGTGTCGTTCCTCACGATTTGCGGGAGCATTATTCAACAGCACGTGTTGTTGTTTGCTTGCGCACCAAATCTATGT
>Ga0181571_10001575_pt1 | contig 16570 bp, 19 predicted proteins | sample 101ome_17_FD_132440 | JGI IMG/M metagenome (GOLD analysis project Ga0181571, IMG submission 132440) | Coastal salt marsh microbial communities from the Groves Creek Marsh, Skidaway Island, Georgia - 101407AT metaG (megahit assembly) | ecosystem: Environmental > Aquatic > Marine > Intertidal... | reverse complement strand
TTGTAATTCCGAGGCTTTAGTTTTGGCGGAGGCGAGCTTCTCAGATCGTAAGTCCTCACCAATATCTTGGGAACATGTGGGGCAAGTATCATTTTCCTCGTAGAATTTTGAATCCTTGACAAGCGTTGAGACTTTTTGGTTAAACTCGGCTTTGTAGTGTAATAGACTTTGCTTTTTATCGTTGTTCTTTTTAAGCCCTTCTTCAAGTCCTTCGGATAAGGTTTCAATCTCTTCTGACAATTCGTTAATCTCAAGATTGAGCTCATCGATTTCATCTTGCGCTTCATCGATCTGGTCTTGTTTTTCTTCAATCTGATCATTACTTAAGTCCTCAACTTCTTTGATATACTTTTTCTGTAAATCAATCTTGTCTTTGGTTAGTTCATATTTGTAATCAACATCTTTTAGATCATCTTTTAAAAGACTATTCTTTTCTTTTAAGATTTGATTCATCTTAGAAAATACGTTAATGTCCAGAAGATCCTCGATAACATCACGCCGATTCTGTGCACTCAGCTGCATGAAGGGAATGAAGGAGGAAGAGCCAAGAACAACAATCTGGTGGAACGATTTATGGTTCAACTTAATGATGTTTTGTTCGAGGATCTTCTGGTACTCTTTGGAATGTGAAGACTGATTAACCAGATCTCCATTCTTCCAAATCTCAAATATGTTTGGTTTAATGCCACGTCTTACAAGAAACTCTGAGCCATGAGCTATAAAGGTAACTTCTACCAAACAGTTTTTATTGTTAATTGTATTGACTAGTTGTGGTTTACTTATATTACGATGTGCCTTGCCAAATAATGCAAATGCTAATGCATCGAGCATTGTGGACTTCCCTGCGCCATTGTGGCCAACAATCAAGTTGGTCTTGTGCTGAGTGAAGTCGATAGAGCTCCAGGAATTTCCAGTTGATAGGAAATTCTTCCAACGTAAGTCTTTAAATACAATCATGCTATTTCTAAGGTTTGTGCCTCAATCATAAGATCATGCATTTCTTTTTTAATGCGATCTTTATCCAATTCAGTTTCTACATTATCAATATAGGAATGCAACAACGTACTTGTATCTTCCAGAGAAATGCTTTCATCTTCGACATTTTGGCCAATAAATTCAGAAAAGTTTTCTTGGATTTTGAGTTCGTGTATCTTCCTATTCTGTATTCTATCAACAAATCGATCAAAAGTAAACAGGTCATTTTTGTTTATGACAACAATTTTTACAAATTTATTTTCTACCTGATCTAGATCGTAATCCATATATTCATGCTTACTATCATCATAATAAATCCTATGAAACAGAGTATGAGGATTTCTGATAGCATTAAGCTCTCGAGTTTCTGTATCAAGGACGTGAAAATACTTGTTATCATGGGCGTCATTCCAGAAAAACTCCATTTGAGAACCAAGATAGTGTATATTATCTTGTGTAGATTTAGTATGGAAATGTCCAGACATAACCATTTCAAATCGTTTGAAAAGAGATCTATCTAAACCATGTTCGCATTTAATGCCTTTTAGCATTTCATAGCCAATAATATCAAAGTGGCCACCAACAATATCGGCTTTACATGATTGGATAAAATCGATAGATTCTTTTTCGTTTTCTGGACAAAGCCAAGGAATCAAAGCCATTTTCAATCCATCATAATCCATTACTGTTGGTTTATGGATAATATTGACTTCATTCATGTAATGGCCAAGAAGTTCTTTTAAACTGTTTAGGTCATTGGTATTTTTGTAGTAAGTATCATGGTTACCACAAATAATATCCATTGTGATACCTAAGTCTCGGAGCGGTTTAAGAAAGTGATTGCGGTTGCGGTTAAGAGCGCGGAAGTTGATAAACTTCCTGTTATCATAGTAATCACCAAGATGGACGATATGCCGAATATTATGTTCCACGCAATAAGGAAAAAATACATCAGTATAAAATTTCTCTGCATTATCGATAAATATGTCAGAGCTATTGCGAATACCACAGTGAGTGTCATTTAGAATTGCCAGCTTCATTTAATTCATTCTCAATTTTTACAATCTTTTCTTTCAAAGCCAACTTTTGCTTTTTTAGAAAACTAACTCTTAGATGCGCATAAGGTCCGAGAGACTTTATCTTATCATCTAGCTCAGCATGCATTTTTCTAAGACTAGACAGATGAGATTCTTTATTCATCAATAAATCCTTGTAAATCAGAGTCAACTCTCATAACTCTTTTTCTACGGCTTTTTTCTTCTTTCAAATATACTTTAAATTCGGTATCTTTTTCTTTGATTTTATCGATACGGTCTTTTAGTTGGTCAAGGAAAGAATTCATTACACCATTAGCTGCAGTATCGTTAATGTCGCCATAAACATACTGCTCTAATCCAGATTGAGATAGATACTTAAGTTTTAGATCTTGTTGCTTCTTTTCTTTTTCAATACGTCTCAGAAATGCGTACCAAGAAATTTGAGTAAAATAAGCAAATGCATTTGGCTTACCAGTTCTGGTTGCAGCTTCAATATTATAATTATCAATTGCTTTTAAACAATTCTCAACTGCATCCATAACCATTTCTTCGCGATACGTATATCTGATAAAGTTAGACTTGTGTGAAAGACCTTCAGCAATTCTAAGGAAACAAGTCGCAATATAATCTGGCACCTTTGGTAAAGTTTCTTCGTTATTTCTTGCTTCTTGTAATGATTTGCAATAGTCAACAACTGCTTGTGAAAACTCAGCGTTGTTTACGTAATGGATATTTTTCCTTTTTGCCATAATAAATCCTTCATACAATAATATTATTCTATACTATTTTGGGTTGTTTGTAAACAAAAAAATAATTTTGTTTTGCTCATTTTTGGGGTTTACGTTTCTGAAAAACCGTGTATAATAAATTAAGAGTTTTTTGGAGTGGGTAGATACTAGTGTAATTTATCTTTACTAGTTGGAAATTCTATTACATTACCTTCTTTATCTACTAGATCTGAATCAATATCATCGGCCATTTTTTTCATTTTATTGATATATTCATTTATTTTTTCTAAATAATCTTCATCATTGTCTTTAGGCCATTCCGAATCAGCATTTACTACCGTTTCATATTGATTCCGCATTTCAGAAGATGGAATAGCTTGAATTGATATATGATCTGGATTAATCGATTGAAATAAACCATCGCTTACTTGAAAACACATGTAAGGTCTCAAAGCATGCATCCGAGTACTTTGAGTTTCTATAGTATGAATTTCGTAAATGTTCCTTACAACTAAACAGCCACCCTGATCATCTGCATCCCATTCCAGGACTTCACAAATAATTTCATCTCCAGATGCTAGTTTAAATTGATTTACATTTTTTAAGTTCATTCTATATCTACCTTTATGATTTTGTATTTAAATTGTTCTTTCTCATATATTTTTACACGTGATGCTCCATGTAAGAGCGTGTAATTTTTCTGAGATTTCCAATGTAAATCATCTGTTATGTCGTAGAGCGTTGTGATTCTTCCGTCATCGGATTGGCGTAGCCCTCTTCCGATACTCTGTAAAACTTTAATTTGAGACTTCGATGGGCTAGCGAATATGATATTATGCAGATTCCGAATATTAATGCCAGTACTAAAAGTACCAAGACTTGCAACAATAATAGCATTTTTTTGTTTCTCCACTATTCTGCGGATCGCTTCTCTATCAGAAGTATCCACTTCACCACTTACAAAAAAGACTTTCCTCCCTTCCTCTACCTTACTATTTATCATCTCAAAGAGAGGCTTTCCATGAGCGTCCACACGATTAAATAAGACGAGAGTATTTCCTTTAGCATCCAAAGCGAGATTACGAATGAGCCGATTACGAGTATCATTTCCAATGATGAAATCAATTTCTTCTTGGTAAGTTTTCTTTCCAAAATCTTTTCTCACCTCCTCTGAATAATTAAGCAATAACACCTTAATATCTAAAGGTGCAAGAGTTCCATCATCTTGTAACGTTTTTGTTTTAGTTACATTATAAACTGGTCCAAACAAACCTTCGAGAACTAGTTGATGAGTCTGCGTGCCATCCAGCGTGCCTGTCATGCCAAATCTATACTTGGCTTCAGTAGCTTTATTCATTATTGAAGAAAGAGACTTAGATTTGAATCCGTGGCACTCATCTCCAATTACCATACCAAATTGTTCAAACCATTTCTTAGGATATTTATATATGCTCTGCCATGTGGAAATAATCACACGTTTCTTTGTAACTTTATCTTTACCTGAATAAATTCTATGACATGCATTTTCTACCATCATTCCATATTCTTCAAAGTCAGAATACATTTGTTCAACTAATGATGTAGTAGGTACAATAATAAGAATTTTTTTGTTTTCTTCTATCATTGACATATAATATTTCAGAATCAAATAAATAATAAACGATTTACCTGAACCTGTTGGAGATAAAAGAATTGCTCGAGATCTTTTCAACGCTGCTAACACTGCAGTCTTTTGATATGTACGAGGCGGGAAAGGTAGAGAACTGGCTTTTAAGAACCCATCGAATTCAAGTACGGGTTCCTCACGAAACGGAAAACCATATTCAGTTTCCTCAGTATCAAGAGTGTATCCACGTTCCTTACAGAATTTCAGAAGATAAACATACAGTCCCGCACTCAATTCGCCGTTCATGCGATTGAATAGTCTTATCTTACCATCCCATACCTTATTCTTATATGCTGGCATAAATTTATACCCTGGCACATAAAAAGAAAAATAATCTGATAACTCAGCGGCAGGACCAGCTTCACAATCAACATACATTGTGCTGTAGTCCTTAAGATACGCTTTTATATCACATTCCTGCTTCAAATTGTTTCCACCTTATCATATTACCAATTGTCTGGTGTCTCCAATTTAAGTTAGTAATAATTTCAGTCAATGTTTCAATTACTGTTTTCCAGTACTGAATCTTTTCTTCTGATTGCTGAATCTCTGGATCACTATCATAGTAATAATCCATTTCACCTTTCATGATTTTTAAACCATCCAAAGGATCGAACTTCCAACCTAAATCTTTGATTTCTTCTTCTGACATCTTGCCATTATACCAAAGCCACTTTTGTTTCAATAAAGTTTTTTGTTTGAACTCGGCACGCTTCTTTGCTAGCTTGGCCTCGGCCAACCATTGAAGATATTTTGCATGTAACTTTGGAGTTTCTCTAGATGTATCATCTAAATGGCTGTCGTCTATTTTACAGTCAACAGACCATTCTTCAAGTATCACTTTCAGATCCATAATATAGCTCCATAATATAATAGTATTTATTCAAGCTCAAAATGTGAGAATCTAAACGTTGCTGGGAACGTAATAAACTGAACATCTCCAGTTGTAGATTCTAATGTCATATCTCCAAGACTGGTTGGAATACAATCATAATATTTAATTTTACGTGTGGTATTATTGTGACTGCTTAAAATGTTTAGAGTCATATCACAATATGTAGGTGGTTGATTATCTCTTCTTTCAGTTGGCCTGCGTTCGTTCGTTTGAACTAATCTTTGCATCCAATTATACATTTCAGTGTATGCATTTAAATTTTCATCAACAATAATAATTACAGTCAATTCTGTAAATGTTAGTTTGTCTCCAGCAAATGGTACAGCAGAAATATGTTTATATGGCATTTCGACTGAATTAACATTTAGAGATGGATGTAGTACAGTTTGGCAAAAGAATTGAAGGTTAGCAAAATTCTTACGGTCAATACTTAAGTTAAATGCTGTAGGTTGGAGATAGTTAATATTATTCAAGCCAGTACTCGTTGTTGATGTAGTACTGGCTTCTACTGTAATTGTTGGATCTAATGTAGCCATAATTTTCTCCGAAAACTTTATTCTATTTATATAGAATAAAAGGCTTACTTATTAATATCCAAATGAGCCTGCTGGAGTGACGATCATAAACTCGTCAAAGTCTTCTTGTGTCCAGCCACGAGCTTCTGCATGGGCATCAATCATGGCTTTATAATCTATCTGTGGCCACATGCCTTCTTTCTGAGCCCACTTCTTCATATCTGATTGAACCATACTTGACTGCTCACTTTGAGCTGGCAATGCATTGATACGATCTACTTCTTCAAAGATAAAGTCTGTGCTGTTCATTATGCTACTCCTTCTAAACGATCTGCTAAAGCGTCAAAACAAGCATCGAGGTACTGATGATTGTAACATGCTGATAGATCCATATACATGTCAGAGTGAACAAAGTTCCAAAACATCGTAGTCTTATAACCTTGGGCTAAGTTCTCCTCTGCGGCAATCGCCTTGTTAAAAGATTCGATAACATCGTTCTTGATAGCTGATCCGTTTGGTAGTAACATAGGTATCTCCTTCATTCCTTATAATACTATAATAATATAAAACAAATGAATTGTAAACAAAAAAGTGAGCAAAAAAGAAAAAAAGTTTTGTTTAAAAACAATAACATATAAAAAAAAGAGGGCCGAAGCCCTCTTTAGTTTTTCCGAAACTCTTGATTCTTATGTCAAGATATTGTCTACACGGAAGATTCTGTAGTACTGGTTTGTACGGTTTGTAGCAAGACCATCTGCAGCATTTGAGCCAACAAATGGGTTTGACGCCATGCCATAACGAGTTTTGAACCCGATACGTGGCTGGAAGTCGTTCTCGCCAACTGCACGAACCATTGTTAGTGGTACGTATGGGCAGTAGAATACACCTGCGTCATATGGGTTTGTACCTTTATAACCTACGTTGATGTAATCGGTATCTGCATATGGGTCGATGTATACGCGGATACGACCGTTTAGAACACCAGCAAATGTGTTGCCTGTGTCATCAACGTTCAAGTTAGTTGATAGAGCTGGAGAGTAATCCAACATACCTGAAGCTGCTAGAGCACTTGCAACATCTGAAGAACAGATGATGAAGTTACCTTTACCGCGACGTGTTTCTTTCGCGATTGTGTTAGCTTCACGATCTAGTTGTACGCCTAGACCTTTGAATTTTTCTGCAGACCAACGACCATCAGCATCTGAAGACAAGTCAAAGATACCTTTAGTTGTTACGTTCGCTTGACGTGCACCAATTTTCGCTTGAGCGTTAACTGTACGTACGACTTCACGGTTGATTTCCGCTAGGATCTCAGTTGAAAGAATGTTTGCCAACTCTGTCTCTGCGTCCAAGCCATGAATTGCTTTCAAGTCTTGCGCTAGTTCTAGAGTGTATTCTGCTTTCAACGCACGTGATTTTGCAGTAACAGTTGCTTTTTCAATGGTGAAGCCCATTTCTGCAAACGCTTGTGCGCCTGAAGTACCTAGTGCTTCTGCCTCAGCAGTTGTCATTGCGTCGCCAGTGTATGGGGCGTAGGACGCGCCTGAGTCAACCAATGTGCCGTCAGCGTCTGTGTCTGTAACACCGCTTAAGCCTGATGGTGAACCATTTGCTGTTGTCGCTGAATCACCTGAGAAGTTGACTGCTGCTTCATCGAACAGTGCTTCGTCGTTTACTGATACACCAGCTGTTGTTGTTTTGTAACGTGATTTCATCGCGAAGATCAAACCTGTTGGACCTGACATTGGCTGAACGCCACAAATGTCATAAGCCATCAAGTTTGGCATAGCACGACGAACTAGTGAGATTAGAATTGGGTTCCAGTTAGATGCGGCACCAGTACCACCATCTGTTGATGAAACACCATTACCAGCTGCGTTAGCCGCAACTTCGCTAATCATGCCTTGCTCCATAAGAGCTTTTTCTGTGTTCTCCAGAACGGCAGCAGTAACCGAGCGCTTGTGCGCTTCCTCGATTTTACCAGCTGACTCTTCGTTCAATACTGGAGACCATTTCTCTACGAGACGATCATAAGTTTCCATTATAGGATCTCCTTAATTATTTTGTTGTTTTTCTTAGGGCTTGAAGATAAGACTCCATCATCGCATTCGTTTCAACAGCTTCATCCGCTGTATCATCTTCTGATTCTTCTGCAATAACGGAAGTAGCAGTTTTTTCTTGCTTGAAATATGATTCTTTCAAAGTTGCAACTTTTGCTGCAAATGCTTCTTCTGATTCAAACTCTACGCTTTCTGCTAGTGAGATAAGCTTTTCTACTTGAGTTTCTGCTAGATCACGTGAAGCTTCACGGATAATATCCTTACGCTTATATGATTCTAGTTCTTCTGCAATTTCGATAGCTTTTGCTACAGCGTCATTGTAGCTTTCTTCAAGCTCTTCATGTGCTGTTGCAAGTTCATCTACTAGGTCGACCTTAGATTCAGGAACATCAACATAAGATTCTACAAATAGGTCTTTCAACTTATTCATAAATCCTTCAGCAACTTCAGTACGTAGTCCTGATTGAATTGCTAGTTTGTTATCTTCCATCCACTGCTCAACCACATAGTCGAGGTAGCTGTCTACTTTTTCTACTAGATCTGTTTTGATAGAAGTTACTTCCTCATCAAGTTGAGTTGCGTATTCTTCTTCCAAACGATTGATCTCTGTAGCAATTTTAGACTTAACCGCTGCTTCAAAGATTACTGCTGTTTTGGCTTTAAACTCTTCTGAAAGAGTTGCCTCAGATTCAACCAGAGCACTTAGGTCTTCACTAAAGTCTCCATCGAATTCAACATCTTCGGCCTTCATCGCTGCTGGTGCAGCAGGTGCTTTTTGCATTGGTTCGCTGTTGCTCTTATCGCCTTTACGAGCTTTCGCTTTAGGGCCTTTATTTTCAGCTGCATCAACAGATGCTACTGATTGAGCTTCAGCATTTTTTGGATCATGAGCTTCTTCGATTTCCTCGTCGAGCTCGACATCCTGGTCTTGTACTTGATCAGTCATGTTTGACTCCTTAATATTGATTTGTTTTCAGTAACGAGAGGAAATTCTTATACTCACGAACTTGCGTTTCATATAGATCCGCACGTGTCGCACGTTTAATTTCAGTCTCTATTTTTTCAATTTCTTGAGCTTCAATGATGCCATTATTCCAGACCCACTCTACACCTTCCATAATTCCATTAACAAAAGCTTGTGGAGCAGATGGATCTTGTACGATATCAACCGTATTAAGCATAAAGTCATCTTTGACGTACATAGTACCGTTACGTTGCTCAAGGCTACCCATACCACGAGTTGAGACACCTAGTTGAACACCACCCTCAAGCAAACCTTTTACAATATTGCCCATTGGAGTATCCAAAATTCGTGCCTTTCCCATAACATTATTTCCCTCAATTTGAAGGTCAGTAATCTTATGAGATACTTTATCTAAGTTGACAGTTGGTCCTTCAGGGTGGTTTAATTCCCCAACCGCTCTGTCCTTAGAAACCTGTTCATCGACATATTTACCAACTGCTCTTTCCATTACAGCTTTTGGATAAATACGTCCATTTCTATTTTTAGATTCAGCCATAGCAAAGATGCCCTCAATCATATGAGATTTAGAGCCATCTTCTTTCTTTTCAACGACGCACTGAACATCAGTTTCAGTGTATTCTGTAATTAGCTTCATCTACTTACCCTTATATTGTTTAACAAACTCTTTTGCCATTTTCTCTGCTTCACGCTGAGTTTTATAAGCATCAAGTCTATCACCGTCGATGTACACTACAAAGCCATTTGTCTCTTTAGTAATTTTAACGGGAATCCTATCCATTTTGGTATTCAATACTTGTTTACCAGATGGTTTCCTACCCGCTAATTCTCTAATCTGTTCAAATGTTTTTGTCATGTATCTTTTAACTTATATTTATACTTTTTAATTTTTTGATCAATCTTCTTCAGATTCATCAACTTCTTCTTCTTCTTCATCTTCCAAGTCTAATTCAAGTTGTTCATCATCATCTTCTAGCTCGTCAATAGCTGCTTCGATATCTTCCTCATCTGGTTCAACATCTTCTTCACCATTAAATACTTGACCTGCCACAGCAATCTTTTCTTGTTCTAAAGCATCATTCATTTTATCCTGTAAAATTTCATGAAATGTGGGTCCGGCTTTTGCAAAGTCTTGATCTGCTACGCTATTAATTAGATCTTCAATTGACATAATTTACTCCTGTTCTTGTTCAGCTTCATCATCTGGAATCTCGCCAGAAGATTTTTCTTGATCTATTTGCTTCTTCATTTCTTCAATATCATTATCATCTAACTGCAGTACGTTTTTCATTACATATTCTTTTGAGAAGAATTCTCCAACATATTGCTGCATTTGATCTAATGTTTGGATTCTATTTTGTAAGAGCTCAGCATCTTTCAATTCTGAGAAATGATTGTCTCTTACATAATCAACAACAATATCTTGTTGCCAATCATTCCAATCTTCTTCTGTAATAATACCCTTCATAATGAGCTGTTTTTTCAGAATCTCTGTAAACAGCATTGAAAAACGTTTTCTTAAACGATCAATAAACTTTTGGAATTTAATTTCATCCCTATTTATTTCAGTAGAACGACCTAGTGAAAACTGTGCTTCTTGCTCAAGTCTATTGATTGGTACGTTTAATGAACGATACAGGCGTTTTTGGAAATATATAATGTCATCAATTTGTCCTAGATTCTCGCCACCAGGAAGTGTTGAAATCTCAGTACCTCTGCCACCTTCTCTACGAGGTAGCCAGAAATCTTCCAACATTGACATATGTTTACGGTCATCGCGGATCTTACCAGTATCAGCATCATATACAAGTTTATTACGGTATCGAGCCATAATATCTTTCATATATGTTTCAGCTTTACCACGTGGTAAGTTACCAACATCAATATAGAAAATACGACGTTCAGGAGCTCTCGATAGTCTATAAATGACTAGAGAATCTTCCATCATCCGTAATTGGTTAATTGGTTTTAGAGCTTTATGAAGATGAGATACAACTCTTTTACGATCAACATCTAACAAACCAGATGTTACATATGAAACTGAATCATTAGATAGTTTTACACCTTGATTTGTTCCACCGGGCTTTTCTTGATAGATATAGAACTCATCCACTTTTTCTACCAAAGATGCACCAGTGACTGGATCTTTTTTCTTTTTTATCTCTTTTACTTTACGGATTTTAGTAGAATCAACTGGTCTAATTTCTTGAATACCAGCTTTCAAATTCTTTTCATCTACTACAAGATGGTGGTAAACTCTACCATCTACATACCATTTACGAAAAATATCATGTCCGAAATCAGTGAATTGTAACATAGAACAAATATTATCAAATTCTTCGGTCATAGTCTTTTTTAATTGATCACTAAGACCTTCAACATGATCTAGAATAAGAGTCACTGGAGATTGATTTTCATTACCAGTAATTGCTTCATTTACAATATCTTCAATGGCAGCATCAACTTCTGGATGTACTGCTACTGCTCTGTATTGTCTAATATTTTGTAAGTTGTCTTTTGCATGGTCGCCTTCACCAAGGTTAACATAAGTACCATAGTGAGCACCAGCGGCTGTAACATAACCAGCACCATCCTGATCTACAGGTGGAACGATAGACTGCATTTTATCTGCATTCTTATCTTTTGCTCGTTTTATTTCAAAGCCAAATAATCTAAGTGAGTTATTATCAGCCATAGTAATTCCTAATATTATGTGAAGAGGGGCCTCTCAGCCCCTCAATCTATTTATACTACTTTATGTAGTTGTATTTGATTCCCAGTATTGTACCTGGAATTCTGCAGTGAATCTTTCGATTTCATTTTCAGAACCGTAGTTTAAATCGATAGCTGAAAGAGCTGTTGGGAAACAGCTTCTAAAGTTATATGTCTTTAGAACTGAACCTTCTCTATCAATTTGTTCTACCAAAAGATCTGCTTCATAGTCTACTGGATTAGTAAGACCGGTGTTATCTGAATGAGCATTAATACCATTCATCCAACGTTCCATTGCATCTCTAATAGTAAAGTCTACGTCATTAATAATGGTTGCTGTCCACGTATCAAATGTACGATCCCCAGCCATTTTCAATCTTCTGCCACGGAATGGCATTTCGATTACACTTAAGTTTGATGCAGGCAACTGAGCTGCCTCGCATAGAAACGATGTAAGCTCTACATCGCCATTAGCATAAGTTGGGAAGTTAATGGTCGCTTTAAATAGATTCGGTCTAGCGCCACCACCACGCAACTTGGCTTTAAAATCATCAACGCCTAATACTGCCATCTGTTATTTCTCCTACGCTTATACCGCTAGTCCGGCGACTTCTTCAAAGTCAACACCGGATCTTACAGCTACAAAGTTAAGAGTGATGTAGTTGATTGAGCGTGCTGGCTTGATAAAGATGTTCGCTACGAACTCATTTCTATCAATTACTGCTGCAGTGTTGTTTGTATCATCACATACAACTCTGAAGTCTGTAATACCTCTTCTTCCTTTGATTTCTCTTAGGAATGGTTCTACAATATTTACAAACTCTGCTCTGGTGAATTCATCATTCAATTCGAACAAAGTATTTCGTGCAGCCAATGCAATTGCTCTTTCTACCACGTTAAATAGACGACGTACGTTGACACGGTCAAATGCACTTGGTCTGTTTAGGTGGGTCTTATCACCATATAGCAAAATACCTTGTCCAGGTAGATTTGCAACAGGGTTGATACCAGCTTTATAAAGCGTATCTCTTTCTGTTTTTGTTGGTGTATAAGCCAAAGATGTTACGCCAAGGTAAGCACCACGACGTGATCCAGCTGGTGAGAACCAAGGAGCTGAATTTGCATCTGAAGCAGCCATAATACCTGCTGTTGAAGAAGCAGCTGGAATATAGATGTACTTATCATTGTACTTATCGTATACTTTTAGCCAGTTGTTATCAACAAATAGGTATGAACTTCTTGTATAAGCATCCGCGTCTGTAACTGAAGCAGAGACTGGATCAGCATTACCGACTACTGAGTTTTTAGCTGGAGATGTAACAACAACGCAATCTTTACGGGTTGTTCCGGCAGTTACTACTAGATCGTCTACTAGTGTATCTTGATCACCAGCAACTGTTTTACCAGGAGCAATTAAGAAGTCGACTGTAATAGTATCTTTATCTTCAAATTGGTTAAAGGCGCGCAAGTAATCATCAGTACCTGCGGCTGAACCAATTGTTCCTCCTGTTAGAGAGTGTGAACCTGTTGAGTCTACAACATTGTTCATCCAAATGTAATTAGAACCTCTGTTAATCACATCTTTCATATAGTTGCTTGAGCCATCAGCATTTGTTGCTGAAGTCGTAGCTGATACAAATGGGTATCTTTCTAGTACAGTATTTGCTGAACCAGTAATTACACCATCTTGGTCTAAGACAAGAATATGATGCTCTTCTCCTGTTGGAGCTGCATCAAATTGATCTTTATATGCTTGTGACCAAGAGGCCCAGTTTGTTGCATCTGACCAAACAACTTGAATTGAGTTTCCTACTTCACCAGGATATTTTGCGAAAATATTTCCTGTTGAAAATGTTCCTGCTTCCCATGCATCTCTGTTTTTAATTAGAGTAGCCGCGGCTGAACTATCACAAGCATTTAGTGCTGTGGCATCTGCGGCTCTTGAAACTTGTAATGCATTGGAATATTTTAAAAAGTATGCTGCGGATAGAAAGTCTACCGCAAAGCTATCGCTTGGCGATCCGAATGTCTCAGCAAGATCTGCTTCATTTTGAATCAGAGTTGCTGTTTCTACGGGACCCCAGCGAAATTCACCAGCAAACGCGCCAGTAGTTGATTGAACATTAGGCACACCGCCTGTAAGATCAACCTCTTTGACGACAATAGCTGGAGATTCTGAAGGTGCACCAATTGCCATATTTGTTTTCCTTTTCCAGTAATCGAATTATATGTTTTCATAATACGGATATTCAATTACTTGTATTTATAATTTTACATATTTAGAACATATGTCCCACATCTTCGTACCACGGTTTTCCATTTACAAGGTTCTCTTCTTGTTCAACGGCCTCTAAACCATCATCAACAAAACCGAATGGTAAGACATCAGCTTCAATTTCGTCCATTCTTTGTTTAAACATCATTTCTTTTAACGATACTTCCGTTATTTGTTCAAATGAATTAGACACAGCAAAATAACCAAATAAAACTAAATTCATCATCAAGTCATCATGGTTACCTTCTGATGCCTCATAGGATTGACCACGAGCCACAAAGGTAGACATTTCTAAAATAGTCTGTGTATCTTTTACTATAAGTTTATTGGCTTCTAATATATCTTTAATTGCAGAACAACCGATACGTTTTACCTTACGGTTCATTTCAATACCAAGCCGATCTGCTTTAATTAAAGATTCCATATGTAAATGTTCGTATTCTAAATCGTGATACAAACCATTTGTAACTAATCCGCCCTGATCATTTGCCTCAACAATTACATAAGCTTCATTATAGACATTCGCAAACTTATAAATAACATTTGGGAAGAGTATTGGAGATATAGTATTATTGCGATAAACAGCAACCTGTTCAAAAGGTCTTGTGCTAATATCGATCACATTAAATGTAGAGTAATCCTGTCCTCTTCCCTTCGATACATCTACAGTCATTACATATTGATGGTCTTTTTCTGGTTCTTTGTATATTAAAGTACACCCACCATCTAAAACTCTTGCAGGTTCTCCAGCTCTTTGTTCTAATAAACAATCAGCACTAATTAAAGTATCTCCAGTTCCAAAGAATGTATTGCCAAATTCTTGATCAAACTGTAATTGAGAGGTATTTGAAATAGTAGCATTCTTCCATTCCTCATCTCTTCCGGGAACATCCCACCAATCAACCCTAAATGGTTTGAATTGATTTGTTCCTTGCATTGCTCCTTCCCAAATAGTATGGAACATATTACCAATACCATTTGCAGTTGAAGTGATAATTACTTTTGTATCTTTACCTGATGAGATAACTGGATATGTTGATGTATAAAATTCAGCAGCTCTTTCAACAAATGCAAATTCGTCCAAATAAAGCAGATTCACAGACATACCACGAATAGAAGATCCAGAGGTAGCTGCAGCAATAATACGAGAGTTGTTACTAAATTCTATTGACCCTTTGTTTAAAGCTCTACATCCAGGTTGTAAGAAAAATGGTAGATTCTCCAACATTAAAGTAATACGAGCAAGCATCTCTCTTGCAGTAGCGCCTTTGTTGGCTAGAACTGCAATAGTTTTTTCTGGATGGAAACAAGCAAACCAAAGTAAATAAGCAACAGAAGAAATAGATTTACCAGATTGTCGACATGCCAAAACTATAGAAAACCTAGTATCATTAAAATGATGGAACATTTTTTCTTGATATGGATATAGCTTAAAAGGAACCAGACCACGATCAAGTGAAATGACTTTACAATAGTTAATTGCAAAGTATGTAGGATCTTTCATGCATTTAGCATATTCTTGAAATTCGTCTTTTGTAAATCCGTGAGTAACACCATCTCTTTTTACGTTGATGTTACCATTATAATTGTCACTCATCTTTCTGGTAGTCGCTAATATCAACTATTTTATCCTCATCATTATCTAAAAGCATACGCTGTAAATCACTTGTGGATCCAATGAATACATTATTTGTAGTTTGATTTGCTAATTCTTTTGGCTGGTCAGTTTTATCAAAATCTTTTTTCTTCTTATGAAGATCTAACAGATTGCCATTAATATCAGCAACATGTTTCATCATATTAGAAAAGACTTCAAAAGCTCTAGGATGTTCAGTTGCTCTAGCAACATCCATCATTTCATCAAGAGCTTCAGAACCTTTTACTAAAAGATCGTGATAGATTTGTCTTGAGTATTCAAAATCATTATCTGCATTATTATCTTTACTCATTTTGACCTACCTAGGCACCAGTGCCTCCGTTGAGAGTTCTAACTACAAGAGCTAGTCTATCTAATGCTGAATCTACTGTTGTTGGTGGTGTTCCATTCCATAGATCGGCTGAATCAGTCGAATATCCTAATGTAGCTGTTGAAATAAGACTATTTACATTTGCTGAATCTAAAATTGTTGGAGTACCAGTTAAAGAACTATATGCAAAGTCTTGGGCGGTTTCACGTAATTGTACGTAGTCGCTATCAACTATAGTTGTTACAAATGCGCTGTCTCTATAAATGTCTGCTTGACGTGCTTGAATATAATCACTATCAATAATATCTGTCACAAAGGCACTATCTCTTTGATTATCAGTATCATCTAGAATTTTAATCCCACCTACCATACCTGCATGCACAGTACATTGATATACCAATGACGTTGGTGCATTCATCGGCACAGTCATTGAAACTGTTCCATTGCCACCATTATTTGTCACACCGCTTGAATACGCAGAACCGCCTGAATCAACTCTAATTTCTAATGGATGCCCCGCTGGAACATTTGTAAATTCGTATGTTTTACCACGAGTAAAATATAAAGTAGGATTTGTAGCAGAATCTGGAAAACCATCACCAGTAAAAGTATAATTTGATCCATCTCCGGAAACACTAAATATTGTTTCTGCAGGGCGGTTTGTCGAAATATAACTTGCAGTAACAATACCTGTTACGAATGAACTATCTCTTTGAGTGTCATTTTGTCTTGCTTGGACATAAGTATCATCAACAACG
>Ga0181571_10001574_pt1 | contig 16575 bp, 10 predicted proteins | sample 101ome_17_FD_132440 | JGI IMG/M metagenome (GOLD analysis project Ga0181571, IMG submission 132440) | Coastal salt marsh microbial communities from the Groves Creek Marsh, Skidaway Island, Georgia - 101407AT metaG (megahit assembly) | ecosystem: Environmental > Aquatic > Marine > Intertidal... | reverse complement strand
TGCGCGGTGGGGGACGCGGGGGCGGTGGAGGACGAGGTGGGGGACGCGGTGGGGGACGCGGCGGGGGACGCGGTGGGGGACGCGGCGGTAGACGGTAGTATTACTTACGTAGTTGAACACTGTCCGAGAGGTGTCGCCCAGCCTTAAAACTACGCGAACTTCCCGACGCGATCCACGGTCTGCTCGATCACGCGCGTGCGCTCGTATCAGAGGTGCGGTATCAGCGACCACGATTTCTTGTCTTCTTTAACCTCGTTGAGCTTCCGCGTGATGGCGTCAAACGCCTTGGCGTACTTGTCGCGTTTCGATTCGCTCCACCCTTTTGGGAAATCGCTCTTCCCGAGCACGTGTTCCTCGCCCTCGTAATGGCTGAGATTGAGGGACATGCCCAAGAAATTCGCCGCGAAGTCCCTCGCGGACTCGCACGTCTGCGCGCGGTTGAAGAGAAGGTCGTCGACCCTTCCGTCCATGGCGCCTCCCGGGCTGTCCTCCAACATTTCATCCCACAATTCCGGCTCGGAGTAGCACATGATTCGCCCCGGTCTGTACAAGTGCTTACGCGCGGGCTCGTTCGCGGGAACGTCCACGTCGTCGCACAGTTTCGTCCACGCGTCTTGAACCACCGCCCAGACGCAGTCGAGGTGCTTCTTAAAAGTGATAGTCTTCTCGCGGTCGATCTTTGTCGGCGCGTATCCGTGCGCCAGGTACGGCCGCTTTTCGACTAAGACCATCCCTGACGCGAGTGATGCCTCCTTCTTCATCTTCTTCGCGGCGGGCGCGGTCTTCTTCTTCGCGGCGGGCGCGGTCTTCTTCTTCGCGGCGGGCGCGGTCTTCTTCATCTTCTTCGCGGCGGGCGCGGTCTTCTTCTTCTCTTTCTCTTTCTCCGCGACCTTCCCCTTCTTGGGCGGCATTGCGTAGTTGATGTGTCCAAGAGGATTGGGACTAGCTAGTCGCGCGGGCGAGGCTGTCAATTCTCGGACCCCTCCATTCTCTCACAGCCGAGTTGCGAAAAAATCGGAACGTTGACTGGGTGCCCAAATCACTCGAAGGGTCGCCAGGGGGCGACGAGCGGCCGGGGATGAAGCAGCTGTTCGAGGTGGGCTCCGACCGGCTGGGCCGGGGACCGGTCTCATTCGCGTGGTCCCCGAACGGCCAGTTCATCGCCACGGCCTCCTGCCAGCTCCGGCTCCTCGTGCACGACCGCAAGGGAAACCTGCATGACGAGATCCAGATCCCGGGACGCGCCGCGCCCGGTCAGTGCGCGGCGGTGCAGCTGGCGTGGGACAGGCGGAGCGAGAAGCTGGCGCTCCTCACCGCGGGCTCCAAACCCGGTATCGGGGACGCGGTGGTGGTGTACAAGGTTCGGCAACGCGAGGCCATGCGCCTGGAGAACGTGCAGATGGCGAAGGAGCTCACTCACATCGCATGGGACCCCCAGGGCCACGTGCTCAGCGTGGGCACCGCCAAGGGTAACCTCCTCCTCTACGACACCAGGATAAGCAAGACCATGAGTATCATGGGCAAGCACACCAAGGGAATCACGTGCGGCGCGTGGAGCGCCGACGGGCGGCTCGCCCTGGGAGGGGACGACAAGCAGATCACCGTCAGCCTCGGCAACGGCGACACTGAGTTCCAGCTTGCCGTCAAGGACAAGCCCAAGGAGCTCCAGTTCGCCCCGGAGGCATCCTCGGGAGGATCCTTAGCCGCGACGAAACGACTTAACCAGATCAGCGCGACCCTCTTGGGAGGTCTGTCGTCGATATACCTGTACAGGTTGGGCGAGTTTGGCGAGGACCCGACGGATATTCGCAACCCGGCTGAGCTCAGGTTTGACCCGTACTACGGCAAGATCAAATCCCACCACTGGGCAGGAGCCGGATACCTCGTCGTGTGCTTCGACAGCGGCCAGTGCGTGCTGTGCAGGATGGAGGGCGGCGAGATGGAGCAGGAGCTGTGCAACTTACAGCCCTTCACGGGTGCCGCGGCGATGGCGATGAAGACGGCGTTTTGCGCAGATATAGGTCGGCTCGCGGTTTTCAGCGGCCCGACGGTGAAGATGATAGACGTGAGCAACGGCGATCTGACCGAGAACACGGGCGATACGCTCGAGTTCAGCGTGAACTGCGAGGTGACGTGTTTGGGGTGGTCCATGGAGGGGCAGGTGCTGACTGTCGCGACCAGCGATGGGGAGCTGTACACGTTTCTTGCGTCGCTTCCGAACCTTTGCCGCGCGTTCGGAGACAGGTGCGCGTACCTCACCTCGCTTCTCGAGGTTACCGTGGCGGACGTATCCCTAAACAAGCTGCGTGCGGTGGCGATCGACCAGGAACCCGTATTTTTGGCGCTGGGCCACCAGCACGTCGCGGCGGGCATGAACAACCAGGCTTGGTTCTACCGCGTGGGACCCCCGGAGGAGGGTCTGGAATATCCCCCGGAACGGGTGAACCAGCGCGAGTACATGGGGAGCGTGGATGAGGTGAGCATGAACGATACGCTCGCGGCGGTGAGGAGCGAGGGGCGGGTCAACGTGCATGTCATCGAGCATAACGATGACCCGACGGAGAGCATGGATTTTCAGCTCCCGGCGGCGGACATAACGTCGGTGGCGATGACCCGGGATTTCCTCGTGTACGGCACCGCGTCCGGAAATATCGTGTACTACTATCTTCCCGGAAGGACAGCGGTGTCGGAATACAGGCACGAGGTCGAGGGTTTGGAGTGCGGCATCGTCAAGGTTTACCCCAACCAGCTCGGAACCCGATGCGCATTCATCGGGTTTGACGGCGTCGCCATGGTTTATAACCCGGTTTCCAACCAGTCTTACCCCATGCCCGAAGTTGGGAGCACCGTGCAGGCGATTCTTTGGGACGTCCACGATCCCAACACGGTCGTCGTGGCGACCGGCGCGGAGTTTCAGGTGTACACATTCGCCGACGTCACCATCAACGGGTCCATGGTGGAGGCTGTCGGGTCGCACCCGCAGATGCCCGGCGCGTTCCCGGTGCTATTCTCGCTCGGTAAGGTGACGTGCCAGGTTGCCGGCGGCAAGATCCACACGGAGCTGCTGTCCACGCACGCGCCGCTCGTCGATCCCGAGCGGCCCACGAACGGCGACCGGGGCCGCGATCGCTTCGTAGCGGCGCTTAACATGAACCGGCTGCAGGACGCGTGGGAGGTTGCCGCGCAGATGCAGATGCCGGAGATGTGGGAGCAACTGGCGCACAGGGCGATGACTCACATGGAGATTGAGTTCGCCATTAGGGTGTACCGGTTCGTCGGGGACGCGTCCATGGTGATGTCGCTGGAGAGGCTGGAGCACATAGAGGACAAGGACATGCTCGCGGGGAACATCCTGATCCTCTTCGAACGGGACGATTGTTACGACATGGCGCAGGAGTTGTTCCTTCGAAGCGGCCGGCCTCAGGCGGCGCTCGAGATGCGCAAAGATCTGAAGCACTGGGAGGAGGCCTTGGAGCTCGCCAAGACGGCGGATCCGAGCCAATTGGACGACATATGCCGGGAGTACGCCGGAGTCCTCGAGTCTCGGGGTGAACACGACGCCGCGTTGGAACTGTACGAGCGCGCGGTCAAGTACCCGGACCAGAGCGATAAGGAGCTGGCGCGGGGCAACGCGGGGATCGCCCGGTGCCTGCTGCACCTGGGCGACGTCCGCCGGGGTAAGATCATCGCGCTGGACAGCGGCTCCGAGCAGCTCTGCCGCGAGTGCGCGGATATCTGCGAGAAGCTGCAGCAACACGAGGACGCGGCTCAGTTGTACGAACGAGGCGGCGAATACGAGAAGGCTGCGGCGATATACATCGACACCAAGCTCTTTCATCTCGCCCGGCCCATCATGCAGAAGGTGTCCACGCCCAAGTTGCACGCGAGGTACGCCAGGGCGAAGGAGAACGAGGGGAAGCTGAAGGAGGCGGCGGATGCCTACGAACTCGCCAGGGACTTCGACAGCGTCGTGCGTCTGCAGCTGGAGCACCTGGGGGACCCGGACAAGGCGTTCGCGCTGGTTCGTATGTCGCGGAGCGTGGACGGCGCGCTCATGTGTGCCAAGTGGTGCAAAGGGGAGGGCGACGCCGCCGCCGCGATTGAATTTTTGCTCATCGGGAGGATGGTGGACGAGGCGTTTCAGCTCGCGCGAGAACGCGGCGAGATGGACCTGTTCGTCACCTCGCTGGGCGACGGCGGCACGCCCGAGGAGTACCGCAGGCTCGCGAAGTTCTTCGAGAAGGAAAACGACCCGGCGCGCGCGGGGGACATGTACGCGGCGTGCGGCGAACGTTCGTATGCCGTCGGGGCGTACCTTCGAGACGCGGACAAGCCCGGCGTATTGGACAAGGCCATCGACGTCGTCGGCGAGGCGAGGGACGATTCGCTGACGTCGACGCTCGTCGACTACCTCATGGGCGAGTCCGATGGCGTGCCAAAGGATGCGAATTACCTGTTCAGGCTGCACATCGCGCTCAGGGACTACGACGCGGCGGCGAAGACCACCGTGCTCATCGCGCGACAGGAGCAGGAGATGGGCAACTACAAAATGGCGCACCGGCAGCTCTACGACGCGCATCGCGAGCTGACGGGCGAGGGGCGGCGACCGCCGCCGGACCTCACCGAGTCGCTCATGATCCTGCACTCCTACGCGCTGGTGAAGCTCAGGGTTAAGCGGAAGGATCACACCGGCGCGGCGAGGTTGCTGCGCAGGGTGGCGAGGAGCATCGACAAATTCCCCGCGCACGTGGTCCCCATCCTCACCTCCACCGTCATCGAGTGCCAGCGCGCGGATATGAAGAGAAGCGCTCTGGAGTTTGCCACGCTGCTGATGCAGCCCGAGCACAGGAAACAGATCGCGGAGGCGTACAAGCGCAAGATCGAGACCATCGTTCGCAAGCCGGACAGGACCGAGGCGGAGGCGGCGGCGTCGCCGTGCCCGATGTGCGACGCGACCGGGTCCGAGTGGGACCTGGTGTGCGACAGCTGCAGCGGCGTCATCCCCTACTGCGTCGCCACCGGGAAGAGGGTGCGAACGGGTGAGTGGGCCAGGTGCCCCGAGTGTCTGTTTCCGTGCAACGCCGGAGACTTTGTCGACGTCGTCGCCCAGGAGAAGGCGTGCCCGATGTGCTCGCGGGAGGTGAGCCTGAGCGCGGTTCATCCCCTGGACGACCCGCTCGCGACGATCGGTCGCGGGTCAAAGGTGATGAACGAGGCGAACGGCGTGCACGGTATGAACGAGGAGTGAGCGATGATAGCGACTTAGCGGGCGGCTTCGGGCCGCCTCTGACGAAAACGGATGGAAACGTTTTTCGCAGCGCCCACGTTTTCCACGACCCTCTCCTCAGGATCTCGGCCTGGGCCAATGAGGAAAAAGGGCGAGATCCATCTTTTTCTGTCGGCCTATCAGGGAAAAGGTAAAAGGGCGCTCTGAAACGTTTTTCATTGGAAAATCCCTGGTAAAAGCGACCCATATTTTCAGCCTGTCCTCCTGATTGGTGCAGAGATTAGCGGGAACCGTGGAGGTGGCAGCTGATTGGCTTTAGAGCGACAGCCAGCTCGGATATTTCACGCTTTAGAGTTCCCTTTTCCCGGAATTTTCCAAAAAATGAGTCACGAGATCTGTTGTGAAAAATCATAAATTGGCGAAAATCTGGAAATCGAATATGCGCGTTCAGACATTGTACCTACATGAATGATGAAATTCCATAAATCTGTACGCGCATTCATGCTGCAGATTTCGCGCGCCCCGAAATCTCTGCAATCGAATGAAATGCCAGCAAGCGCGCTTAGTTGGCAGTTCCGCGATGGATTTTCAAGAGACCGTCTGAGGCGCCCGGCGTGGCACAACCGCAGTGCGCCGTCGCGGTGCGTGACGGAAGCGCAGGTGCACGACACCCTCACGTGACCCGTGTATCATTCGTTCGACCTCAGTCGGGCCGGCTCGTTCGCAGCGCGGTCCATTCTCGAAGTTCGGAAGTGGCGGTGCAGCACCGCCATCTTGTTTTTTTTGGAAATCCGCGGCCTTCAGCAGTTGCCTTCGGACCCGGAACACGCGCAGCGCGAGCTCGTCAAGCCAAAAGCGCGCGGATAAATGACAATGTCAGTTAAACTGCCGACGCAGCCACCCATCCCTAGGGATGTCGCGGCTTCCTTCGCCGCGGCGGCGGCGAAGGACGACAAGAAAGCGAAGCAGGCGTCGGGCGGGAAATCGACAGACGCGGGAAAAGCCGAAGCCTCCGCGAAGGCTCCGTTTGTCGCTTCCGCGGGGATCGACGCCGCCGCCGTTCCCGCGTTCCCGCCCGCCATGGCCGGCTTCATGCAGGGAGCCAAGTTCCCTCTGCCGCAGGTGGGCGCGAACCCCTTCGCGCCGCCCGCGGGGTACCCTCCCATGCCGGTACCTCCGCCGCACTCCGGCCCCGCAGGGTCCCAGCCCGGCGCAGCAGCCGGCACCGCGCAGTGGAACGCCATGCTCCAGTACTACGCCTACTACTCTTACCTCCTCTGCAACGGCGGCATGGGAGGGCCGGTCGTCGACGGCGCCGTGCCTCGGGTCGCGCCGCCCCCGCTCGTGGACGTGTCCGCGTGGCGGCCGGGGGGCGCGCCGGGGGGCACAGCTGTGCCCGGGTTGCCCCACCACGCGGGGATGCCGGGCGCTCCCCCCGGGATGACCGCGGCTCACATGCAGAGCGTGGCCGCGATGGTGGCCGCCATGGGCGCGGGTCAGCACGCCATGGCCGCGGCCGCCGCGGCGATGGCGGCGCCCCACGGGAAGAGGGCGGACGGCAAGAAGCGGGAGCGGCGGGGCGACGATTCGGGCGACGACGCGAGCGACTCGGGGGGCTCGAGCTCGTCGAAGCGCGGGAAGAAGCGCGGCGCCAACGGCGACGCGCAGAAGACGTGCGTTAACTGCGGGGTGAGTCGCACGCCGTTCTGGAGGAAGGAACGCGTCGGGGGTGGGTCGCTGTGCAACGCCTGCGGGCTCTACCTCGCCAAGAACGACGCGCCGAGGCCGGCTATGCTGTGGAGGAGGGGCGGCTCAGGTCCCTCGGGGGGCTCAGGTCCCTCGGGGGGCTCAGGGGCGGGAGCCGCGGGGGCGGCGGCGGCGGCGGCGGCGGCGGTTGGTTCCGTCGCGGGCGCGGGCGCTGGAACCGACGCGGTTCCGGTCCCGAACCCCGCGGCGGCTGATTTTGCGGCGGTTCCCGCGCCGACGGCAACCGCGGCGGCGACCGAGGCTGAGGAGCCGGCGAAGGCTGAGGAGCCGGCGAAGACTGAGGAGCCGGCGAAGGCTGAGGAGCCGGCGAAGACTGAGGAGCCGGCGAAGGCTGAGGAGCCGGCGAAGGCTGAGGAGCCGGCGAAGGCGGAGGAACCGGCGAAGGCTGAGCCGAAGAAGGAGGAGCCCGCGCCTGCGCCGTGATCGCGAGCGAGGCGATCGCCCCCGCTCGCCGCCGTCACCCTCGTCGTGTCGCACGCGCTCCCAGAATAATACCACGGAGACGCGCGCGAGACTGCTATTATACGCGCTGGAATGTACACCTGTATGAGTACCCTAGTCAGTTTCACAAGGAAATCTTTCTTCTGGCTGGGCGCCGCGTGCGACGCCCGGACATGTAATAACGAACAGAATCAAGAGAGGACGATCGCGCGTCACGCCACGCCGTGCCTGATCCGGAAGTACGCGCGGACCAGAGTGTCGACGTGCGACCTCCCACACCTCCACGCCATCGCGTCCGCGCCCTCCGTCCCCGCCGGGGGCGCGTCCCCGCCGCCTTCGTCGCCTGCCCGCCCCAACCCCGCCGCCTTCGTCGCCTCTCGTAACGTCTCGTGCGCGCCGTTCGCCACCCCGCCCGCGACGGCGAGCGCGCGCTCCGTCGCGTCGAGGTAGAAGGACAGCGTCAGGCGCTCGCTGAGCATCTGCGTGGCGGCCGCCGCGGCTCTCCGGTCGGCGTCGTCGTCGCCGTCGTGCCTCGTGAGCTCCTCGGGGATCGCGTCCCTCCGCTCGCGGAGAACGGCGACGAGATCCCGGAGCGCGGCGACCTCGACGTCGAGGGACCCTCGCGCTTCGCCGCCCGCGCCATCATCCTCATCCTCGTCCTCGTCCTCGTCGACGTCGACGTCGTCCGCCGCCGGGGACCTCCCGCCGCCGTAAGGGTCGTCCATGCGTCGCATGCCGTCCACGACGTCAACGGCGTCCTCCTTATCGCCGGCTCTCGCTCGCTTCGCCTCGGTCCCCTCCGCGTACGTCGCGTCGTCCTCCTCGTCCTCCCCGTCCCCGCCGCCGTACATCTCCGCGTACATCGCCTCGTCGTCCTCGTCCTCCTCGTCCCCGCCGCCCGCGTTCCCGCCGTACCAATCGTCGAGCTCGTCCAACTCGCCGACGATGTCGTCGTCGGCGCGAACCCGGGTTTTTTCACCCGGGCTCGGTTCCTCGACGCCGAGCCGTTTTCGCTTGATCGCGTCGAGAGCCGACGCGAGGGGCGGGTAGGTGTACCCCGGCCTGCTCGCGACGCGAAGCTGCGCGACGGGCCCGCCGGGGACGCCCGGGATGTGAAGCGGCACGACGTCGTTGGAGCTCCCGTCGGGCTCGGCGTTGTCCGGGACGGTGAAACCGTACCTGACCAGGAGCTCGGAGTTGCTCCTCGCGCCGTACGCGATTCGAATTGGGTCGCCCTCGTCAAAGTCCTTGAGGGCGCCGACGACGACGGACCACTTGCCTATGTAGTGCCTGCGCCGCGCCCAGTTTTCGATGGGGACGATCTCCCAGCGGCACTCGCGGGGTTTCCTGTGGTGGTTCGCGCAGTCCAGGACCGGGACCAGGATCGTGTGCTCGCTCTCGTCCTCCGCGTCGGACGTCTCCTGGCCGGGAACGGCGGCGTTGAAAGATCGGCTGTGTATCGCCGCGACCGCCCTGCGAAACGTCTCGCGGAGAAAGTCCGTCGGGATCAAGGGAAAGAGCTTAGCCTCGACCGCCATGTCGGCCAGCTCTTCCTTGACGACGTTCCAGTCGTGCTCAAAGTCCTCGGCGGCTTTGCGCGCCGTCTCGAGGACGTGCGACCCCTTCAGCAGCTTCTCTCGGGTCGCGTCGTCCCACCACGTCGGAGATTCGTCGAAATCCTCTCGGTCCAGGAGCCAGTGGTACGGCGCCCACGTGCTGTACTGGATCGTGGAACGCATGTGCAGCGCGTCGAAGGTCACCCTCATGGCGAGAGCCACGTCCCCTCGGGGCATGCGGAGGAGGGACGCGGCCTCGCCCTTGACCTTGCCCTTCTCGCCACCGTCGTCATCGCCGTCGGCATCGCACTTGGGTTTCGAAGGTGCGGTGTGCGCGTCGATGAACGGCCCGATGCGCTCGTCCTTGAGCGCGCCTGCGGCGGTGTAGCAGATGCACTCGGGGATGCCGAAGATTATCTCCCCGTTTTTGATTGGCCCCACCGCGCACAAACCCCGGTTACCCTTCTGGTTTAAACCTAGGTTATGGTGAACCTCCCCGAACTCCTCGATGATCTTGCGCGAGCACGCCTCGAACGCAGCGAGCTCGTCGTCCTCTGCGGGGGGCTTCGGGCGCCCCACCGGTCTGTTGTGGTAGTCGGGGTCGTCGTCGGGGGTGGGTAAGTAAGGGGGGCGGTCGAGCTTCTCCTCCTTGGTCGGGTCGAAATCCTTGTAACCGGGCTCGAACATAAACATGACGCCAGAGGAGTCTCCCAAGAGTCGGGAGCGACCTCTGATTGCGTCGTTCGTGTGACGCCTTGCCCGAGAGTGTGACCGCCGACGGTTAAGAATTTTATTTTGGCAGCTTGACAGAATGGCACGCGCGGGATTAGGGCTGAACACAAAGAGCCGCACGAGTCGCTCACCATGGCGGCCACCGCGACGAACCCGCTCGATACCGCGGCGCAGCCCCCGAGGGAGTTCATGAAGCGCACTCGCGCGTGCTTCCGCTGCAAGCTCGTCAAGACCCACGAGCAGGTGCGCGCCCGACCCCCGCGCCCCGGTGAACCCCCCCGATCTCCCGCGGGACCTTCGCCACACCGCCCGAACCCGGCCCCGAACCCGCGGACGTGACGCTCCCAGGCTCCCGACAGCTAACCCGCGAACCGCGCATACCCTGATCCACAGTTCTTCGAGGAGGGGTGCGATAACTGCGCGTTCTTCCAGATGATCGACGACCGCGATCGCGTCGTCGAGTGCACCACGCCATCCTACAGCGGCGTGGTCTCGGTGATCGATCCAAAGAGCTCGTGGACGGCGAAGTGGCTGCGGCTGGGGAAGATGGTGCCGGGGTGCTACGCGCTGGAGATTAACGACGACATGCCGGAGGGGATCCAGGCGGAGATCGAGGAGCGCATGGAAGGAAGAAGGTGAGCCAGGCTCGCGCTCCCGCAGGGGGGAGAGTCTTAGCGAGGCGATCGTCGGGCGGTTCGCGCGTCCACTCGGATAGGTAACGCCGTGGTGTATTAATATAGACGTTTTTAGCTGCTAAGTGTTAAATAATCGGTTGTGGGGCGCCTCTCCGGCGCCCCGTCGCTATCGTCCCGCCTCCTGGCGCCTCACTCCTTCGCCGCGGCTTCGGCCGCCATGTACACCTCCAGGGTCTTCTTCTGCATGAGCCTGAGCATGTTCATGAACCCGTTGGTGCGGCTCGGTGTGAGGCTCTGGCCCAGGCCCAGGAGCTCCACGAAGTTGGGTTCCACCGCCATGATCTCCTTGGGCGTGCTCCCGCTCAGCCCCTCCACCAGCAGCGCGGCGAGGCCCTTGGTGAGCTGCGAGTCCGAGTCGGCGGTGAAGTACACCAGTCCGTCCTCGATCCTCGGCACCACCCACACCTGGCTCACGCACCCGGGAACCTTGTTATCGTCCACCCGGTCCGCCTCATCGAAGCCCTTCAGCTTCGCCGCGAAGAACAGCAGCTGCTTGTACCGCTGCATCGCGTCGGGGACCATCTGGAACGCTGAGACGATCTTCTTGAGGTTCGCCGGAAGATTCTCCGTGTCGGCGGCCGCGACGGCGGGAGACCGGACCCTGGTGCGGACTGGGGCGCGGTCGCCGGCGGTTCGTCGGGAAAGGGTCGCGCGGCGGGCCACCGCGGGCCTCGCCGAGAGGTGGTGAGCGGCGACGGAGGACATCGCTCGCGCTTCGAAGTGGAGCGGTCAGAAGAGATAACGTGGCCACCTCTCAGGAGCCTCCCCGCAGTGTCGAAGATTTTCGATCGATCCGAGCTGCGCAGCAACGACCGTTTTTTCTGGGGGGATAGCGCGCCCTATCGCCACTCCTCCCCCGCGCGACCAACGATGACCGCCTCACGATCCCTCCACGCGCTTTCCCTGATCGCGATCGTCGCCCTGGCGTGCGTCGATATGGTCGCGTGCGCCACCTACGACGGCCAAACCGGCTATTTGGGCAAGGCAAACAGGGACACGTAAGACTTTCCTCGGACAACACGAGCCCTCGGAGTCGTGGCTTCTTTCAGGGGCGATGCTGACCACCTCTACCCTATCACCCCATCGCAGGGCTTCAGGAAGGGACAGGAAAGCGCGCGGTCGCCGCCGATACTCCGGCGGCAGCACCGGTGTGAATCGGTATCGCCCAGGCATGCGCGGGAGAGGCCTCCTCCAGACCGCTGACGAGGTCGTCGTCGAGAACGGCGACGTCCCAAAGGACTGCATGACCATCCTCGAGATCATCGACTCGCACCCCGACCTCACCGAGCTCTCGAGCGCCATCGCCGACCTCCCGGTGGTCCGCGACGCGCTCGACGCCGACAACGAGACCGACACCTTCTTCGCACCCTCCAACGAGGCCATAGACGGCTTCACCTCCTGGGCCGGGTTCAACGACACCAAAGCCGGGCTGCAAGAGCTCCTCGGCGACACCGAGTGGAAGGCGTATATCGTCGCGTACCACGCCGTTCCCGACGAGATGTACACCATCAATAAGCTGGAGTCCCTCGAGGCGGGCGACCGGTTCCTCGAGGACGCGTTGGAGGCTGAGATGCCCCTGCTGTACGTGCCGAAAGAATACAAGGTTGTCGGGATGGGATCTGCCGCCAACATCGTGGGTAAGAACATATACGCGTGCAACGGCGTGCTGCACATTATCGACGCGGTGCTGCTGCCATTCGACGGTAGGGTAGTGTCTTGAACTCTCTTCTTTTTTCAACGTGTGGTTCAATTTGGTCGTCTTCCTGTTTCTGTAGCGCATCTCTCCGTTCGGGGTGGTGATTCTGTCCATGAGAATCACCACCCCGAATCAACCAAGAAACAGGATGATAAGAGCTGAAAAAAGAGGACGTGAGCACTAACCCTACGCATTTTTTGTGGGAGCGACTCTACTCCCCGGCGACGGCAAGCTCAGTCGGGCACAGAAGCAGCGGATGCTCGACGCGAAGGAGGCACTCGACGCCAGGTACCCCGACAGGCCAACCTCCATCAACCCCGACGAGTACGACGACGAAATCGAAGACGAAATGACCGAGGTCGAAGAGGCCCCCGCGCTGTACCCGTGCGCCGAGGCCGAGCCCCAGTCCCCGCGCGACGTCACCCCCGGCTTCGTCGGCGAAAAGCCGTCCCGCCTGCCCCCGTCATCCATCGTCACGCGAGTTGACACCATGGCGCTGGTCAACGTCCACTTCCACCTTGGCGCCGAGCACAGGTCGGAGGGTGAGTACGACACGACAAAACCCTCGGACGACACGGAAGCGAGGAGGAGGCTCCGCAGGCTCCTAGACTCCGGCGACCCCGCTTTACATCTCGAAACCCACGGCTATTACTGCGACCAGTCACCCGGTTACGTCGAGAAGCGAGACGCCGGCGGCTTGGGCGAGTACACCTTTGAGCACTGCGAAAACGTCGAGGTTGGCCAAACCTACGAAGTGCACTGGGTTTACTCCACCGGCGCCGCCGCGGAGGAATCCGAGCGACTCGCGCCCGGCCTCGGCGGCGCGATGAGCACGCAGGTTAACCCCACCGTCGCGGTCCGCGCCCAGGTGTTCTACGTGACCGCGGACCCAGAAGACGACCTCGAGAGCCTCGCCTTTTCCGGCTGGCGATCGGAGATGATCGGCGACGGCGACGCGGCGTACTATTCCGGTTCGACCACCGGGCGCAAGTACGACAACGACGCGTCCTGCTCGCCCGTGCAGGTGTCTTGGAACGTCGACAGAAGGTGCCGGGCGGTGAGCGCCGCGTCGTTGGACGCGATGTGCGCGGCGATGAGGGAGCGCGGCATGGGAGCGGACGCGGCGCCGCAGGGATCGAGAGACCTTGTGACTGAGGCGCTGTCCGCGACGGAGGCGTACGATATGACCAGGGAGCAGATCGACGCAAACTGAGAAGCGCGCACACGAACGATCAACGGATGAGTGTCGCTCGGGTAACAAACAGACGCATCTGCAAAGGATGAGGTTTGATGTTCTTTGGTATTGGTATGGTGTGCGTGTTATCTCCCGCACATCTCTCTCCGCCATGTGCGGATACTCTCTCTCCGCCGGAGATGTTCAACGGATGCTCTGCCATGCACACCATGCCGAAATATACATCGCTCCTAACAACCGCACAATCACACCGAGCACAATTTCTTCACGCGGATGCATCTGTTTGTTATCTCAGCACGTAATCGTGAGGACAACGTGTCCACAAGGATGAATGAAAACGAATTTTGATGACACATCTACGCCGCCGGTAAGCCTCCCCGCTTTCGCTCGAGCATCTCGGTAAAGCCCTGAACCACCGGCTCCGACAGACCCTCGGGAAGCGTCCGGATCGCGATCATCACGCCGTACTGCATCGATCGGAACAGCCATATCCTCGCCCACACCCCCGCGGTCCTCAGCTTCCACTTGATCCTGATCCTCATCGGGAGCGCGGCGATCCCGCCCTTGCGCCTGCCGCACTCCGCCAGCGCCGACGGGAGCGAAATCCCCAGGCACGAGTACCGCGCCATCGCCCACTGCCGCCGCCGGTCCATCCTTCGCCCCACGTCGCCACCCATGAACCCGCCGAGGCTCAGCCCGAGCAGGCCGCGCCCGCCCGTTCCCTCGCCGTGCATCGCGCGTTCGTGCGCGTCCACGTCGATGGCGAGCTTGCGCGTGATGTTTCGGATCAGCGCGTTGGCGCGCATCACGATCATCATCTCCCGCGGGAGCGCTCGGCCAAACTCGCTCACCTGGTCCATGCTCAGCGGCGGGCGGCCCCCTCGCACCAGGCCGTCCACGCGGGCCTGCGCCGCCTCCGCGGACCGGGGGTTCGCGGACGCCGGGTCCCCGCCCGGCGCGTCCGCGTCCCCGGACTCGCCCCCGCCCATCGGCTTGACGTTGCTCGTCTGCCTGGCCATCAGCTGGGGCAGGATCCACTGCAGCGATTTCGGCACGCCCATCTCCTCGCTCACGGCGCGAACGCGCGCGGGGTCCCGCATCGCCACCGCGTGCCACAGCTCGCACATGCGCACGCGCTCCCGCTCGTCGAGCTCCGTGTACAGCCCGTGGTCCAGCAGGACGATCTGAACCTTGCCCGTGAGCGGCTGACCCCGTGACCGGGCGCCAAACGGCCACCGCCATATTGAGCGGCGCCGGCTCGACGCGCTCGGCTCCGCCGGGCTCGTCACCGCCGCGCCGAGATCGTTACGCGCACGTGCGGACAAGTCGCTGGGCTGCCGCCGCACGAGCATGTTGCCCGGGTGCGGATCCCCGTGCACGAACCCGTGGCACGCGAGCATCCTCGCGAACGTGTCGGCGAGCGCCGAAGCCGCCGCCGACGGGTCGATCCCGGCGCGCCTCAGCCCCGGCCCGTCGTCAACCTTCACGCCCCGCACGTACTCCATGGTGAGCACGCGGCCGGTGGTGAGGGACCAGTGGATCTTGGGCGTGACCATTCGCGCGTCGTCGGCGAGCGCGCGCCCGGTCCTCTCGCAGCTTCGACCCTCCCACGTGAAGTCGAGCTCCCTCGAGAGCCTGTCGCGAAATTCGGGCACGAGGAAGGAAAAGTCAAACGTGGGAAACGCCACGCAAATCGCGCCGGTGATGAAGCGCATGGTCGCGAGGTCCACGTCGAACTGTCGCCTCAGTCCCGGTCGCTGTACCTTCACCGCCACCTCCTCGCCGGCGCTGGTCACCGCCCTGTGCACCTGCGCCAGCGACGCCGCCGCGATTGGCTCGCGATCGAATTCGCTGAACGACGTCGACCCGCTGACGCCGCCGACGAGTACCGGCTCGTTCGTCGCCCCCGCGCTCCGTTTCACCGCGTTCGCCGCGGCCTCGTCGGAACCTTTCGTGGCGCCGAGGGTCGAGTCGTTCCCCCCCGCGTCGTTCCCCCCGCCGAAGTTGACGAGGTGTTCCACCGCCCGGGGCGAGAGCTCGTTCGCCACCATCTCGCGAACGTCGGACCACTCCAGCGGCCTGGCGCTGTCCTGAAGCTTGGAGAGGTGGCGCTGGTACGGCGCGGGCATGCCGCTCGCCGTGCTGATGAACTGGCCGGCCTTGGTGTACAGGCCCCCGTTGCGCTCGCACAGGCGCAGGAGCCTGGCGGCGGACCGCTCGTGGACCCCGTTCCTGGCGTCGAGAAACTGGGGCGAGTTCTTCTCCAATCCGGCGAGGCGGAGCTTGTAGTCCGCGACGATGAGCGCCGCGGTGGCGGTGGCGGTGACCGCGCGCGTGACGCCGACGCCGCCCTTCCTGTCGTTGGCGTCCCACGCGATGAACGCGGCGGAGCCGGCGGTGGCGGCGACCGCCACCGCGCGCACCCTCGACATCTCTGTTAACCGATCTTCTGCCCTAACTAACGTGTGCCAACTCCGATTGGGGTCTACTTCCTCCTAGTCTGGGGAGTGGAGTCCGCCTTGGCGTACTGGGACTGGTAGGGATTCGACCTGCGTGTCGAGGGAGACGAGGAGAACGTCTCGGTCAGGCGTTTGCGTGGCTCGTGCTCGATGGAGGAACGAGATCCGGTCGCGATCGGGAATCCGCTCGTTCGATGACGTAACATCAACTAACGCGCGCACCTGTTGTACTCGTTGCGCGCGTTGTACATGCGAAGGCCGAAGGCGAAGGCGGGGGCTGCCAAGCAGGCGTAGATTACGTACTGAGCCGTGCCCTGGCTGACTGCTCTGTCCAGCAGGCCCATCGGCGACCGACGCTGGGTGCGGGCAGATGGATATGCCAGTTGGCGTCGAGGCGTGGCCTCTTCCGTTCCGAGGCTCTGAAAACCAGGGGAGCGAAGGTATCACCTTCGCGAACGAGCGAGGACCCCGGGCGAAGAAGATCGGACTGATGTTACAACAACGACTAGCTCAGCAGCACTGCCCGGCCGCGCCGCCGCCTCCTCCCACCCTCGGCGCGGCTCCCGGGTTGACGAAACCCCCTTGGTTGGCGCCGACGCCGCCGGCGCCGTACCCAACCTTGATCCCGTGCGACTCGTTGCTCACGTCCAGCCCGTCGTCGATCTTCTCGCAGATGACCGACGCGGTGTTGATGAACGCCTCCTCCACGTTGTCGCTGGTCTTGGCGGACGTCTCCAGGAACACCAGGCCGTGCTCCCTGGCGAACTCCTCCCCTTCCTCCCGCGACACCTGCCTCTTGTGCGCGAC
>Ga0181571_10001568_pt1 | contig 16616 bp, 13 predicted proteins | sample 101ome_17_FD_132440 | JGI IMG/M metagenome (GOLD analysis project Ga0181571, IMG submission 132440) | Coastal salt marsh microbial communities from the Groves Creek Marsh, Skidaway Island, Georgia - 101407AT metaG (megahit assembly) | ecosystem: Environmental > Aquatic > Marine > Intertidal... | reverse complement strand
GATCATAGGTACTTGCGACGTAAGCCGGATCGTCTTGCGCATAACCGCCGCTACACTATTGTCATTTGTATCTGGATCGAACGCGGCTAATGCCGACACCGCTGTACGAAGCACATCCATTGGATGGCCGCTCAGAGTGAGTTTGATTAACTCAATAATTGCCTCAGGTAGCTGGCGTGCCGCTTTCAAGCTCGCGTCAAATTCGCTGAGCTGCGCTCCGGTCGGAAGCTCTCCATGGAGCAGTAGGTAAGCGGTTTCTTCAAAGGTCGAATTCGTGGCTAGGTCGTGGATTGAATAGCCCCAGTAGCGCAATTCACCTTTACGGCCATCGATATGGGTGGTCGGCGAGCGATCAAAATAAACGCCTTTTAAGCCTCGGTATACACGGATTTTTTCTTCGGATTCAGACACAAGTTAGCCTTTCAGTTGAGTTGATCTGCAAGGTGATTGTTTGCCACAAAAGAAGCCCCGCTTGGGCGGGGCTCGATAGACTTATACGTAGTCTTTGTATTTCTCTAGGTAGCGTACTGGCTTCGAGAGCGCATCGCGGCGGAAGGGGTCTCCCAGCTCGCGTGTACACATAATCTCAATAACCGTGGTTTTACCTTCGTTCATTTGTCGGTCGATAGCGCGCTTGAGTGCAGGCCCCACTTGATCAAGTGAGTCCACTTTTTCGCCTTCTGCTCCCATCGCTTGAGCAATACCGGCCCACGATTCGCTCTCGAGCTCCGCTGCAACAAACCGACGGTTGTAGAATTCAACCTGGTTTTTCTTTTCAGCACCCCAGTCGCGGTTGTGGAACACCACGGCGGTCACAGGGATATCGTGGCGCACTGCCGTCATGATCTCAGACATGCTCATACCCCACGCACCGTCGCCTGCGTAGGCAACTGCTGGGCGATCTGGTGCAGCGGCTTTGGCGCCGATAATGGTCGGTAGGGCGTAGCCGCAGTTGCCAAAGCTCATGGGCGCGAAAAAGCTGCGTGGTCGCTCGAAACGCAAATAGCTGTGGGCGACTGAGTTAATGTTACCGATATCGGTTGATACCATAACGTCTGCTGGCATGGCTTTCTCGAGTTCGCGCAATACTTGGCGCGGGTGCAACCAATTGCCTTCCTCCGCTTCAGCTTCGGCGATGACATCCAGGCTGTAGGGATCGCGCTCGTGGGTCCACTCATCGAGCTCCTTCTCCCACGTGGCTTTCTCTGAAGCGATCTCTGCTGCGCGTGCCTCTTTGGTTGCCAAACAGGCCAAATCTTGCCCACGCAGACGCTCAGTCAGGGCGATAGAAGCTGCCTTGGCGTCGCCACATATACCAACGGAGATCTTTTTAACCAGACCAAGCATCTTATGATCAGCATCGACTTGTATGATCTTGGCGTCTTTCGGCCAGTAATCCAGACCGTGCTGCGGCAAGGTTCCGAATGGGCCTAGGCGCGAACCGATAACTAACACGACATCGGCCTTAGAGATGAGTTTCATGCCGGCCTTTGAGCCTTGGTAGCCTAGAGGCCCGCACCATAAGGGGTGGCTCGCAGGGAAAGAATCGTTATGCTGGTAGCTGTTCACAACCGGTGCGCCTAGGAGTTCGGCAATGGTCTTAACTTCTTCAATGCCGTCGGCCATGATCACGCCGCCACCGGAAACGATAACGGGGAACTGGGCGGTTTTTAGCAGCTCTGCTGCTTCGTTTAGGCTCTGTTCACCGCCTGGGCCCCGATCGATTCGGATAGGTTCAGGGATCTCGACGTTGATATCCCCGTAGAAATAGTCTCGAGGAATGTTCAATTGAGTTGGCCCGATTTCGGTGAGCGCGCGGTCGAAACAACGCGAGGTGAATTCAGCCATACGGTTTGGGTTGTTAACGTGGCCTTGGTACTTGGTGAACTCTTGGAACATGGGAAGCTGATGACACTCTTGGAAACCGCCCAAGCCCATCGACATGGTGCCCGCCTCTGGTGTGATCATAACGACGGGAGAGTGCGCCCAGTAAGCCGCTGCAATACCGGTCACACAGTTAGAGATGCCGGGTCCATTTTGCCCGATGACCACGCCGTGACGCCCACTGGCACGAGCATAGCCGTCGGCCATGTGTGCGGCACCTTGTTCGTGCACTACCGGAATCAGCTCGATTCCAGCTGGGGCGAAAATATCCATGGCATCCATAAATGCGGAGCCCATGATACCGAAAATTTTGCGAACGCCTTGTGCAACGAGCGTTTCTACGAAGGCTTCACTTGGGGTCATACGAGGCATGATTCGATCACCTTATCTATTAAATGAGGCGCAGATGCTACGGGTTGTGCGGCGCAAATGATAGAACCAGATCTTAATTTTAGGCTACGCCAGTTGCCTGATATTGCGATAAACCTGTGCAAGGAGCACTATGCCGGTCTCAATCGAGCCCTCGCCAATGGCGGAAAAACCTAAGCGCATAAAATATTTGGGTTTTGCCTCTGCGGCAAAGTGGTGCTCACCGGGCTCTATGATGATGCCCTCTTGGTATGCCGTTTGTGCCAGCTCCCGCGTGTCGAGCCATTCCGGTGCTTTGACCCACACTGCGCTTCCACCCAGCGAGGGCTGAATGTCGAAGTCAGGTAGGTGTGTGCGTAAGGCCTGGATTAAGATACCGCGACGTCGCTGGTATATTTTAAAGAGCTTACTCAAGAGTGCGTCGTGATAGCCACGCGATAAAAACAGCGCCATCGACAGTTGATTATTCGCCGCGGGATGTCTGAGCATGAGCCGGCGCAAGGCGCGCAGTTCTTCGATCACGGCGGTATCGGCGACGATATAGCCCATCCGTAACCCGGGCGAGACGGTTTTAGAAAGGCTGCCAATATAGATCACGCGTCCAGAGCGATCCATGCTCTTGAGTGCAGGCTCTGGGCGAGTTTGGAAATTAAACTCGCTCTCGTAGTCATCCTCTATGATCAAAAAATCGTCTCGTTCTGCCCTCTTGAGCAGGCTTTGGCGACGATCGTGCGGTAGCGTCACAGTCGTTGGCGATTGATGACTTGGTGTAACGTAAACGCTGGTACAAGCACCGAGTTGGTCATCAACCAAGAGGCCGTAATCGTCAACGGCAAGTGGTTTGGTCTGCGCACCCATAAATTCCGCTAGCTGACGTACGTCGGCATAGCCTGGATCCTCCAGACCGACAATCGTGCCTTGGTGTCGCCACAGGAGCTCGCCGATCATATACAAAGCGTGTTGGGCGCCCACGGTGATCAAGATCGACTCGTTCGATGCCAGTATGCCTCGTTTGGGCAGTAAGCGGGTTCGAATTTGCTCCAAAAGGAGCGGATCATCGTGATCGACACGATCGACCGACCAGGTCTTTATGGCTCTGACCGATACCGCATCACGCGCGCATTCTCGCCAGTATTGCAGAGGGAACAAATCGGCACCGATTTGCCCGTAAATAAAGGGGTACGGGGCTTGCTGCCAGTCTTTTGGTTTCGATACGCTGTGCCAGTTGCTCGCCCTTTGGCTGAATTTCTCTGACCAATTGATGCCTTTAGCGCCATCTGGCAGAGCCTCAGATCGCGTCTGAATTCGTGTGCGCTCAAGATTTGGGTTAACAAAATAGCCGCGGCGGGGGTGGGTGATAATCAGTTCGTCGTCTAGCAGGCGCTGATAGGCGAGCATAACCGTGTTGCGTCCTACTCCGAGTTGCGCGGCTAGGTGGCGAGACGAGGGTAGTGGCTCGTTTAAAGGCACGTTACCGCGAGCGATCGCGAGTGAGAGCTGCGCCACGATCTGGGTTTGCAAGCTCTCGCGCGCAGACGCGTCGAGTTGAAGTAGAAGGTCGATCGCCAAGGGTTAATCACCAAGAGCCGGAGGCCCTATTCTACAGCCCTCTTACGTTTTCGTCATAGGCTGCCAATGCCTGTTTTACAACGGGCGCCAACAAGTAAAGACCAATGATATTGGGAACGCAGATCAGGAACACCAGTGCATCTGAAAAATCCAGAACGGCGGTCAAAGGAATGCTACAGCCAATGACAATAAAGGTGCAAAACACGAGTTTAAACAGGTTCGAAGCCCAGGCGTGTTCGCCTACCAGAAAGGTAAAGCCCTTCAAGCCGTAGTAGGCCCAGGCAATCATGGTAGAGAAGGCAAACAACATACCCGCTATTGCAATCAGTAAAGGTGACCAACCAATATTCCGCTCAAATGCGGCCGAGGTCATGCCGATACCATCGAGTCCGGCATTGAATGCAGGGTCGTAATAAAAGGTCGTGACAATGACGAGTGCGGTAAGCGTGCATATGACAACCGTGTCGATGAATGGCTCCAACAGGGATACATAGCCCTGCGTGATAGGCTCTTTTGTTTGAACGGCAGAGTGGGCAATGGGCGCTGAGCCGATGCCCGCTTCATTAGAGAACACGGCGCGCTGGACACCAATCACGATTACGCCAATAGCGCCACCGGCAATGCCCTCGGGGCTGAAGGCGCCTTTGATAATGGCCTCAATGGCGAAAGGAATCGCTTCCGCATTCATCAGGATAATGACAAGCGCGCTCAGGCAATACAGCAGCGCCATGAAAGGAACGAGTTTGCTGGTGACTTTAGCGATACTTTTGATCCCGCCGATGATCACGAGCGCCACAATAGCCGCCATCGCGAGACCCACTAGCCAGCCTTTGCCCGCGAAAAAGCTGTCTTGACCGCCCGTTACCGTTACGAACTGCAAATAGGCTTGGTTTGCTTGGAACATATTGCCTATTCCGAGGCAGCCCAGAACAATCCCCAGTGCATAAAAGCGGCCCAAGAATCGACCGATTCCGGGCATTCCTTTCTCGGCAAAGCCCTGCTGTAAATAGTACATTGGACCGCCGGAAACCGATCCATCGGGGTTGTGGCGTCGGTAAATCGTACCGAGCGTACACTCAATGAACTTAGTCGACATCCCGAGTAAACCCGCCACGATCAGCCAAAAGGTGGCACCGGGTCCGCCTAAACTGATGGCTACGGCCACCCCCCCAATATTCCCTATACCGACCGTGCCGGATACCGCGGTCGTTAAGGCTTGAAAGTGGGTCACTTCGCCGGGTGCCTTAGGGTTGTGATCTTTTCCTCTGACGATATGAATGGCGTGCATGAAGCCGCGTATATTGAGGAAACGAAAATAAACGGTGAAAAATATCGCGGCCGCGACCAGCCAAGCAACAACGAGAGGGACTTGCGCGCCGTTGATGTCCACTGCGTAAAAAATAATCGATGATATAAAGGCCGTCGCGGGTGCCACTGCGTCATTGATCGCTTGGTCAATACTGGCGTTGGCGAGGGCAGGTGAGAGGATTAGCGTCAGCAGCAGAGTCAGGGTGAATTTTGTGTAATTGGGCTTTGGCAACATAGCAGCTGGGTCCTCTTTTTGTTGTTTATCACATATTCATTATGGCCCAGAGTAACACTGTTGCGCCCAATAGCACACTTTGAATCAGGACTAAGACAACGGGCTTCCAGCCGTGGCTGATGAGGCCGCTGAGCTCCGTTTTAATTCCCAAAGCCACAATCGCTAGCATAAAGCCGAGCTTCGAGAGTTCCGTGAGTTGGATGGATGCCTGTTCCGGTATCAATCCAAGGCTATTGATAATGGCCAGTGCAATGAAGAACAGCAAAAAGGTGGGGGGGCGTAAGCTCACGCTTCCTGCAGAACGGGTTTGGCTTTTAAAAGCGAACAAAAAGCACCACGCTATGGGTATGAGCAGTGCAACTCGAACCATCTTGACGGTCATGGCCTCAACACCAATCGATTCGGAGAGTGCAAACCCTGCGCCTGCAACGTGCGAAACATCGTGGATTGCCCCACCTAAAAAGTAGCCCGCTTGATGGTCGGATAAACCGAGTGCTTGCACAACGATGGGGTAAACCACCATGGCGATGGCGCCTATCGTCGTAACCATAATGACGGTAAGCAGAGTAAAGCGCGATTGCTCTTCGCTTTTGGGCATGACGGAAGAGAGGGTCATTGCGGCGGAGACGCCGCAAATCGCGACTGCACCACCCGATAGCAATCCTAACTCACGGTTCAGGCCAAGCGCTTGCGCTAACCAGGGGCCGCTTAAAATAATGAGCGCCATTCCAGAAATGAGAACGGCGACTCCGCTGAATCCGATTTTTGCAATATCGCTGAATGCGATGCCGGCGCCGAGCAGAGCGACTCCGGCACGTAGTACCTGTGTAGCGCAGAAATCGACCCCGGCTTTCGCCCCTTCCTGCTTATATAAAAAGTTCATCGCCATGCCCAGAAGTAGGGCGAAAACCAGCACGGGGGCACCGTAGTTAGTGGATAGAAACTGACTTGCGATGGCGATTAAAAGGACACCCGCAACGCCTGGGTACAGGCGAGCGAGTGCTTTTAGGGCGCTCACGAAGCGGCTCGCTGAGTACCGAATACGTGGGTTAATGCCTTATCGATAGCGGTTACAATCTCGTCTAATTCCGTTTTGGTTGTGATCAGCGCTGGGCTCAAGCACAGCGTATTGTTGAAATCATTGAAGCTGCGATTGGTGCGCCCAATCATAACGCCCTGTTCAAGACAATGCGCGGCAACCCGAGCCGCCTGCTGCTCACTGACCGGCACTTTGGTATGACGATCGGCGACCAGCTCGGCACCCACAAACAGGCCCTTACCTCGCACCTCCCCAATGACGGCGTGTTTGTCTTGCAGTGCGCGGAGTTGATCAAGCAGGTAATCGCCCATCACTCGTGTGTTTTCAAGCAGATTTTCTTCTTCCAGAATCGCAATCGTTTCGATACCCGCTGCTGGGCCTGCAGTACAGCCGCCAAAGGTGCTGATATCGCGGAAGTAATCCATCGTGTGTCCATCGGGGCGCTTGAATTCATTGAAAAGGGCCTCCGTTGTTACCGTGCACGAGATGGCGGCGTAGCCACTCGCCACACCTTTGGCCATGGTCACGATATCGGGTTTGACATCGAAGTGTTGGTAGCCAAACCAGGCGCCGGTGCGACCCAGGCCGCAAACGACTTCATCGATATGTAAGAGCACATCGTAGCGTTTGCAAATGTCTTGAATGACGTCGAAATACCCTGGAGGTGGTGGGATCACACCGCCCCCTGCGGTGATCGGCTCTAGAATAACCGACCCCACATTCTCTGGGCCTTCACGCAAGATGGTTGTTTCAAGATCTTTGGCACATTCTAGTTCGCAAGAACCGAAGGTTTTACCGAAGGGGCAGCGGTAACAAAGGCAGTTGGCAAACTGGGCGAATCCTGGGGCAAACGGGCCGTAATGTGCTACGCGCTGCTCTTGTCCGGTCGAACTAAGCGCACCTATGGTGGTGCCGTGGTAATCTCGATCTCGGAACAGGATTTTGTGCTTGCGGCCATCGCCTTTTATGTGCGCCAGCTGTCGCACCATTTTGTAGCCCTTCTCGTTGGCTTCCGAGCCTGAGCTAGAATAGTAAACTCGGCTCAGGCCAGGCATCTTGCTTAGAAGCTGTTGTGCGAACTGCGCTCCCGGCTCAGTACCGAAGCTGCCCGCGAAATAGCATAGGTCCACTAGCTGGTTACGCACCGCGTCGGCGATCCGCTCTCGCCCAAAGCCTAGGTTGACGCACCACACGCCACCTGAGGTCGCGTCAAGGTACGATTTACCTTTGGTATCCGTTACACGCATACCTTGAGCCTTAGTGACCACGATCGGGTCCTTCGAATCCCACTGCTGATGGGGCGTCAGGTGATGCCACACCGCGGCTTTGTCGGTTGCGATGATATCGTCGTTTGCTGCAGGGTGGTTAAGTACGTCCATGGCACCAGCCTCATCCTATTTGAGCGCGTAAGCTACCGTAAAATGCCTGCCTTACAATAGAGCCAGACGCCAAGTGTATCTATGGCCAGCACCGCCTTACCGAATCAAGCTATCGCTCCCGAGCAACTCCGCCATTGCCTTGAATATCATTCTAGTTTCATTTGCTAATCGGCCAGGGCCGCCTGCAATGTGCCCGAAAGGCGACTCGAGAAAGCAAAATTTTGATGCCACCCTTTCAACGAAGGATTGTCAATGCCAAATAGAATGTACAGTTGTAAGATACTTTTTTTATCCCGATTCTGGATGCTCGCCAAATAGACCCACCTGCGCGATTGCACCAGAATGAGCGTTAATTCACCCAATTGGTGCGATCTATGTGCTCTTAAATGAGGCGTGCTGCTGTGCGCGACGACCGTGTTACAATGGCGCGTCCTAGTTGATTTTGAGGGTTTCGCGTGGCCTTACCTGCGCTTGAAAATTGTACGATCGGTGTTATCGGACTCGGCTATGTCGGTTTGCCGCTTGCGGTTGCGTTCGGTGCCCGGCAGCCCGTTGTCGGCTTCGATGTCAATTCTGAGCGGGTGGAGCAATTACAGCAGAGTTCGGATATCACCGGTGAAACCAGCTCTGAGCAGCTTTTGGGAGCAAAGCAATTGCATGTGACGAATGACGAAGGTCAACTTGATCACTGCGAGGTCTTCATTGTAACGGTGCCCACGCCCATAAATTTGGATAAACAGCCTGATTTGGGACCGCTCATTGCCGCTTCCGAGTTGATAGGTCGGCACATGCGCCGTGGGGCGGTTGTTGTGTTTGAATCGACCGTCTACCCAGGCGCGACCGAGGACGACTGCGTGCCCGTTCTCGAACGTGTATCGGGGCTCAGAATGAACCAAGACTTTTTTGTCGGTTATAGCCCCGAGCGTATTAATCCTGGCGATAAACAGCGCCAGCTGCCCGATATTATGAAAATCACGTCGGGCTCTACGCCCGAAACGGCCGCTTTCGTCGATGCCCTGTACCGAAAGGTCATCCGAGCGGGGACCTACCCTGCCAGCAGTATTCGTGTGGCTGAGGCCGCTAAGGTTATCGAGAACACGCAGCGCGATTTGAATATCGCGCTGGTCAACGAGCTCGCCATTATTTTTAACCGCTTGGGCATCGATACTGAAGAAGTTTTGGAGGCAGCGGGCACTAAGTGGAACTTCTTACCGTTCAGACCCGGTTTGGTCGGCGGACATTGTATTGGCATTGATCCCTACTATTTGACCTATCGGGCGCAGGCCGTTGGGTATATTCCCGATGTGATTCTGGCCGGTCGCCGCATCAATTCGAATATGGGAGTTTACGTAGCCGATGAATTGGTAAAAGCCATGTTGCGCAAACGGCTTCATGTCGCCGATGCCCGAGTGCTGGTATTAGGGTTAACCTTTAAAGAGAACTGCAAAGATGTGCGCAATACGCGCGTCGTGGATATTGTGCAAACGCTGGTGCAGTACGGTGCCGTAGTCGATATCTATGATCCTTGGGTGGATGGCGACGCTGGTATTGCCTTGCCAGAGGGTGCTCAGATGGTCTCTGCTCCCGCACCGGGTGCCTACAGCGGTATTGTATTGGCTGTGGCGCATGACCAATTTAAGGCCTTAGACAGCGCTATGCTAGCGGAATGGTCCAGCACGTCTGCCGTCGTGTACGATCTAAAATACATTCTACCTCGAGACGCTGTGGATCTCAGGCTCTAAATCGAGAGGCTTGGAAACTTGAAAGTCCTACAGGTACTGCCCAGTTTGCAAAGTGGAGGCGTTGAGCGCGGCACGCTGGAACTGGCTCAGTACTTGTCGGCTGAGGGACATGAGTCTTGGGTTATGTCCGCCGGCGGTTCGATGGTCAAGCAGCTCGAGCAAGAAGGCAGCCAGCATATTGAGTGGGATTTAGGCAAGAAGTCGCCCTTCACTTTCTTGCAGGTCACTAAAGTGCGGGCTTGGCTGCGAGCGCAATCTTTCGATGTGATACACCTTCGATCAAGAATGCCGGCTTGGGTCGTCTATCTCGCGTGGAAAGGATTGCCCGGAGAATCTCGACCGAGATTAGTCAGTACGGTTCACGGGCTTTATTCGGTTAGCGCCTACAGCAAAATCATGTGCGTGGGTGAGCGCGTGATTGCAGTTTCGCGGGCAGCGAAAACCTATATCTCGCACAATTATCCCAGCGTTGACTTGGGTAAAGTCCGCACAATCCCCCGCGGAATCGACCCAGCTGAGTATCATAACCGATATACACCAAGTTCTGATTGGTGTGAGAGCTGGCGACGTGAGTATCCAGAGCTTGTGGGCAAGACGATCATCACCCTGCCCGGTCGTTTGACTCGATTGAAAGGGCATACGGATTTTTTAGCGACCCTAGTCGAATTGAAGCGCCAAGGCGTTGAAAAGGCTCACGGTCTTGTTGTGGGTGGGATCGATCCGAAGCGGAAAGCGTATTATGACGCCCTGCAGCAACAGGTCTTGGACTTGGGTTTGCAGGCCGATATCACCTTTACGGGTGCGCGGTCTGACCTCAGAGACATCATGGCAGTTTCGGACGTTTGTGTATCCTTTAGTACGCAACCTGAATCGTTTGGTCGCACTGTGCTTGAGGCCCTAGCACTGGGGCGGCCGGTTGTAGCTTACGATCACGGGGGCGTATCCGAAATCATGGAGACGCTGTTCCCCAAGGGTTTAGTGCCCTTATGTGACCAAGCAGCGGCGGTTAAGGCGCTTATGCGTGTACTTGCCTCTGGCTCAAAACCAAAGACCGAGCATCCTTTCACCAAGCAGGCCATGCTGACCGCTACTTTGGGTGTCTACAGGGAGCTTTTGCCATGATGGAGTTCTTACTGGGTGCCGCTTTGGTGGCGATCTGGTTTTCGCTAGAGAACCGTTGGTGGCGCACTACGGTGGACTACCGGCATCCAAGGCTTTTGATGTACCACATGGTTAGCCCGCACCGCCCCGGCGCCAAATTCAATAAACTGCGGGTGCCGCCGGAGCGCTTTGAGGAACAGATTAAATATCTATCGGAGTCAGGTTGGTACTTTGCACACGTATCGGAATTGGCTCATCCCCTGCCCGAGAAAACAGTCGTCATTACCTTTGATGACGGCTACCAAGATAACTTGATTTATGCCGACAAAGTGCTCGCAACATACGGCGCGAAGGCGACGCTGTATTTGGTCGTCGAGCGATTTGATCGCGATTGGTCTACTGCCAAGAAAGCGCATCACGACTCAGGAGAGCTGATGCGAGAACCGAAATTGACGGACGCGGAGGTCACAGCAATGCTTGCCAGCCGGCGCTGGGAGCTTGGGGCGCACACGCTGACGCACGCTAATTTGCCGACTTTAAACCACGATGATCGGCGCCGTGAGATCATTCAAGGCAAGCGAACGCTCGAAGCACAGTTTCAAGTTGAGGTAGCCAGCTTTGCTTATCCTTTCGGAATCTACGACGCTACGGATATAAGGCTTGCACAAGAGGCCGGTTTTCAGTTTGCGGTCACCACGATCGAAGGGATCGACGATTTAGATCATGTCGAACCCTTAGAGCTCAAGCGAGTAAAAATCTCTGGTAAGGAGCGACTCTGGCAGTTTGCATTGCGATTGCGCACTGGACGTCGAAAATAATTTGGGCGTAAACTTTGCGACCCTGTCTTGTTTTGTCGTCGATGAAACTACTCTCTTTCGATACTCTGCGCACGCTGTCACTGCCCTGCGGCTACCGCATCAAGCCCGAGTAGTTTTTGCGCACAAAGAGGTGATTCAATCGTCTGACTTCGTGCTTTTTCCTGAATACTGGCAGCTCAACGCGCTGATCTACGGTTTAGGTGCAAAGGTTTTCCCAAGTGAGGCCAGCTACCGAATCGGCCACAATAAAATTGAGATGACCAGAGTGTTTCAAACGCTGTGCCCCGCCCATACTCCCGATACGCTCATCTTGCCAAAATCGGCGGACGCGCTCAGCGAGGTCTTACGGCAGCTCAATTACCCTTTTGTAGCGAAGATCCCCAAAAGCAGCCGCGGCGAAGGTGTGTTTTTGATCGAGAACCGCAATGATTGGGCGCGCTATTACGAGCAAACAGATGTGATATATGCGCAAGAGTACCTGCCCATTGACCGCGACCTTCGCCTGGTATTGATAGGCGAGAAAGTCATCGGTGGCTACTGGCGCTTGCAGGCAGACAAAGGGTTTTACAACAATATCAGTCAGGGCGGCACCATGATGGCCGGTCGGCTGCCGCGCGCCGCGGTTCGATTGGTTGAAGACTTTGCGAAACGCACCGGTGTCGACCATGCAGGCTTTGATATCGCCATGGTGGGACGCCACCCCTACTTCCTCGAATTCAATCGTATTTTTGGTACGGCTGGTGTTAGCTCGCTTATCGGTGATCTAAGCCCAGCCATTATGGAATGGCTGCGGTCGAAAATGGATGATGACAAACCCATCGAGCCGATTACACCCAGACCCACTGTTTCAGGGCGCCGAGCCAGATTGCGGCGGGTCGCTTGATCAAGTTACCTTTGTCATATTTCTAATTTCGAGCAGGGTTTCTCTCAATAGGACTCGGGCTTCCGCGTTACCGTCGAGAAGTCGATGCGTGCGTTTCTCAGCACGCCAGCTCGAGCCATCGCGAATCCAATCCCAGCGGCTCACGGAAAGTCGATAGCATTCGTACCCCGCCTCTGTATGTCGATACAAACGGTGGTACCCGAGACCAATCGCGCGGTCACCTGCAATGCCGACTAGAGGTGTCGACATCACGTGAGCGCAACCTTGATCTACTAAGGCCCCATGCCCTGCGGCGTTCATTACGGCAATGATGTCTTCGCGTGAGTTCATGGCAAAACTGGGGTCGCCGATATCATAAGAACCGTCTTCAAACCAAAGGTCGCCAGCGACATCATTAGTCAGGCTGTCAACCGCGGGACCATAAGTCGTGATCGCCTGATACAAAGCCAGTTGATCTTCTACTTGGGTGAGCCGGGCTTCTAATGCGGCGATGCGTTGCTCGAGTGAATTCATGCTAAAGTGGGTCTCGTTTACTATTTCAATACCAGTGAGTGTATCTCGACAGGGTTTTCGTTTCATACTCGATCAAGACGTGAGTTGCAGACTGAGTTTAGTATTACTGGGCGAGTGAAAATCGCTCAATGATCAAGGGAGTAATAGATGGATTTAGGATTATCAGGTAAACACGCCATCGTGTGCGGCGCCTCAAAAGGCTTGGGTCTCGGTTGCGCTCGAGCTTTAGCCGCTGAGGGCGTAAATATCGTACTCGTTGCGCGCTCTGCGGAGCCTTTAGCGCAACTGGTTGATTCGCTTCGCTCTGACTACCCTGTTGGAGTCGAAGGCGTCGCTGCGGATTTGAGTACCTTAGAAGGTCGAGATAAAGTCTTAGCCGCCTGCCCCGCCCCTGACATATTGGTTGCCAATGCGGGGGGGCCGCCCGTGAAGGATTACCATGACTTGAAGCGGGAAGATTGGATCGCTGCGCTCGACGCGAATCTTTATGGCATGACCGATTTGATCAACCGTGTGGTAAAAGGGATGTGTGAGCGCGGCTTTGGGAGAGTAGTGACGATTACCAGCGCTTCGGTTAAATCGCCTATGGTCGGTTTGGATCTTTCCAATGCCATGCGCTCCGGATTGGTGTCCTACTGCAAAGGCATCGCCGCATCCCTCGCTCCTCACAACGTTACGATTAACGGTTTGCTTCCTGGGCTGCATTCAACCGAACGCCTTGATAATATTTTTGTGGCAAACGGTGCTCGCATGAATCGTACACCTCAAGAGGTCGAGGAACTCATGCGTCGCGCAATCCCCGCGCAGCGTTTTGGAACGGCAGACGAGTTTGGCAAGGTATGTGCCTTCCTGTGCAGTGTCTACACGGGGTATATGACTGGCCAAACGCTCTTGTTGGATGGTGGTAATTATACTGGGGTGGCTTAATCGGACGTATCTCTTAAGCGTGGAGGAGCCCGGTCTTAGGCTCCAATTTTAATGGTCTGGCTCATTGAGTTGTCCGCAGAATCAAGCGGGTTGACCGTCAGAATAGGCCTTGGTTAAGACGGGCCAACGGTGTTGGATTTTGCCATTGCGAACAGCGAGTAAATCGTCAAACTGAAGCAAGACCGACTCGGACTGTGTGGGCCTCATGAAGACAAAATCGTCCACGTCAACCTGCACGGAATTCGATGCGTTATACCCCTCTTGATTTGAACTGGCGTAGGCGAAATGGGGTGTCAAGCCCGGTGGGGATTCGGGCTCCGATAGCCAGTTGCCGCCGTAAATAAACAGGGTTTGTCGTTTGTTAACGTCCCAAGCACGCAATAGTGGCCCAGTCCATTCCAATGCGGGTATGTGTGATCCCTTAAGCTTCTTCAGTACGGGAGTTGCAATGAAGCAAGACGCTTCAAAGTCTTCGAGAATCGGCAGGTCGAAATGGGTCGGCTTCATTAAGCACGAACCTGCGGATAGGTCGTTGAGCAGCTCATTGCCTTTGTAATAGCGGAAAGTTGGACTACCTGCGCCATTAAAGCAGAGGTCCTCACGGTACAAAGCCGGCTGCACCTGTTTTAATGTGTTGACCGCATTCGCATATCTCTCCTTCACCTTGGGCAGTTCCCGTTTTGCTAAGAAACTGGGTATACCCGCTAGATGCGCGTCGTAGCCCATAAATCCGCTGAATGAGACATGCTGCGGATTTTTGGCAATCAAGGTTAGCGCCTCTGCCAAATTATGATCGGCGGTAAACCCACCGCGATGTAGGCCGACATCGAGCTCTAGATTTACCGCTATTTTCAGTCCGGCGTGTTGAGCGAACTCAAGATACTGTGCTAATCGCTGTGGTGTATCAATGAGCCATTGCAATTGATGTTCCGGCTCAAAGCGGCCGGTATGTTGCCGGTAAAAAGTCTGTACAGCGGAGATGGGCATGGGTTTACCCAAAAGCAAATTGGATGAGGGCATATTGTGTGTCATCGCCTCTATAAACGGTCGATGAAACACCATCTGTTTATCGGTCTTGGCGCGTTTTGACACATAGTCGACTAGGTCGGGGCTCGGTATGGATTTGGTCACAACGCGATAGTGTTTTGGTGAACCTGATTTGATCGATGCTACGGTGCGATCAATGTTGCGGTCCAGTCGATCTAAGTCGATAACCAGAGAGGGTTTGTCTATACCCTGCGATCGGAGGGTGGTGTTTAGCGATTCGAAATAGGCATTGTGTCCTGCGCCCTTATCCGCTGGACGCAGCAGTGCGCCGCCGAGAATGGTTGCGGTTCCTCCCAGGATAAGATTTCTTCGGCTTACTCCCATATTACCTGTCCCCAAAAATCTGCTTCAGATGCTTGTTCATCATCTTTCCCTCAGGATCAAGCGCTGTTCGTATTTCTTGAAAATCCTGCCAATGTCGCGGATACAAAGAAGCGAGTCTCTGCGCGTCTAAGGTATGAATCTTTCCCCAGTGAGGCCGGCCTTCATACTTCCAGAATATGGGTTCTATTTCGGCAAACACGCGTTTGTAATCGAGATCACCATACTGATGGATTGAAATTGAGCAACCGTCTCGGCCTTCAAACATGGATAGCCAAACATCATCGCCTTTGACGTAGCGGTACTCGAAGGGAAATGAAATAGGTAGCTTCTTAGTACGTATGGTCTGCATGATTTCCTGCATACAGGCTGGTCCGACTTCTGCCGGTACGGTGTATTCCATCTCTCTGAAGCGCACGATACGCACGTGTGGAAACACCTCGTAACTCTTGCCGGTACGAATCACATTAGCACTGCCACTCATCGATAAATCGAGCAGTTTGCTGTACAGGCGAGATCCAATAGCGGGGATCCAATGAGTGGCATTGAATGCTTCTCGGAGCGCGTTAACGGCCTGTGGATCGTCTTCTCCGCTATTGTTATCTTCCGGTTTGGCGAGATTCGTTGTCACCGTGAGAATTAAATCTGAGTACGGGATAGTGAAGAGCTCAAAATGTCGATTGTTAGCGACTCTCTGGTCGAGCGTAGCCCAGATTTCATTTGCGGTGGTAACGCCGTTCACTTCGGTCAGATTGAACGGTGTTTGATTTTGTATGGTTACTTCGCTGATAACGCCAAGCGCACCCAGCGAGGTTCTCGCGGCTTGGAAAATCTCAGGGTTCTTGTCTGCGCTGCATTCAATAAGCTCGCCTTGAGGCGTCACCAATTTCAATGCAACGACGTATGAGGACATAGAGCCAAAGGCGGCACCCGTGGCGTGAACTGAGCTCGCTATGGCGCCGGCCAGCGTCGGATAATCCATATCGGGCATATTTGGCATGGCCTGACCAATGGCATCCAAGATGGGGCCGCAGTCTCTCAGTGTCGTCCCACCCAAAAGTGTGGCTTGCAGGCTCTTAGGATCGTGAGAGACGAGCCCAGACATGAGATCAGTAGAGATGAGCGTGTCGTCTGTTGGCACCAGTCCGCTGAATGAATGGCCCGATCCGACCGCTCGGATTACACCTTTTGCAGACTTCATGATATCGACCAGCTGATCGGTGTTCTGTGGCGCTTTGCGTGACTCAGGGTAACAGTGTTGGTTACCTGCCCAATTAATCCAAGGTAGTGGCTTGCCCGGCTCGAAGTTGACAGGTGACTGCGGTTCCTCGCCATGAGGACCACAGCCAGCAGTGCTGCCAATCGCCGCACCGGCTCCGAGTAGCACAGAGCCTTTCAAAAATCGTCTGCGCTGCATTAGTCTTGTCCTGTGGCAGGCTTCGGCCAAAGCGCCATGAATCGAGTGATCGCCATGAGATCCT
>Ga0181571_10001567_pt1 | contig 16618 bp, 10 predicted proteins | sample 101ome_17_FD_132440 | JGI IMG/M metagenome (GOLD analysis project Ga0181571, IMG submission 132440) | Coastal salt marsh microbial communities from the Groves Creek Marsh, Skidaway Island, Georgia - 101407AT metaG (megahit assembly) | ecosystem: Environmental > Aquatic > Marine > Intertidal... | reverse complement strand
ATCCAACCAAAATGCCGGTTTTAAAACCTAGCGCCCCCACGACAATGACCATCACCAAAACCACAGCGGTCAGGATATTGCCCCGCATCTCTTCAATTAAACCTCGAGAAAATTGAGACAAGTCAAAAGCATAAGACACATCTACCCCTGAAGGGATTCGATGTTTAATAGCATCAATTTGTTCCCGAACACGAGCGGCAACATCGATTTGGTTAGCCTCAACGCGCTTTTGAACTTCGAGAAGAATAGCCGGCTCACCGTTAAAATTACTAAAGTTAAGTGGGTCCTTGAAGGTACGCCTAATCTCGGCCACGTCTGATAACAGGACAGTACCATTGTCGTTAGAAAGCACAGGGATATTGGCAATATCGCGATATTTTTCAAGCAATGCGGGGACTTTTACCGGAAAACGTCCACGACCATAGTCGACATCACCGGCGGGAATCAACAAGTTATTGGCAGTTAAAATGGCACCTAAAGCCTCCGCCGTAAGCTGGTAGTTTTCTAACTTGGCAGGATCGACCACAATCTCAACCAGTTCTTCACGGTCTCCACTCAATGTTGCTTCAAGAACGCCATCGAGCCCCTCTACTTCTCGCTGAATCAGCTGCGCCGTTTGAAAAACCATCCGCTCATTAGCACGGCTCGACTTAGAAAAAGCGATGGTAATCGCAGGAAAATCATCCGCGGTTAATTCCCGAACTACCGGTTCTTCAGCATCAAGAGGTAGCTCAGCCTTAGCACGGTCGATAGCTACCCTAACGTCATTAACCGCCTTATCGGACTTAACCGCTCCGGCTTCAAATTTAATCACCACGGTGGCCACAGATTCGCGAGCGATAGCACGCACTTCTTCAATGCCTTCGACAGAGCGCAACTCTTTTTCTATTGGACGAACCAAAAGGCGTGAGGCATCTTCAGGTGAGACACCATAAAGGACAACAGAGACCACGACAAATGGCACCTTTACACGTGGAGTTGCCTCTAATGGAATAGTAAAATAGCTATAGACGCTAACCGCCATCAGCAATAACAATACTGAAAACGTGCTTCGAAAATGATTAACCGCGCTGGTAATCATAATGATTGCGCCTGCTGAACCATAGACGGATCTTCAAGTGAAGCCTCAACACGCTGCCCTTCACTGACGTACTCCTGACCAATAGTGATCAGCGTTGTAGAGTCGGGCAGGCCACGCACCCAGACACCATTCTGGCTATCATCAATCGTCTCTATAAGTGCAAAGTGCACCATGTTTTGGGCATCTAGGTACTTAAGACCAATACGGCCAGCATCATCAAGTACTAACAAGGACGAAGGAACATTGTGGGCTTTTACCGCCGCCAATTTGACATTCATTTCAGCGGTGAGGCCTGCTCGAATATTAAAGTCACTATTGTTAATAGCAACTTCTATTCGGAAGGTTCTTGTGACAGCGTCAGCTTGTGAGGCAACATACTGTAAACGACCCGACACTGATTGCTGGCCTGCCAACACCACCTCCACTGGCATGCCAACAACTAACTGAGATACCACTTTTTCTGACACCTGCCCTGCCACTAGCAGTGGGTCTAGCTCCAAAATTTGAGCGCATTCACTGCCAATATTGAGTAAATCACCCTGTTCGACACTAAAGCTTTCAACCACACTTTTGAATGGCGCACGTATTTCTAAGTATTCGTATTCTAACTCTTGACGCTTAAGGTGTGCCGAGGCTGCATCCATTTTAGCCTTGGCTGATGCAATGGCTTGCTTAGACTGATAACCGGCGGATTTTAACGCCAACGCACCATCGTATTCAATTTTTGCTTGGGCCAGACTAGAACGGGCTTGCTGTAATTTGAGCGCCTTGTCTTCCTCAGCTAAACGACATAAAAGGTCACCTTGCTCGACAATTTGGCCTTCCACATTAGCTTGAAATTCTAATCTACCAGCTACCTGAGAGCGCAATACAACCTGTCTGTTTGCTTCGGTTCGCCCCTTGATTGTTACCGATGGAATAAAATCGACGGCCTCAAGGCGCTTAGCTTTAACCAACAAACTTCGATCCGAAGAGACCCTATCTTCTTGGGCTATTGTATCGTGGGAAGTCACCAAACCAGAACCCAGCCATATCAGCGAGACCACCAAAATCAGCAACGCTGTGCGGTAGTTTTTATTGGCAGACAGGTCTTTAATTAACATAATGGATTCCAGCGGAATGTGAAGTGTGAGTAGACATCGAATATCAATACTTTAAAAAGGGATATTCTAAACTCTTGTAACAGAAATGACTAAGGACTTATCGGCTATTTGTTCAGTCATCGTCTAATAATGACTCCACCCACGCAGGAACGAGCAAAGAGGCCGGCCCATAGCGTGACTCTTTAAACGCCGAGGCAACAAGGCTTTGCTCTAAATTAAGCTCCAAAGTATGAGCGTTTGAAGCATTTGCCATATCTACAAAGCCAGCCGCGGGATAAACATGCCCCGATGTTCCAATAGCAACAAAAAGATCCGCGGCTTCCAAAGCAGAGTAAATTTCATCCATAGCCATTGGCATTTCACCAAACCAAACAATATCAGGACGCAAACTTCCTCCCTGGCCACACGATGGACATCGCTCATCAACACTACCATCTTCAGTCTGACTAAAGCGCTCACCACATACCTCGCAACGACCCTTGAGCAATTCACCGTGCATATGTATCAATTCAGGGCTACCTGCACGTTCATGAAGGTTATCGATATTCTGAGTAACCAAAACCACTCGGCCTTTACATTCCTTCTGTAATCGGGCAATAGCAAAATGTGCAGGATTGGGGGCGACCTCGCCGCTTAACAAATATCGACGACGACGATTATAAAAATCGTGTACTAGCTCAGGATTTAACGCAAACCCCTCGGGCGAAGCGACCTCTTCAATTCGATGCTCCTCCCAAAGGCCATTTGACGCTCTGAATGTTGGAATACCAGATTCAGCGGAAATACCTGCACCGGTAAGGATGACTATGTTCATTTTATCCACCCAAAATATGACACAACTGATACGTGATGATCATAAATCAAGACTTAACAATCACGTCCAGCAGGACTTCTGGAATAACAAAACCTCTATATTCAATGAAATGGAAGAATTATCAGAGTACGCTTTGCAAGGTATCTAATAATCTAGCAAAACCTTTTGTCTCTGGGTGAACCCAATCAAAATGTCCAGCTTCATCAATTTCAATCAAATCAAAGCCAGAAGAACGGGGATTTTCAATCGGCACAATATTATCTTTACCACCGTGTAACAACACCACATCGGGAAGTATTGTACGACCGATAGGGTTCGCTAATTGATACGCTTCAGGGCTATCAATATACGGTTCCCCCATAAAAGCCACGGCAGCTCTTTCACAGGATCCTTCCCCCTGAGCATAAGAGGCAAAATCGACAATAGCGGCCAAACCTATGACGGCACTCAACTGAGCAGCCTCAGGCTGAGAGGCTGCAAGCAGAGCCAAGTGACCTCCCGCAGAGTGACCCGCTAACGCAACTCGCGAGGTATCAATACCATAAAGCTTCAGCCCAGAAAGTTTGGACAAAGCCAATACAATATCCTCATATGAACCTGGCCAACCACCCCCCACATCACCCGTTGATCTATATTCAAGCGACCAGACAGCCACCCCAAAATTGTCTGCGACAGAAGAGGCAAAAGCATTGGCGTAATCAAGGCGAAAATCACTACTCCAACAACCACCATGAACAAATATCAGTAAGGGAACATTGTTCAGTCCGTTAGAAGGTAACCACAAATCGCCGAACTGTAGTGCATTATCTCCGTAGCTAATGCGTTGGTCTGGCTCACGTTTTTCATAGTTAACCACCGTTCCGTAAGAAGGGTTAACTACTTTGTAATCAACAGTAATCGTATTTTCTTGTTCATCAACACTATCGCTCAATGCCTCATCATTTGCAGAGTCGGCAGGTGGTGAGGAACTTAGCGCAACAGAAAAATTGTCTGAGGAACCTCCCCCGCAAGCAGAAAGAAGCCAAACCAAGATGATTAAATGTAGTTTCAAGCCAATTCTCTCCACGATTATTTTTATTTATTACGCCGGTGGTGACTTTAAGGACCATTGGGTTCGCAGAATACCTTTTTACGGGCATAAAAAAGCCGGGATAAATCCCGGCAAACGAGTCGCTTTTAAAAGCCATCGTATTTCAAAGGATGGAAACAGTCCTGAGAAATATTGGACGTGTTGATCTCTCAACACGCCTCAATGCAGTAGTTAAATTTTAACTATCTTAAAGGTCCAGAAAACACCACTACCCGTTTCGATAATTAAAGTAGCTGAGTTACTGCCATCAAATGTGACGTTGTAAGTTACAGAACTTGGTACCGAAACATTGGGCAATTCACCAGCATTAACCGCTTTAGGTAGGCCAACATAAGAACCCGCACCATTAAGAGTTAACGTACCAGCGGCTTCATCGTATGACCAAGTGCCTGGAGTTGAGCCATCATGTGGAGTAACCGGAGTACCACATTGATCAGCATCTACACCCTGCCAGCCTTCTAACCAAGTCGCATCGCCTAACACATTTTCAAACGTGCCATTTGGACTAAATACGAAGCTGTCGTCGAAGAAGCAATCACGTACTGAAACATCAGCGTCACCGTTTGACCACCACTCGCCTGAGCCAGCTGAAGGACCAACTTTCAAAGCACCGGCTTCAGGAGCCATACGCCAAGTACCTTCAAATGGGTTAGGTTGTGCAGTACGAACCATTTCAAATGTCCAGAATACGCCAGAACCAGTTTCAATAACCAATTCGATAGTATCTGAGTCTAAGAAAGTGACGTTGTAAGTAATTGATGAAGGCACTGAAACATTCGGCAACTCACCCTCGTTACCAGCTTTTGGTAAGCCTAAGAATGAACCTGAACCTGTGACAGTAATTGTTCCATTGGCTTCATCGAACGCCCAAGTACCTGGAGTGCTGCCATCATGTGGGGTTACGGGAGTACCACACTGATCCGCATCAACACCTTGCCAACCTTCTAACCATGTATCATCACCGAGGTCATTGACAAATGAACCGTCAGTACCAAACACATATTTGTCATCAAAGAAGCAGCCACGGACATCAATATCAGCAACACCATTTTGCCACCAAGCACCCGAACCAGCTTCAGGACCTACACGCAATGCACCTTCTTTAGGCGCCATCTGCCAAGTACCAGCCAATGAAGGAGCCGCAGGAGGATTAGCCACTTTTACGAGCTCAAAGGTCCACCAAACACCACTGCCAGTACCAGTTTCGATAGTGACTGTTGCATTAGCTGCGTCAGTGAATGCAATGTTGTAAGTAATCGCAGAGGGAACGCTTACGTTTGGTAATTCGCCATCGTTGTTAGCCTTAGGTAGACCAACATATGAACCCAAACCTGTGAGAGTAAACGTACCAGCAGATTGATCCCATGACCATTCACCCGCGAAAGCACCATCGTGAGGAGTTACAGGAGCACCACACAATTCACCAGCGCCTGACTGCCAAGGCTCAAGGAAGGTATCTTCGCCCAAAACGTTTTGGAAAGAACCGTCTGTGTTAAAGACGTACTCATCATCCAAGAAACATGAGCGAGTACCTACATCCGCGTCGCCCAAAGACCACCATTCTTTATTACCAGGTGCAGGACCTACACCCAAAGAACCCGCTTCAGCTTTTACGCGCCATGTACCCGCTAGGTTAGGTAAACCACCAGCATCAACACCATCGGTATCTAACGATGGACCTTTAATACCACAGCCATTTTCGCCAGGAACCATGCAAGACAAGCTTACATTATCAACCATGACGTGAGCCATGCTGGTTGATTCGAGAACAAAAATATTCATTACGCTAGAAGTATCCAAAGGCTGCTCGCCTTTGTTGGCCAACAAGTCATTAACTTTAACGTTGATTGTTGTCCACTCGTCTTGAGGTAAATCAGCAACATTTAATGCCACTTGACCCAACGCTGGGTAGCCGCTGTCCATTTTAACCAGTAATTGGCTATCTTCAGCAGTACCGGTGCTATCGACATAAAGATCGAAGCTCAGAATACCCGCGTGAATTTCCCATGGACGCTCACCGTTGCCGTAGCCATAAAGTTCAAATGGGTTACCATCGGCCGCGTATAGACCCATGTTACCCATGCTAGTAGCAGTAAACTCGAGGACATTACCACGCTCAGCATCTTCCATTTCTGTCAATGTCGCAGCGCTGTCAAGGCCAGGCCACAATACCGCAGCGGCCAAATCGCGGGTGTAGGTTTCACCACCAATTTCCCAGCTCAACGTGGCTGCGCCATTGTCATACAAATGATCAATGTTGTAGTAAGGCTCTGCAGCATCCGCCGCTGCAAGGGTACGATCGTTGTTTGAGTTACAGCCAGAGCCATCGGCCAAGCCATATGAACACTCGTACACACGAACATAATCAACGACCAAATCACCTTCACCAGTGTCAACTTCACCAGCTAAAGAACCGCCAACAGCTAGGTTAAGTAACAAATGGAATTCAGTATTGAAAGGCGCTGCGCCATCCGCTTTAACATATTTGCCAGTGGCTTCATCAAAATAAACGCTGTAATAAGTTTCAGATGTCACAGTTTTATAGTGAACACCATCAACCAACCAACGAATTTCGTCCTCTTCCCACTCCACTGAGTAAACATGGAAACCGTCTGAAGCATCAACGTCTTGAGTCGTAGAAGACAATTGATTCAGAGGCCATTGGAAACCGTGGTGCAAAGTACCCGCAACAACGGAATTATCAGTGCCCTGATTGACGGCTTCCATAATATCGATTTCACCGCTAGAAGCCCATGTTCCGTATGTAGAATCGGAGGGGAGCATCCAGAACGCTGACCACAAACCCTGGCCAGCAGGTGCTTTAATACGAGCTTCTACTTTGCCATATTTGAAGTCATATTTACCCAATGTACGCATGCGAGAAGAAGTGTAATTGAAACCTTCAACGGGAGCGCCATCAACCTCGGGAACCTCGTTACGTGCAGAAATAACAAGATTGCCATCAACTACGGTAGCATTCTCTTCAGTGTACCACTGAAGTTCACCATTACCCCATTGATCTAAGCCTTCAGCTTCGCCCTCACCATATTGGAAACCCCATTTTGAAGTGTCAATGGCAGAACCATCAAATTCATCACTCCAAACAAGACGCCACTCTTCCTGCGGAGCAGGATAGAAAGGCTCAACCACCGCTGAGGTTTTGGTCTCACCACCGCCACAGCCTCCGAGTAGAGCCATAGCAACACCACCAGCAATTGGTAGCATTTTATTAAATCGATTAATCATCGCAGTCCTCGTAGTTTTTATGTATACAAACTCGTAGCGTAGTTATTTCATATACGTGAACGTCAAGACAGCGAAAAGCGATGTAATGGATTTTGGCTGAGATGAATTGGAAGAGAGTCCATCTCAGCGATTTTACTGTGGCATAACAGCTGTTTTTTCAACCCAAAAACAGCGAAAAAAATAGACAAGAAAAAACGCTATTTTGTTAATGTAATTTCAAAAAAATACAGTCGATTTAACACAAAAAAGAGCGGTCAAGCTTGGATGTAGCGCTTTACAAATGCTTCGTGCGGCACCATTTGGCTTAACCCCTGTTGGACCTGCCGCTGAATATTCAATAAAAATTGTTGCAGCTCGCTGCTCGACATATTGTCAACGATAGGATGATAACTTTCAGCACCCAGTCCTTGCCCCATCATTACCTGAATCCAAGAGTTTTCCGCAAAAAAATCATCCTGAGGTTTAAATACCTGGCCACTTTCAGTAAACATCTTCAAGCGGTGTTGCAGAGTATCTGGTATGGGCATATTGGCTAAGTAATCCCAAAACGGTGTATCTCGTCGTTCAGTCACATGATAATGCAGCACAATAAAGTCACGAATGTGAAGGACTTCTCGACGAATACGCTGGTTATAATCGTCGACGACACTGTCATCAATACCGCGGTTGGGAAACATGAGCAACAACCACATTATGGCTTGTTGAATCATATGAATACTTGTCGACTCCATCGGCTCAATAAAACCGCTAGACAAACCGACAGCTACACAATTTTTTACCCAGTAACGCTGTCGCTGCCCCGTAGTAAACTTAATTAACCGCGGATCGGTTCGATGAGTACCTTGGACATTGTTAAGCAAGGCCGAGGTCGCTTCATCTTCAGAGACATAGCGATCACAAAAAACAATGCCATTTCCCGTTCGATGCTGCAAAGGTATTCGCCATTGCCAGCCAAAATCATGGGCAATAGCCCTTGTATAGGGTCGAGGAGATTCAACTGCCTCAGTTTGCAAAGCCACCGCGCGATTGCACGGCAGAAATTCAGACCAATCGTCGTAACCAGCCTTTAGCGTCTCTTCAATGAGCATGCCTTTAAAACCAGTACAGTCGATAAAGAAATCACCCTCAACGACTCGCCCATCGGCCAACTGCAAAGAGGCAATATTTCCAGTTGTGGTATCGAGACAAACCTGATCTATTTTGCCTTCAATCCTCAACGCGCCTTGCTTTTCAGCGACGCCACGAAGAAACTTAGCGTAGAGTCCTGCATCGATGTGATAAGCATAATTAAGTCGCTGATTTGATAGAAGATTAAAAGCATTTTGCTGAGCAGCCTTTAGCTCCAGACAATACTCACCATAATCTGCTGCCAATCCCTCTTGGCGACCTCTAAGCCAAAAATGCTGAAATCCTGCAGCCCAACAACCTTGCCCGGTGTCACCAAAAGAATGGAAATAATCAGTCGCTTTATTTTTCCACCCCTCAAACTGGATACCTAGCTTAAACGTACCCATAGTCGCTTTTAAAAAATCGGGCTCACTAATTTTTAACAAACGGTGAAAGGTAAAAATTGAAGGAACCGTTGCCTCACCCACACCCACGGTAGGAATATCGTCAGACTCAACGAGTGTAACCTTGATGCGACCGGCAAAAGTTACCGCCATGGCAGCAGCAGTCATCCAACCGGCGGTTCCACCACCAGCGATTACCACACTGCGTACACCCTGCTCTGACATGTGCTCTCCTACTTCAATTGATTTTGTAATTCTGCTCGTATTTGCCTGGCCACTCGCTCATTAAACTCCCCTAACTTACCTAGAGCTGCATCGGGGATATGTGATAAATCGCATTCACCAAATACATAATATTCAAAGTGCGCTCGCCAAGCGTCGCGCTGAGCCTTTGGTAAGTGACGTATACTCATCAATGCATGGTTAAGGGCTGCAGCGGGTGCACCCATATACGAGGGTTCTTCACGCCACCAGAAATTCACCAAAGCATTAACATCGTCTAATGCCTCAACGTTGTGCCACCACATGCTTGGTACGAACAGAGCGTCTCCAGGTTCCAACTCTGCCACAAAAGCAGCATGCTCAGCCTCACGATACTTGGGGAAACGCTCATAATCAGGCTTGGCAACATCAACCGAGCTCACCGTTTGACCGGCGGGTGTTAAATCCATTTGGTGGATATAAAGATTTTCTAACTGCTCAGGTGGAAATAAAGTAAAACGGCGACGCCCAATCACGCAACAGGCAATATTACTAGGCACATCAAAGTGAGCTGGAACAGTACCTTGATTACCTATCCACAGACTTTCGACGGATTTTCGATCACCCAGTGGCAGGCTATGCTGTTCATTAAATCCTTCAAAACAACGCTCTGTAGCAGTAGAACCAACGTATAACGTCGATTCAACTCCTTGCTTAAGCGCCTTCAAAACGGTTAACAAATCAGTCTTTTGTTTTTCGAAATTATATCTTACGCCCGAATTATCATAAAAAAAGCGGGCTGCTGGAACATCACTAACAAACGCCAACACCGGTTGACCATTGTACTGATGAGCCAAGCTATCTAAGGCAACATCAACCCCGCTTTCAACGGCCAGCTTCACCAAAGGCCAATGAGACACAAAGCCTTTAAGTAGAATAGGCTTATCGCTTTGAACAAGCTCATCGATAGTATGGCTTTCACATGACCGTGATGTGGGTAAAAGCGAATTAGCCACTGACTATCTCAACTGAGCATTTTTACGCTGCACCAGCAGGCGTAACTGAGACATTGAGGCCACCATCATATAGATCGGCAATAAAAATCCCTGCTTATTTAGATCGTCCAGCGCATCTCCATCTAGCTGCTGAAGAGCAAGATCATCAACCGCATAAAATCCTGTTAACTGAACATGATTACCATCATCTAATCCAATATCTACATTCATTGACTGTAGTAAATGATATTTTTCCAATGCTGCCATTAACGCTGTATTCTGAATTCCTCCATGATATATGCCCTCGAGCAAATCTGAGACTTTTTGCAGGTAATCACTAAAGCCACCATTCTCGGTAAATACCGCAACACCCATCTCTCTGCCAACACGGGGATGCTCAACATCGAGTGTCACAACTCTTTTGGTATCGGCCATTGGATCATTGGGATCTTCCTGAAATCCCACCAAAAATGGAGCGCGCTGAATACTTGCGGGTACATAGGCCGCATCCCAACCAGAAGTACCTAAGAATAAGTTTTCACCTTGACTTAGACCAAAAAGAGACACGGGATAAAATTGTTCATCCTGGGGGTTCTTAAAGACTAAAAGTGGGTAGTGCGCCTGGAGCTGGCGAAACTCAAATGGATAAGCAACAGCAAACATAACCGCATCACCAAGGGCTGCACTTCGCTCGGTATTGATACGCAAATCAGCGTGATCCACATTATTTAATAATTGGTAATTTGCCATTTGAATCCTTTAAATTTAACGATTGCGTTGAGAAATATTATTCACCAAAAAACGATTGGTCGGTAAATGCTCACGCAACTGTTTTGTCTTCAATACATTTTTGTTAAACATCATGCTCGCTTGCTCAGCAGTAGCAGCATCATTCCTATGATGGATATGACTTTGCGCTGAAGGAAAACCCATTCCATATAAAACATATTGGTAACTGGCAGAGGGAAACATTTCAAAAGCAGCCGTAGCATCAACATGATAAGGCGCGCGACTCTGCCAAAGTAACAGTTGATCACGCAAATTTGAAGGTAAACTATTGGGCTCTCGGTGAGCCAACCAATAGGGCTCATTCCTTTCGCTTAAGACATAATGAAGCTTTAAGAAACCAATGATTTGCTCCCAATGATTAGCAAATATGTTGTTGTAACGTTTTGCAACGATATCCATTGTACCGCGATCTCTTGGCAACTCACGACAAATCATATCAGCCGCCAACTCAACAAGCACCAGAGCCGTGGCTTCGAGGGGTTCAATAAAACCCGCCGCCATGCCAACAGCAAGACAATTACCTTGCCAAAAAGTTTTACGATAGCCCGGTTCAAATTTGATCATACGATAGTCGATTTTTTCGGCCGTGGCAGCATCCAAACCACAATGCCCAACTAGGTAATCTCGCAAAGAAGTTTCAACCTTTTCCTCAGTGGCAAAATCCCGACTAAACACATGACCGACGCCACGACGTGAAGACAAACCTATATCCCATATCCAACCAAACGGTCTAGCGGTAGCAACCGTCGCTGACTGAATAGGATAATTATCATCGGGATAAGGTACCTGCATAGCAAGCGCGGTGTCATTGAACAAACAATCTTTAACACTCAACCAAGGAATACTGTAATGCTGCTCAATCAGCAAACCATGAAGGCCACTACAGTCAATAAAGAAATCACCCGTGATCTCACCTGCCTCATCCGTTTGCAAACTTGTAATATCACCATCTAATGCTTGTACAGAATTCACTTCAGCTAAGATGTGTCGAACTCCGTACTTATCCACTGCATAATGGCGCAATAAATCGATGAATTTCCCTGCATTCAGGTGATATCCATAAGTAAGTACTTCGGCATAGTCAGGCGTGTTCAATTGCTTTGGCGCTAGATTATGATCACAAATGATCGGCTGCGGCGAAACCACCTCATCAAACTTACCCGCAGAGGGTTGCCAAAAACGCGCCAAATTAATTTGCTGATAGGCCATTGGCTCAGTGAATGGATGGTAATAATACTCACCCTTGCCTCGTTTCCAATCAACAAACTTTGAACCTTGCTTAAAGCTAGCTTCACAGCAGCTGATAAATTCTTGTTCAGAAATACCAATACGCTGCAGCGACTGTCTCATGGAGGGCCAAGTCCCCTCACCCACACCGATATTTTTTATATCAGGTGATTCGACCAGCGTCACACTCATACCTGAGGCGCCAGTATTAAATTCAGCGGCTAAGCGAGCAGCCGTCAACCACCCTGCAGCACCACCGCCAACAATTACAATGTCTTTAATCAGTTTGTCTGTCAATTTTGAAACCCCAAATAAACAAAAACCGCCTAAGGCGGTTTCTGTTTCAAATGGCCAACCTTTGATTAGAAGGTATAGCGAGCTGCAACATTGTAGCGAGGTCCACTTTGGCCAACGTTATAAAACTGGAGTTCAGAGCGTCCATAAGTTTTATAAGTTTCGTTGGTCAAGTTGATGCCTTCCAATGAAACAGTAAGATTTTCAGTTAACTCGTAACTAGCACTCAAGTCCCACTGACCATACTCTTTCACGTAAGAAGGCTTATCAGAAGCACCCACTAAGAAAGTATCACGCCAGTTGTAAGCGATACGAACCTGAACACCGTGCTTATCGTAGTAACCGATCAAGTTGTAAGTGTCACTCAAACCGGGAACATGGAACTGAGAGGCACGAATGAAACGGTTAAACTTAGCATTACCATCAACCAAAGTGGCGTTGGCGATCACACCGAAACCACTCTCACCGAAGTCGTGCTGAACAGCAATTTCGAAACCGTCAACTTTTGCCACGTCTTCAGAGTTGGTCAAGGTTGAAACGTCGTAGTAAACGTCGCCATCACGACCAGCAACACCTGTGATGGTTCCAGCCACTGCATCAACACCTGGCTCATCTGCAAAATTCGCGAAAATATAATCACGCAGTGCAGTATTGCTTGGCGGAACATTGGGGTCAGTATTCAACGCATTATAAGCAGCTTCATACAATGGACCCAATGCTGGGTGAGCAAGGCCTGGGAACAACTCAACATCTTCAACAGTACCCGCGGTAACGAAATTGACCACTTCTTTAGAGAACCAACCTACCGACATGTAGCTAGTCTCGCCATAGTACCACTCAAGCGACAAGTCAAAGTTATCTGACTCGTGCGGTAACAAACCAGGGTTACCGACAGAAGCTCTACCAGTCAACACACCAGCAGTTGCACGTGTAACTTCATCCGCGCGAAGAGTACCATTGATGTTGCCGAAACTTGGTCTAGCAATAGTTTTACTATATGCACCACGTAACTTGACGTCATCAGTTAATTCAACATCGAAGTCCAACGATGGTAGCAAGAAGCTGTAATCACCTTGCAAACCTGATGCCACTGAATCTGGAGCTATTTGAGAAACGAATTCGTTAGCTGAGCTCCAAACGATTGAAGTAAAGTCTAATGATTCTGCACTACTTGTTACGTCGGTAGCCTCATAGCGAGCACCGAAGTTAAAGTTAGCTGGCATACCATTGATTTCACCGCTAGCAACAAAGTTCACATAAAAAGCTTGTGATTCTTCAAGGAACTGTGAACCGAATCCAGGATCACTATCCGCGCAGAAACCTGTACCACAATCACCAGCTGCTAATGCAGTCGCCAAGTGCATTGGGTTACTTTCAGGAAGATTCTGCAGGAATTCCGCACGATTGATCATCTCTTGCATATCAAAAGTGAAGAAGTTGTTGTTGATCAATGAACCAGAAGCAAACTGGTCAAATTGACCAGCAAGTGAAACAGGAGTCAACAAATCTGAGATCGCACCATAAGCGGTGGCCTGAGATTTCGACCACGTATTACGTTGAATATTGCTACCTGATTCAAAGTTTTGAACGTCGGTAAGCGACAAACCGAAGTCAATACGTGCGTTGTCGTTGAACTCATAAGTGGCGTCAACTTGCAACTGATCGATATCCATTTGCGCCCAGCTGTTAGCAAATGTACTACCTGTAATCATCATGTCGTCTGGTGACAGAGGATCAGAGCTTGCAATGGTCAATACTGGAATATCACCAGTGTAATCAACGGTCGCACCCACACGCTCGAAACTAGCAATAGAGAGGTTAGCTGAGCTGCCGAAAGGACTATTTGGATCACGCTTAGCTTGTGACTCATGGTAGTCGACTGCCACTGAGAAATTATCAGATACAGCCCAATCTAAATTAACACCAATAGACTTAACCACGTTGACAGTAGAGTCAAAGCCTGAAGCCATTGGAATATCTGGATCGCGGTTATTTTCATTGTATGTCAATGGTGAAACAACGTTTCCATCGGGATCACTGTAGTTTACAGCTTGACCTGCCGCACTAAACCAAGCTGACATACCAGTATAACGGTGATCAAGCTCATGCTTTGCGTAAGTGTAATCCAACGTACCCGTCAATGTTTCTGAAGGTGCCCACTGAAGAACCATGTGGCCATTGGTTCTTACACGCTCCCACTCATCTAAGTTATAGATGATTTGCTGCGGTAAACCAACGATGGCGCCCTCAGCAGGAATATTAGAGCTAATGTCATTGGTAATCTGAGCAGGAGTAAATTCTTTCCACTCAGTGTTTGAAGATGAAGCCTGTCCATTATTGCGCTCTTGATGAGAAGCAGTAATAGCCACACCCACAGTATCGTCAAAGAAAGTGTTGCTAAAAATACCTGACAACTCTGGAGTCATTGATGCACCAGTAGCTGTAGAAGTATCGTTAACACCTTTGACGCCAAAGCTAGCTTTTACACCTGGATCATCAAGCGGCTTGGGAGTCTTGATATTGATAGAAGCACCAATACCACCCGTTGCAACGCTCGCCCGACCGGTTTTGTAAACTTCAACGCTTGAAACGCCCTCAGAGGCAATATCAGCAAATTCAAATGAACGACCGCTGTGCGTAGGCATTTGGCGACCATTAAGTGTCACTAAATTAAATTCTGAGCCAAAGCCGCGAACTGTAATTTTAGAACCTTCACCACGTGAACGGTCAATAGATACACCGGTGATACGCTGCAAAGACTCAGCCAAGTTTGTATCAGGGAATTTACCCATGTCTTCGGCGGTAATGGCGTCAACGACACCGATTGAGTCGCGCTTTGTATCCATCGCCTTCTTCAAACTTGAGCGAATACCGGTAACAACGACTTCTTCTAGCACCTGCTCTTCTTGGGCGAAGGCTGGAGCAACAGGAAGCGTAGCACCGATGGCGAGAGATAAGCCTGCAGCTATCTTCGTTTTGTAAAACTGGTGTTTAGGCATAACTGTAAAACCCTGATAGTTAATTATTGAAATAATCCGTGATGTTAATGTTGCACAGACGGTTTGCTAAAAATACGCTTATGAGACAAATCGGTTTCGCCACGCGACAAATGGGAAACGCCCACTGCATTTCACGATTTATCAGATTCACAAGGCACAAAATTGCTCACTTTGACATAATCAATGAGCATTTCACCGGGGAAGCTTTCACTGTGGACATCGCCCCCTAAGGTGCCACCTACTGCTAAATTCAATTTAACAAAGAAGGACTTGCGATCAAAAGGCCAATCAAAGGGAGCAGCATCATCACGTGTAAAACGAGCAAATTCACGACCATCAACCGTCCACACAACAAGGCCCTCAGTCCAATCTACAGCATAAACGTGGTAATCATCGTGCCAGTGGCGTGGCAGTATTAAGAATTGTGCAAAATGAGTATTGTTAGGTGCTAAGTCCCCAAAATGAGCGGCGCCAATGAGCGTTTTTAAATCCAAAGCATTCCTGCCTGGACGCTCCAAAATGTCAATTTCACCCTCCAGCGGCCACGACAATTGCGGGTCATCTGGCATTAGCCAAAAGGCAGGCCAAAGCCCCAAACCGTCGGGGACCTTAATTCGAGCTTCAAAACGACCAAAACGCTGTGCAAACTTCGCCCTAGTGGTAATTTTTCCCGAAGTAATGTACTCGCCTTCTTGCTTCGCAGTAATAACAAGATTTCCGTCACGTAACTGGACGTTTTCCCGCTGATAAGATTGCTTCTCATTATTACCCCAGCCACAGAGATTAATATCGCAACCATCACCAATATCATAGCTCCAGAGTGATTCGTTTAATGAACCACCCTCAAAATCCTCAAGTAATGTTTGCTGAGTGCACATTTCTGAGCCATTAGCTGCGACAGAAAACAGCGACACACTAAAAACACTGGCTAATAAAAAACACTTTTTCATCATTAATCACACTTTGTTACTGGCACTACAGAAGTCTTAGCAATGCGAACATCTTGGATGGTTAACTGGAAGTTACCTTTTGCCTTGACGTTGACGGCAGCCTCAACCGCTGACATATCTGAGCTAAAACAAGCAGTATCGATGGCAACGATATGCCAGTTGTGCTTCTCAAGCGCTCCCAACTGCTTGCCAATGTCTAGTGAACCTCCGCATGCTTCGCCACATACCATACTGATTTCAAAGTTTTCGGGCGCACCTTCTGGCAAGGTAAGCGAAAATTGCAACGATGAGCCTTCAGCCGCTGAAAGATCTTGAGCT
>Ga0181571_10001566_pt1 | contig 16620 bp, 13 predicted proteins | sample 101ome_17_FD_132440 | JGI IMG/M metagenome (GOLD analysis project Ga0181571, IMG submission 132440) | Coastal salt marsh microbial communities from the Groves Creek Marsh, Skidaway Island, Georgia - 101407AT metaG (megahit assembly) | ecosystem: Environmental > Aquatic > Marine > Intertidal... | reverse complement strand
TGTTGTGAGTTTTGGTGTTACTCCTACAATCATTTTATACCTTTGGATTTTATCCATTTTAAATGTCAATAGCAGTTATATACTAGGTTGGTTTTGGATTCCTTTTATCTTTTACACTTCTTGCTGTGTTCTCCGCTTAGCAAGATTTAACATAGCGAGCAGGGAATCCTTAAAAGAAAACCAAGTACAATCTGTAAGCTATTTTGTTGGGGTGCCTTCACCGGCGGGAGCGATCATTTTACTTGCCCCAATTATTTTCTCCGTAAATTTAAAAAGATTTGGTATCGGTGGGCCAGAAATCATTGAGCCTCTTTATGTCTGCTTGTGGGCCATGATTGTGGGTGTTCTGATGGTCTCTCGAATCCCAACGATTTCCCTAAAAAGTATTAAATATAGAATCTCAAACCGCAAAGTTATCTTTGTTCTGATTGCGGTTATATTAATTGCAGCGGTTATTGTACGAGAGCAATGGCTTTCACTTGCATTAGCAATCCTTGCTTACTTAATTTCGATTCCCATTTTTTCAATTTATTTAAAAAGAATTAGCTCAAAGTAAAGCAGGCTGACCCTTGAATTTTTTTATCCATTGGTTGACTTCCTTTTGCAGTTCAATTGAAAAATAAGCGGGTATGTATTTTTTAAAGTGATCGAGAAACATCTCAATCATATGCTTATTCAATTCTTCAAAAGCATTATTTTTGAAGTATTTCAAAAAGCTATCTGCTAATTGGACAAAAATCTCTCTGTTTTTTGGGTTTATCGAATAAGCAATATCAAGAATGTTACTTTTTCTCTCTAATTCTGTAGTGCAATCAAGCAAATCTGCCATTTCGCATAATATTTCAACAGATGGATCGCCCAAGCTAACGATCCTTTCCAAAAAATGCAGGGCTGAAAACTTATCTCCAATAGCTTTTTTGATTACAAAAGCAGTGTGAAGCACATTTATGGATCGGGGAGTATGTGACAGAGCTATGTTTACGGAGTTTTGTGCTTCATCAAACTTTTCGAGTTGAAGGAAAGCTTGTGCGAGTAAATTCCTAAGCCTTGAATTCTCTTCAAAATTATTGATGAAGTGATTGAGGTAGGTTACCGCTTCTAAAAACTCCCTATTTTGAATCAAATATTTTGCATACATGTAAGCGGCATCTTGGTGACTGGGGTTCAGTTCGAGTGATCTTCTGAGGTAGTTGAGTGGATCATACGAAAGAGCCATAGCAAAATAAGATTAACTTGCCTTAGCTGTTTTGTGAGACCGTGCGGTTTTTTTCTTTTTGCTTAAGGCTTTCTGGGCTCGTTCATCCATCAATAAGACAGCTAGTTGGTAATGGCCTTCCGCAAATTCAGGATTAATTTGAATGGCTTGCTGTAATGAAGCAAAAGCCGCTTCAAACTCTTTTTGTTTAAAAAGCAGTAAACCGAGTTGGAAATGTGATTTAAAGTTATCCGGATTAATACGGATTGCTGCTTTAAATTGTTCATTGGCTCTTTCTAATTGAGGCTCAATGATTAAAGTGCCGTCTTTGCTCATTCTTTCCCCTTTGGCCAGTAATTTACCAAAGAAGTAGTGGCACTCATCATAATCCACTTTTATTTCAAGTGCGGTTTCAAAATTTCTCTCAGCAAGTTCATATTCAGCTGGTGATGAAGAAAGCCTAGCTAAGTTAAAATAAGCTTCAGCAAAATTTTGATCAACATCAGTAGCTTTCTGGAACTGAATTTTCGCTTCATTTAAGTCTCCGGACTTTTCCGAATGAAATGCCAGGTCAAAGTAGGCATTGGCAAAGTCTGGATCTAATTCTAAAGCTTTATAAAAGTGTTTCTTGGCCAAGCTAGGGTCGTCATCATGAGAAAGTATTTTTGCGAGGTAGTAGTGGGATTTTGGGTTTGTAGGGTCAAGTTGTATGGAAAGGCGCAAGTTTTCTTCAGCATCCTTCAGGCTTTTATTGAGAAATTGTAATTTACCTAGGTGAAACAAAGCCTTCGGGTTGTCGGAAAAACAATCTATTGATTTTTTGTAATGATGGACCGCCTTTTGATGCTCGCCTCCTAAATCAAGAGCTTTTCCATAGAGATAGTGTGCTTTGGAGTAATTTGGCTGGAGCTTTAGAGCTTTGGTGAGGTAAGATTTCGTTTTGCGGTAATCTGTTTCCTCAAAATGGATGCGCCCAAGATTATAAAGTGCCTTGGAGCAGGACTCGTCTAAAAGAAGGACTCTTGAAAAGTGAAACTTAGCACCTTTTAAGTCCTTTTTATTTGCACTCGATCCATCAGTGTTGGTTGCTTTACCCCCCATGAGTAGTTTCGCCAGAAAATAGTGGGCCTCCAGGTAATCCTCATCAATATCAATTGCAGTTTCGTAATTTTTTTTAGCCTGTTCAAAATCGTCAGGATTAGTCAGAAGTTTTGCTTTCTGGAAGTAAGCAGGAGCAAAATTTTGATCAATTTCTGCTACTTTATCGAAGTTATTTTTTGCTTCTTCAATGTCATCAAGTTCGATAAGTAAGAGGGCATAATTAAAGTAGGTTTTGACTGAATTTGGATCGAGTTCCAATGCGTTCAGAAAATGCTCTCTCGCTTCTTCAAGCTTGCCTGACCTTCTGAGTTCAATTGCAAGTTCACATTCAGCCTCAGGGTAGGTTGAATCCAGAGTTACTGCCTGCTCAAAACATGAAACTGCAGAATCAAAATTTTCTTCGGATTGATGAAGGACGCCCAATTTAAAATGTGCGTTGGCCAATTTTGGATCAAGCTCAATGGCTGTCTCGAGAAGTTTTTTGATCTGTTTATCCATGTTTTTCCCAAAAAATTACTTTGAAGTCATCACCCATACGCCGTCCCAATCTTCTTTGGGCGGATTCTTTTTCATATGAGCACATCGATCTAAGTAAAGTTGAGCGGCTTTGTCGTTTGGATTAATCTTTTTAACGGAATTGAAAAGTTTGATTGCTTGATCCCATTTCCCATCATTCCAAGCTCGATAGCCATCATTAAAACTACCCAAAGCATCGACCATGTTTGGGTAAGAATTGTCGTCGTGAAAATCAAGTACTTCGTAAACTCCAACCGGCTCTGTTTTTCCTTTTACGATAACATAGTCTACCTGCCTTGTACGGTAGGTTGCTTTTACTGCTTTGTAAGTAAACTCACTAATTAAAATGTGGGCACCATATTGCTTGCAGGCACTTTCAATTCTGGCGGCCAAATTCACACCATCACCAATTACGGTGTAGTCCATTCGTTTGGGAGACCCAATGTTTCCGGAAACAATAGAATCTGTGTTGATACCCATGCCATGATCAATGGGCATTTTACCTTCAGCAGCTCTTCGGTCGTTGAATACCTTTAAGTCGGTCATCATTCGGATTGCAGCACGGACAGCACGATCCGGGTCGTCCTCGTGAGGAATCGGAGTGCCAAAAATACACATCATTGCATCACCGATAAATTTATCCAGCATGCCTCCTTCATCGGTGATACAATCTACCATAATGGTAAAATACTCATTTAGGAGTTTGACCGTACCCTGTGCACCAAGTTCTTCTGTTATCGTAGTAAAACTTCTCACATCAGAAAATAAGACCGACGCGATGCTTTGTTTGCCTCCCATGACATCATCACTTTCACCCGCATTCATAAGTTGATCCGCAAGTTCAGGATCCATGTAGCGAGACATGGTAGACTTCATTCTTTTCTCGGAGCTAATGTCTTCAATCATTATCATAACCCCAAGGTTTTCGTTTTTCTGGCCAAGGAGAGGGGTTATAGAGATATTGACCGAAAGTTTTTCACCGAGAACTTCGAGGTTGGCGTCCAGAAACTCCTCCTGTTCATCGACTGTATCTAGCTTGCTGTTAAGCCACGAGTTTTCGGTTCCCAAAAGTTCTTCAACTGGGGAATTTAAAATGTCGTTGATATGAGCCTGTCTGAAAATTTTAAGACCAGCTGGGTTACAAGTCTTGATTAATTTGTTCTCATCCACCGTGAGCACAGCATCATGCATACTGGAGAGTATGCTCTCCGAGTAATTTTTCTGATTCTGCACATCGTCAAAGAGCTTGGCATTTTCTATGCCCATTGAGATTTGAGAAGTAAAGGCGGCCAACCTTTTCTCATCCTCTTGATTAAATGAACCTCCGCGTTTGTTTAAGACTTGGCTAACCCCAATGGTTTTTCCTTCTTTGTTTAAAACAGGCATACAAAGAATCGATCGGGTAAAGAAACCAGTTTGCTTATCAAAACTTGGATTGAAGCGTAGGTCAGCATAAGCGTGGGGAATATTTACTGCTTTTGCAGAAGTAAATACAGTACCCGCAATGCCCAAGTGGTTTGGGAATCTAATGACCGATTTTTCATCCAAACCTTCACCCACTTCTGTGTAGAGCTCGTTTGTTTTCTCATCGTTGATAAAGAGGGTGGCTCTTTCACAATCAAGCATAGTAGAGATCGTGGAGATTATCTTTTGTAACAAAGGAGTTAGCTCCAGTTCAGAGGAGACTTGAGAAACAACATCCAAGAATTCCAGTTCCTGTTTCCGAGCTGCCTCTACTTGTTCAACAATGATATTCCCCTGAATCGCAATGGCCGCCTGTTCCGTCATTGCTTCAAGTAATTCTAAGTCATCTTGGGTAAATTCTCCGTCGATCTTGTTTAAGATTTGTGAAACACCGATTTTCTCACCGTTTACGGTTCTAAGCGGGGCACAGAGAATACTTTTAGTGCGAAACCCCGTGCGCACATCTACTGCCTTATTAAAACGATCGTCTTTGTACGCGTCAGGAATAATGGCCCCTTCATTGTTGGAAAAAACCCAACCTGCCACGCCTTTACTATTCATGATTCTGATTTCTCGACGGAAGTTACCTTGGGCGATTCGGGAATATAATTCACCAGTTCCCGAATCATTAAGAAAGATTGTTCCTCTTTCTGCTCGGATCGTTGTGGTGGTAATCTAAACCAGGTTTTAAGAGCTTCGTCCAAGCTTTTGGTTTTGGCTAAGTCAGTAGTTACTTGTAGCAGCATGTCAGAGAACCTTGAGGTTCTCTTTTTCGATTCTTTGGGGTTTGATTTAGTTGCCATTGTATTTTTCTAATTCGGATCTTAGCTCGAGAATTGTTTCCTGGAGTTGCTTATTTTCGGTTTCTTTTAAAAGAGTGTTTTGTTGCATTTTTTCGTCATATCGCAACCTATTTTGATCTATTTCTGCCCGAAGTGCACGAACTATACTTTTATAATGATTGAGTTCATTCGAGCTGGAAGAGGTCAATTTTTGTTTATCCTCATTATGTTGTATGTTCAACCTTTCGGTTTCATGACGCAAATTTACTATGGTATTTTTTAATTGAATAACTTCCTGCTCCTTTTTCTTGTTAGCTTCTTGAACAGCGATTTCTTTTTCAGTTTTCAATTGATCTACTTTTCCACGAAGGCTTGCCAATGTGCCACGGAGTGACCCGTTTTCTAAGTTAACAGAACTTACCGCTTTCTGTATTTTTGATTCTGTCTCCGAGAGAATAAATTCATTTTCATTTCTTAGTTCTAAAATGGTTTGCTTTAAGGAATTTGAAAGATTTTCAAGCTCAGAGGATTTTTTTTGCAGTTCTGATTGACGCTTAGCGTCTTCTCGGTCCAGGTTCTCCCGTAGAAGTGATATATTGTTCTTAAGGAGTAGATTCTCTTTAACCAAAGATGCTGTGCCTGATTGAATTTCTGCCTGAGTTTCAGATTCAATTTGCTCAATTTGTTCCCGAAGGTTGGCGATGGTGCTCTTCAAATCGGTGATTTCTACAGATTTTTGAGAGTCAAGTGCCTGCAGTCTACCGGCATAAAGATCTTCCTGGTTTTCAAGTTCCAGACGGATTTTGGATAGGCTTTCCTGCAACACTGATATTTCTGAACCTGCCTTACTTAAGGCACTTTGGATGAGAGTTTCTTCGTTTGCTTTGGTTTCATCGATTTGATCACGAAGCTTGGAAACTAATGATTTGAGATGAACAATTTCCTGGTTAGAAGTAGCAGCATTCTTTTGAATGATGGATTCAAATCTATCTTTTTCTCTTTCCAGCGAATTTCGGGACAAAAGAAGCGATTTCCTAAGTTGGTCAATTTCCTGCTCCTTGCTTCTTTCTAATTCTTGCAGTGAATCGTCTTTCTGTAACTGGATAGATTCAATTTCATTTCTAAGTGTTTCAATGGTCGACTGGAGGATGGTCTTTTCGGAATTACTTTTTTGATAAGCCTTCTGCAGTGCTTCCGACTTTCTGATTTCAAGTCGATCAAGATTCTCCCTTAATAATGACATCGAATCTTTAAGCTGCCTGATTTCTGCGTTTTTGGAGCTTACTGCACGCTGAGCTTCATCGGCTTTGGATGCTTCACTTTTCTCTAAATCTACTCGCAGGTTGGAAATTGTTTCTTTGAGTAATTGTATTTCTTGGCTTTTAGAATTTTCAACCAATTGAAGTTTTTCTTGGAATTCACTTTGTCTTTGTTCTATCTGAGACCTTGCGTGGGATAGGGTCTTTCTAAGCTGTCGAATTTCCTGAGTTTGAGCTCTTCGTTCATTTTGAACAGCGTCCCTTAATCGATCATCAAAAGAATCAATTTCATTTCGCAAGGAACTTATCATTTCTTTAAGAGATGATACCTCGCTTGAATTTGCCTGTTCCACCTTTTGCAGGTGTTCTTGGTGGCGAACACTAATTAGTTCAAGGCTATCCCTACTTTTTTGTAAAGATTCTTGTAGTGCTTTTTTTTCAAGAATTAGATCGGTTGTAGCTTGTTGAAGTTCGCTGGCCTTTTCGGATTGTACTTCCTCTAACTTGTGGCGTAAGTCCGTGACAACATTTTGGAGAGATTTTACCTCCTTATCGCTATCAGAACGAACTTTCTGCAGTTGTTCATCCTTTTTAATCTCAATTTGTGAAACCTTAACTCTAAGATTGGAAGCGAGAGTTTGTAAGTCCCTGATCTCAGTTTGGTTTTCTTGAATAACTTTCTGCTTCTCGTTGTAGGATTCGTTTTCTTTTGCTTCTAGCTCATTTCTTAAGTTTGAAATAGCATTTTGAAGTTCACGAATTTCTGTTTCTTTGGAGGAGAGAGCTTTTTGTTTAACATCTGATATTTTTTTATCGGATTCTTCTAGGCGTGACCTCAAATCCTCAACCAAAGATGAGAAACCATTGCGCTCGGCGATAAAAGAACTTTCCAAAAGTTGCTTATCGGCGGAACTTTGTATCGAAAGCTGTTCGTATTCAGACCTTAATTTTTCGATGACTTTCTGGAGGTTAACTTCGTGGTTCCTGTGTTCTTTTTCTAATGTTTGAACTTCTAAATCATGAAGTTGCAAACTATGATCCATTTGATCTCGAAGAGAACTTATAGTTTGTTTCAGAAAGTTTAACTCGCGTTCATGCGAGTTAGTCTCAAGAGGGGGTAGGGGAGACATCCTTTTTTTTTGTCAAAAAAAGTAAAAGGTGTAAATAAGAACCTTGCTCTACTTTCCAATGTAGCCTACCCAATTAAGTTTAAGGTTTATGATCATTCTAAAGACTTCGAAAGTTTTAAGTGTTTTATTACTTTTCGCTGCTTGTTCTGATCGATCCGGCAACAAGCAAGTCGAAGACACAAATCCTACCTCACTACCTGATGTTGCGTCTTTGGTAGCAAGCCAGACGGGTGGTGGTCAGGACCTTGCATCATTTCTAGACCAAGGAGCAAGTGCCCAAACAATCGATGCTACCGATGGTGCTTCTTATGAAGGTTTATCTGATGAGCCAGTAGAAGAAATAAAGGAAGAGTTTGGGAAAAGAGATTTTACTCCACTAGATGGTGTTCAAGATATCGACGATTCTTCTCTAAAAATTGATTCTCATAAGCAGGTAGGTGACTTTGAAATTAGTCTGAACGAACTTCGTGCCTCAAATATCCGTAAAGACCAAACAATCGCTTCACTCACCCGGTTAAACGAGGAACTGATTGCCGAAATTCAACGATTGAGACCTAAATCTCCAACTCCAACTCCAACTCCAACTCCAACTCCAGCTCATTCCGCTAGCTATTACCGGGAAGAATATCATTCTGATAGTCACCTCCAAAATTTACAAAAGGAAATAGCTGTTCTTAAAAAAAGCCTCTTGCAAAAATCTGAGGAAATAGACGGTCTTAGACTAAGAAATAATCAGTTTCAAAGTGGAATAGATTCCCTACAGCCTCGCGTTGTTTCTCGAAGTTTTGTATCTCCAGAACTACCACGATCTAACCGTAATCGTAGGGAAGTGATTTCGAGCCCTGATCTGATCCAAGCACCTGAAGATGGCTTTTCCTTCGAATCCTGCAGTTTGGAATTTGATGCGGTGGTTACCCTGCTCAATGGAAAAAGTAAGGAAGTTTTTTACACTGAATTCTTTCTTATTTCTCAAAGTTTACCCGACCTTCTGTACAGCGGGGGCATTTTCATAAAGGATTTCCCTGAAGTCCGATCCTTTGAAGAACTTTGGGCCAAATCGAGAAAATCTCCTTTTGCCTTCCCTGGTGTTTACAAGCGAATCAGGAATTTATTATTAGAACAAATTGAAAAAGGCGACGGTTATAGAATTCGTACTGACATTGATGGATATGCTAACTTTACCAACTTGCGCACCGGCACTCACTATTTGGTTGGAACCGCACCAGTCGGTAAAATTGGTGCCGTATGGAATGTGCCTGTTCGCTTGAAAACTGGTACAAACAAAACTTCCCTCACCTTGGCAAACGCGAATTGGAGCGAATAGTTATAACCTTTACTCGGACTAATATAAGTGTAGATTTTACTACAAATTAATTTCCCTATGAGCAACGAACAATCCTCAGATAGCAAAAAATTACAACTCACTTTCCAACAAAAAATTGGAATCCTTTTATCCTTTGCGAAGGATAAAGTGGTCGAACAAATACAATGTGTATGGTTCATTATTTTGTACCTCATTGTCTTTCAAGTTCTCGTCTTAGGCTTGCCGATTGTTTATTCCTTAATGATTGCGGCTGGTATTATGATTGTGATTGTAGGTCTAGCCTTTTTTATGGAAGGTCTTCGCTTGGGACTTATGCCTTTAGGAGAAGCTCTTGGGTCCACTTTACCTAGGAAAAAGATCCTTGGCATCCCTTGCCTTCCCACCAGTCTGGCCTTTGGGTTTGTGTTAGGTGCATTCGCAACTTTTGCAGAGCCAGCGATTGGTGTTTTGAGAGCAGCAGGTGCTGGGGTAGACCCCACTGCGGCTCCATTGTTGTGGACCATCTTAAATACCGGTGCTGGGCTTTTAGTTAACTGTGTTGGTGTTGGTGTTGGAATCGCTGTACTATTAGGTGTACTCAGGTTTTACAAAGGCTGGTCCTTAAAGCCTTTTATTTATGCTGGGGTAATTATTCTATCTTGCATTACACTATATATGCAATTCTCTGATGATAGGCTCAAGCATGTCTTGGGCTTAGCCTGGGATTGTGGTGCGGTAACCACCGGCCCTGTTACTGTCCCTCTAGTTCTTGCTCTTGGTATCGGAGTTTGCCGCATTGTTTCAACAGGAGGGTCGAGCAACACTGGTTTTGGTGTTGTTACCCTTGCTTCCTTGTTTCCGATATTAGCTGTAATGTGCTATGCCCTATATCTTTTCAACACCGATAATTATTATTTCGCGAGTGAATCAAAAGCTTCTTGGCATACAGAAGCAGGAAAATATGGAACCAATTACCCTGTAGATTTGCAAAAATTTGGTGACTTGAATGCTCGATCTAAAATCGAGTCTGCTTCGAGTGTTGGAGAGTCTGAGCTTTCATGGTCCTTGTCCGTTGATGAGAGAAAAATGGTGGAGGAATATCTCAACAAAAACAATGCTCTTCCAGAAGGGTATACACTCAAGACTAAAGTTGCGGAAGGCTCAATTGTTCCTTCCCCTCTATCCAACGGCGAACGAGAAAATGTACAAGTGCGGGGAGCCAAAGCATATGTTGTTAGAGAGGGATACAAAGCCCCAGATGCTGTTTGGAACCCAGATGCCGATATCGCCTCTGCCTTTTCCAACAAATTTGATTTCTTTCCTAATACTTTCAAACCTCAGGAAATAGACAAAAACAACAATGGAAAGGCGGACCCCGGCGAAGATTTTTACAGCATTGAACCGGATGGTTCCATCAACTACTCAAAGACAGATGGAATATTGAGCGGGCCAGACCAAGACCGAGGAGCTCTCGAAGGTGCCATTTGGGCAATTGTTCCTTTGTGTTCGATCTTGTTGTTTGTTCTCCTTGTTGGTCTTAGGCAAAAACCCAAACATATGGATGAGCTCATCATTGGGATTATTTGTGCGGTTACAGGGATGTGCCTGTTTAACCTGGGTATTTCTCTTGGATTGACACCTCTCGGCGAGCAACTTGGCGGAAATGTTGTCTCGAGTTTTGCATCGATACAACCATGGCAATCTGAAGGTTTTATTGAACCCATCTTTCAGTCTTCGACCGTAGGAAAATGCCTTGCTATATTGTTTGGTTTTATTTTGGGGTATGGAGCAACATTGGCAGAACCGGCACTCAATGCATTGGGGTCCACGGTTGAAAAAATTACCGTTGGGGCGTTTAAGAAAAACCTCTTGATGCAAGCTGTTGCAACTGGAGTTGCTCTCGGAATCGCCACTGGTGTAGCAAAAATTGCGTTTAATTTAGAACTTTGGTATTTGCTTATTCCTCCCTACACATTGCTCCTTATTCTTACCTTTATTTCCAGTGAAGATTTTGTCAATTTTGGTTGGGATAGTGCTGGGGTTACCACGGGTCCTATCACTGTGCCCCTTGTTTTAGCAATGGGGTTAGGTATTGGTGCCAAAACAGGAGCAATCGATGGGTTTGGTGTATTATCACTCGCTTCTGTTGGACCTATAATAACCGTTCTTACCGTTGGATTATTAGTGCGAAAAAAACCTAAAGATCCCTCCTCAACCGAACAACAAATGGAGGCTGCATAAATGAGTACTTTAACTATTAAAAACAATATTTCCTTGGTGAACCTTATTTTGCCAAAGGATTCTTTGTCTTCGGCTGTATCTGAATTGCAAAAGGCTGGAGCACTGGGAGTGTTTCATATCGCTGCCCGTGGATCGATTATTAACGAAGGTGGATTATTGTCCAAGATGTTTCCGCCACCATCCCCCGAGCAATGCTTGGTTCAATTCTTGGTTCCTGATTCTGAAAAACAAAGAATTACTGATGCCGCTATTGCATCTGCTCGATTAGATAAAGTGGGATCTGGAGCGATATTTAGTATTTCCTGCAATAATGCTCATTTCACTTCAAACTTTCCTTTGACTGGAGGAAATGATGATTCTTCTCTAACAAGCGAAGTAAATGCATTAGAGGCAATTTGTTGTATTTGTGAAAAAGGAGTGGCTGAAGATATTGCCCAAGCAGCATTGTCTGCGGGTGCACCTGGGCCAACTGTTACTTTTGGAGAAGGCGGTGGAATACGGGATAAAATTCCCTTATTGCGCATGACGAAGGGTCCTGAGAAGGAGTTTGTTTGGTGTGTAGTTGACCGTGCTGAATCCAATGAGGTGTTTACCAATATGGCTCGAGCAGGCAGAATTACCGAACCAGGCAGAGGGTTTATGTATTCCATACCTGTATCCGATGGTATTATCAATGTTAGTAGTACGGTTGCAAGCTCCTCCCATGGAGCAAGTATGGAGCAAGTAATATCGGTTCTAGATGAAATAAAGGGTTCAAAAGATTGGAGAACTACAGCAGATAATAAATCCGCAACCTTGAATACAACATTTCTAAAAGATTTAGTGGGTCTCTACTGCGTTGTTCCTCGCGATCACTACAGCGATGTTTATGATTCAATTCTTGACTCAGGGGCTCCTGGTGTAAGTACAAATTTTGGTGTGATGGCCGATCAAAACAGGTCCGATACGGACCCTTGTAATGAAGAATGGGCATTGGTTTACACATCTCTGGCTCCATCTGCAGTTGAATCTGTTAGGGATAAGGTTGCGGCCCAGTTACAATTGTTGAATATCGATCGTTTTGCTTTTTATACACTCCCTATTCCCAAGGCATTAACTTACCTTGGTGGATGATCCTCTTTTTTTAAATTTAAGGATTGGCACGATTTTTTGTGGGCATGTTACCTGATTGATCCTACTTGTAAATCTTAACAGCAGACCATTCACCCATTTCTTTAGTTGTATAATTAAATTCTGAACTTTTGTTTAAGGATCTAAACTTTTCTAACACCTGAGCGATCTCTTGAGTTAGAATACCAGAAAGTACAACCACGGAATTTTCATCAGTAAGGCTCATGATAAGATCCGCGTAAGAAATGAGTACATCTGCCTGAATGTTAGCCATAACAAAATTAAATTTACCAATTGAATCATCAAGGTTGTTTAAATCTTGAGAGGTAAAGGTGATCGAACCTTTTAGGTCATTGATCAATGCGTTTTCATGAGAAATACGAACTGCATCATTGTCATTATCAAGGCCTAAAACATTTTGAAATCCAATTGATTTAGCGACCAACGAAAGAATTCCAGACCCACAACCAAGATCAATGAAACTACCATCCATGCAAAGATCTCCCTTGCATTCGATCAAAAATTCAAGACACATACGGGTCGACTCATGGTTTCCGGTACCAAATGCCATGCCAGGGTCGAGATAAATAGATATATCTGTTGCTGCGACTGGGTGAGATTCTTTTAACCATAGTGGAATCAGGTTCACGCCTTTGTAGCTCCATGGTTGAAAATGCTTTTTGTATGCCTCCTTCCAGTCTTGTTCATATATCGATTCCGTTGAAAAATGAAACTGCACTGATTGTCCGAGCGAAGAGGTTATGTGAGTTTGGTGTTTATCTAACTCCTCCTTGTTCGAGAAGAAACCAGAAAGAACACCAAGACCATTGACATGGTTAACTTCCAATGCCCAAGGAGATGGGGCTTCTTCATAAAGATAGCCCTCAATGAGATCAACATGTTCCGGTTGAATCTTGGATGAGTGTTTTAAAAGCGATTCACTCATTGGAGCTAACTTGTTGAGACAGTTGAGAAATTACAGTGGGCAACAACATATGCTCTGCAGCATGAATTTTTGCAGCAACTGAATCAAGTGTATCACCGAACATGATTCGAACAGGGGCTTGTGCGATAATTTCACCAGAATCTAACTCGGCTGAAATCCAATGAACAGTACAACCAGTGATTTTCACACCTGCGTTCCATGCTTGTTCGATCGCATGTAGGCCCCGGAAGCTTGGTAATAAGCTTGGGTGAAGATTAATGATTTTTGAGGAAAATGAATCAATAAAGGTTTTGCTCAGCACTCTCATGAACCCTGCTAAAACAATTAGGTCGGGTTTGAGTTTTGTAAGTTTCTCTACCCAAGGATCATCCTTTGATTTATCGTAATTTCCTAAAAAAAAATCTGGAACAGATGCAGATCTGGCAACTTCTAAAATCCCGCTCTCTTTTTTATCCGAACACACGCCAACAATCTCCGCAGAGCCTAAAAGTCCAGAGGTGCTCGCATCAAGTATGGCTTTACAATTTGAGCCTTTTCCTGAACCTAAAATTATAGTTCTCATATTTTATGATGGGTCAGTTTTTTAAATTTTGGATGGTTTCTATTTTTAGTGTAGTGCTGAAACCTTTTAAAAAAGGAACAAAACAAATCCTCGCACCGACTTGATCCAACGCAGACTTTTCATTTAGATTTAGAGTGTCTACAGAATAGTCACCAGATTTTACATATACATCCGGTTGAAGCTTTAAAATCTCATCCGAAAGATCAGCATTCTCAAAAAGAAAAACTAGTGAGACAAAACGAAGGGAGCTGATCATGTACGCTCTCTCGTACTGAGAATAAATGGGTCGATTAGAACCTTTTATAGCACGCACGCTAGAATCTGAGTTAAGTGCAACCCATAGCTCATCGCCAAACTTGGATGCTTTTTCTAGTGAGTGAATATGCCCAGAATGCAAGAGATCAAAACAGCCGTTCGTGAGAACGATCTTTTTACTTTTGCGAGCCCTTTGGATTCTTTTTTCGCAGGCATCATCAAGACTGCAAATGCTCTCGGCAAAAGCTTCTGGAGTAGTCACGATCTAGCTATCTCCTTCAAAAAAACGCTTTGCTTTGTCTAGTAAGCTTGCTTCTTCTTCTAAATCCTTGTCACCGCATGCTAAACCAAATTCAACAAGTTTCTCTTTCTGTTCCTTGGTAAGGTTATTAGGCACATGGATAACAGTCTTAATGTACAAATCACCTTTGTGGGACGGAGACCGGAGATTGGGCATTCCTTGATCCCTAATGCGAAAAGTTTTGTTTGATGGTGTGCCGGGCGGAATTTTGAGAGTTACTTTTCCTTCCAAGGTTGGTGCATCAATTGTTCCCCCAAGGGTTGATAATGTGAACGGAATCAAGATTTCGTGAAAAAGATCGTCCTCATCGCGCTCAAAAAGATCGTGTGATTTAACTTGTACATCCACATATAAATCTCCGAATGGTCCGTTACGAGGACCTGCGTCCCCTCTGCCTCTAGAACATAACCTCGAGTTGTCATTGATCCCTGCTGGGATTTTTACTTTTACAGAATCACTACTTTTAGCCCGTCCCTGTCCATGACAGTTTTTACAAGGGTTTTCAATTGTTACACCAGACCCATTGCAGCTTGGGCAGGTTCTACGAATACTAATAAACCCTTGATTGGAAGCGACTTGCCCGACACCACCACAAGTAGTGCACATCGTTTTAGAAGATTTGTCGGAGGAACCAGACCCATCACATTTTGAGCATTCTTTGTGTCGAGAGTATTTAATTTCCTTTTCAACACCTTTGGCAGCTTGTTCTAAGGAGATTGAGACTGATACTCGTAAATCATTCCCCCTGATTCCATCAGCTGTTCCTCCTGACCCACCGCCAAAAAAGTCTTCGAAGATACTGCCAAATCCACCTGAATTGCCACCTCCCCCAAATACATCTTTGAACAAATCAAAAGGATCCACTCCACTTGAAGAGTAACCACCCCGAAATGCATCGTGGCCAAATTGATCGTACTTTGCCCGTTTTTCGGGATCCTTCAAGATATCAAAGGCAGCTGATATTTCCTTGAATTTTTCCTCTGCTTCTGAATCTCCCGGGTTTTTGTCAGGATGATACTGGATAGCTAGTTTACGATAAGCTTTTTTGATATCTGAATCAGATGCATCTCTGCTTACACCTAAAACCTGATAGTAGTCAGTAGTTGCCATAAGTTGAAATCAGGAATCCTGATTATTTTCTGTTTTTTGTGAAACGATAACGGATGCAGGCCTAATTAAATGATCTTTGAGCCGATAACCTTTACGAATGATTTTTAGAACAAGGTCGTCTTCCTCACCATCTTCATATCCGATAGCTTCCTGTACTTTGGGATCAAAAGCACCCCCAACTTCATCGATGCAAACGAGGCCATATTCTTCAAATGTCTTCTCCATTTGGTTAATCGCCATCTTAAAACCATTCACGATTGGCCCTTCTGGGTCCGCCTTGATGGCTTCATCCATGCCCATTTTAAAGGCATCAATTACAGGTAATAAATCTTCAATAAGTTGCTGCCTAGCCCGTTTGATTGCCTCTTCTCTATCCCGAATCGACCGCTTCTTTAAGTTTTCTAAATCTGCAACAGTTCTCAGGTATTTTGTCTGCAAGTCCTCGTTTTTACTGTAGGCTTCAGAGAGTCGTTGTTCGATTCCTGCCGAATCATTCGTTAAATCCTCATTTTCTTGAATGTTTGGTTCAGTATCTGAGTTTACATCTTTTGTTTCAGGATTTGCAGATTCTTCTTTGGTATTCATTTTAAATTATTTGTTTGATGGCTGATAAATAAAAGCATCCACGAAATCTAGGTCAACATGATTGGCAGAAAAGAATACTTCTACAATTTAATGGGGTTCGGGGGTGTAAAAATTATCAGTGACAATTAATTCTGTTTCTTCGTTGCAGGTGATGGTACAGGGTTCGGAAAATGGGGAGAGAGCAAGCTGACCAAAATCGAGAGAAGATGTTCCAATTTGAAGAGGGGAACCAAGTGCATTTATAAGCATACACTGTTCATGTTTATTTTTTAATGCCAGGTTCTGAGTGGGCTTTAGTCTAAATTTTCTGATACGAAAATGTTCGCATTCTGCCAATATTTGTATGTCGGAAAGACTCGAAGCAAGGAGGCTTGCGTCGGAATCGGTAAAATCAATGCACTGCAATGATTCATTTATATGAAGTTGCCTGGATTGCCCCTGCTTGTCTTTTCTTCCCCAATCATAAACGCGATAAGTTGTGTCTGAGTTTTGCTGAATTTCTAAAATTAAGTTTCCAGCACCTATGGCATGCATCCGTCCACTTTCGACTAAAACCGAGTTTCCTGGCTTTGAGCTCACATAATGACAAACAATTTCAAGGTTCTCATTTTTTAATGCTTCAAGAAAGTCCTCTTTCGTCTTTCCTTTTTTAAGTCCCAAAAACAAGCCTGCATTTTTGCTCGCATGAAAGACATACCAATTTTCTGTCTTAGGCTCACCACCTAAAGTTTTTGCAACGGATGCAGGTGGGTGAACTTGC
>Ga0181571_10001555_pt1 | contig 16683 bp, 16 predicted proteins | sample 101ome_17_FD_132440 | JGI IMG/M metagenome (GOLD analysis project Ga0181571, IMG submission 132440) | Coastal salt marsh microbial communities from the Groves Creek Marsh, Skidaway Island, Georgia - 101407AT metaG (megahit assembly) | ecosystem: Environmental > Aquatic > Marine > Intertidal... | reverse complement strand
TCAGCGGGGAGCGTGTTCATCTCTCCGGGGATCGAAACTGCCGTGAGGCTGGCCGCAACGCCCGCCAATGGCTTCAGATAGCCGGTGATATCCTTGGTGTTCAGCATCCCGCAGATCAAATGCGTCGGCCGCGGCGGCTGTTGGGCAAGGGTTTCCGCCAGCACAACGCCTGCGGCGGGGTTATGCCCACCATCAAGCCACAATTCGGCAGGTCGCGCCAAGTCAACCAGCGCACCTTGCGTCAGCTGCTCCATACGCGCAGGCCAATAGGCTTTCGTCACTGCCGCCTCACATGCCGCATCGTCCATCCCCAGCGCGCGCAAACCTGCAATCGCGGCACCGGCATTCATCACCTGATGCGGCCCGCGCAAATTCGGCATCGGCAAGTCCAGCAGCCCACGCTCATCCTGATAGATCAACCGTCCCCGCTCGGTCCCAACATGCCAGTGCTGCCCATAGGCCAGCAGCGGCGCGCCCAATCTTTCCGCCTGCCGCTCGATCACCGCCATGGCTTCATCATGCTGCGGGCCAACGACACAAGGCACACCGCGTTTGATAATCCCTGCCTTTTCACCCGCGATTTCCGGTAAGGTTTCACCCAGAAATTGCTGGTGATCCAGATCGACCGGCGTGATCACTGTCAGCGCCGGTGCATCAATGACATTCGTTGCGTCCAGCCGCCCGCCAAGGCCAACCTCTAGCAAGGTATAGTCAGCCTCCGTTTCGGCAAAAGCCAGCAAACCCGCCACCGTCGTGATCTCGAAATAGGTGATATTCTCACCGTCATTAGCGGCATAGCACCGGTCCAACACCTCGGTGAGCGCGGCCTCACTAATCAGCGCGCCCGCAAGCCGGATACGCTCGTGAAACCGCGCCAGATGCGGCGAGGTATAGGCATGTACCCGTGCGCCACTGGCCTCTAGCCCCGCCCGCATCATGGCTTGGGTCGATCCCTTACCATTGGTCCCCGCCAGATGGATGACCGGCGACAGCCGGTCCTGCGGATTATCCAAGGCAGCCAAAAGCCGCCACACACGGTCGAGCGTCAGGTCGATCACCTTGGGGTGAAGCGCCATCATCCGTTCGAGGATGACATCAGATCTTTGGGTCACAGGAGGTGCTTTCTACGCGCCGCTCTTGGCGGCTTTGCCGTCAACTTCATTCTCTACGGGGACCGGAGCAGGCAAATCGCCCTTCTGCGCCGGTTCCAGCCCCAGAAGCATCCGCAAAATCTGGATCAGCTCGTCACGCATCTCCGTGCGCGGCGTCACACGGTCCAGCATACCGTGATCCAGCAGATACTCCGCCCGCTGGAAGCCCTCGGGCAGTTTTTCGCGGATCGTCTGCTCGATCACGCGCGGACCCGCAAAGCAAATGAGCGCATTCGGCTCGGCAATCTGCACATCACCCAGCATCGCGTAGGATGCCGTCACCCCGCCCGTGGTCGGATGGGTCAGCACCACGATATAGGGCAGGCCCGCTTCCCGCAGCATTTCCACCGCAACCGTCGTGCGCGGCATCTGCATCAGGCTCAGAATGCCTTCCTGCATCCGCGCACCACCAGCAGCAGAGAACAGCACCAACGGGCGCTTCAGCTCAACGGCACGTTCAGCGGCGGCAATGATCGCATTGCCCACATACATGCCCATAGACCCGCCCATAAAGGTAAAGTCCTGCGCCGCAGCCACGATCGGGGTCTTGCCGATCTCACCTTCCGCCACGAGCATCGCCTCTTTCTCAGAGGTCGAACGCTGCGCCGCTTTCAGGCGTTCGGTATATTTTTTCTGATCGCGGAAGTTCAGCGGATCGGCGATCGGTTCCGGCACCTTCACCTCGGCAAAGGCGCCATTGTCGAACAGCGCCTCAAAACGCGCACGCGGCGTAATCGCCATATGATGTCCACAGCTCGTGCAAACATTGAGGTTTTCCGCCAGTTCACGGTGAAACAACATGGTTCCACACTCACTGCACTTCTTCCACAAATTCTCTGGCACTTCCCTGCGCGAGAAGAGCGAATTGATTGTCGGACGAACGTAATTGGTAATCCAGTTCATGTGCAGTCTCTTACCTTGATGGGACCGAGATAATCCGCAGCGCCATGAATTGCAATCAGAGCCTGATCGCCACCCGCGCCGCCAGCCACATTACACCCACCGCCAGCAATATGTAGATAAATTCGAAAATCACCGTCGGGTCGGCCAATGCCTCCAACCCGCGCACCCTGAGTGCCGGATCAACCGGAACCAACAATACAAGCGCCAGCCCCGAGGCTTCGCTATCGGCAAACCCGTAAAGCAAAAGCGCATGCACGTTATTCGCAAAATGCAGTCCAATCGCGGCACCAATTGATCCGCTCCGCGCGGTGAGATCCGCCGCGGCAATACCGATCAGCGTCGCCCAAACCGCCCAGAGCACACCCTCCGCAGGCCCCATCGCATTGAAGTAATGGCTCGCTCCGAAAATCGCGCTCGGCAAAACCATCCAGACAATCGGCGAACGCCAGCGCACCGCCAGTTGCTGCTGCAAATATCCCCGAAAGAACAACTCCTCCGTGCTGGTCTGCAAGAGCACAAATGGCAACGATACAACCGCGGCCAATAGCCACGGCGCCAACGGGCGCACCTCGGCCACCAGATCAGCACCCACCCAAGGCGGCAAAACCTCCATCGCCAAGGCAAGCACAGTCACCCCAAAAAATGCACGTTTTAGATCAGCAAAAACCACGCTTTCGCCAAAAAGCGTTGCGAACCGGCGCCCATGCAGCTGCCGCACCACAAACACCAGCGCTGTCAACGGGATCGCGAAGAACCCCAGCTGCACGATAAGCGAAAACGGTTTGTCTCCCTTGGCGAACGCCGCGAACGCCTCCGCATCCATCGGCATCAGCCCCATCAGCAGCGGCGCCAGAAAGAACGACAGAACAACAATCGCAACACCGGACAGCGTCCGCGATAGCTCCGCCGCATCGCGGGACGCCGCGACGAATTGCGGATGTCGTGGGTAATAGGGCGCCATGTTACGGGTCATGTTTTCCTCCTATCGCCCCGCGCCTCTTCGCGCAATTCCACCATATCTTGCTTGTGAAGGCCGAAGCTGTCTTTTAGACCGTGGTGGACTGTTTTTTTCGGAGGATCCAAGATGGCTCGCCAGTTCGACAAATCCAAACTTCCCAGCCGTCACGTTTCGGTCGGCCCCGCACGCGCCCCGCACCGTTCGTACTACTATGCAATGGGCATGGACGAGGACGATATCAAACAACCCTTCGTCGGCGTCGCCACCTGCTGGAACGAAGCCGCACCCTGTAACATCTCGCTGAACCGTCAGGCACAGTCTGTAAAACTCGGCGTCAAAGCTGGCGGCGGCACGCCCCGCGAGTTCACGACCATCACCGTTACCGACGGCATCGCAATGGGCCACGAAGGCATGCGCTCGTCGCTCGCCTCCCGCGAAGCCATCGCTGATACCGTCGAACTGACCATGCGCGGCCACTGCTACGACGCCATCGTCGGCCTCGCCGGTTGTGACAAATCCCTGCCGGGTATGATGATGGCAATGGTGCGCCTCAACGTACCGTCGGTGTTCATCTACGGCGGTTCGATCCTTCCAGGCCGGTTGAACGGTCAGGATGTCACCGTGCAGGACGTGTTCGAAGCGGTCGGCAAGCATCAGGCCGGCAACATGAGCGATGCCGAGCTGGAAATCATCGAGCGCGTCGCTTGCCCCTCCGCAGGGGCCTGCGGCGGCCAGTTCACCGCCAACACGATGGCCTGTGTGTCCGAAGCCATCGGCCTAGCGCTGATGAATTCGTCAGGCGCTCCGGCCCCTTATGAGAGCCGCGATCAGTACGGCATCGCTTCCGGTGAAGCGGTGATGGATCTCATCGAGCGCAACATCCGCGCCCGTGATGTCGTCACCCGTAAGAGCCTCGAAAACGCCGCTCGCGTCGTGGCTTGCACCGGCGGCTCCACCAACGCTGGCCTGCACTTGCCCGCAATCGCCCACGAAGCCGGCATCGACTTCGATCTGGCCGATGTCTGCGAAATCTTCCGCGACACGCCGTATTTCGTCGATCTCAAGCCGGGCGGCCAGTACGTTGCCAAAGATCTCTACGAGGCAGGCGGCGTTCCCGTCGTGATGAAGGAGCTGCGCAAAGCGGGCCTTATTCACGAAGGCTGCATGACCGCCTCTGGCCGTAGCATCGGCGAAGAGCTGGACATGATCAAAGGCGAAGCCGACGGTCGCGTCATCTACCCGATCGAAACCCCGATCACCAAAACCGGCGGTGTTGTTGGTCTGCAAGGCAACCTCGCCCCCGAAGGCGCAATCGTTAAGGTTGCCGGCATGGACGAGGAACAGCAAGTCTTCACCGGCCCTGCCCGCGTGTTCGAATGCGAAGAAGACGCTTTCGAAGCGGTCAAGCAGCGCGCCTACAAAGAAGGTGAAGTCCTCGTCATCCGTAACGAAGGCCCCGCTGGCGGCCCGGGCATGCGCGAAATGCTCGCCACCACCGCCGCGCTCTCTGGTCAGGGTATGGGCAAGAAAGTGGCACTCATCACCGATGGCCGCTTCTCTGGCGCGACCCGTGGTTTCTGCGTGGGTCACGTTGGCCCCGAGGCCGCGCATGGTGGCCCGATCGCACTTCTTGAAGATGGCGACATGATCACCATCAACGCGATCAAAGGCGAAATCAGCGTCGCGCTATCTGACGAGGAACTGGCCAAGCGCAAAGAAGCGTGGTCCGGCCCGCGCGATACGATCTACGCCTCCGGTGCGCTGTGGAAATACGCCCAGCTTGTCGGTTCCACCCGCCTTGGCGCTGTGACCCATCCGGGCGCCAAGCACGAAAAGCACATCTACGTCGATCTCTGACCGGATGCGCGTACGTCGAATTGCTCCACTCCTAATGGGGTTGGCACTTATGCTCAGCCAGACCGCCTGCGTTAATGGCGGTCTGGGTGGGCTGTTCGGCGGCACACAGGAAATCGCCGTGCGCGGTGGCGCTGTCACCGTGCGCGGCCCTGCAAATTTCTGCATCGACGGCGCCGCCAGCAACAGCGCCGACGGCTTCGCGGTTCTTGCAGGCTGCAACGTCATCGCCACCCGTGGCAAAGCGCCAGCGCACCCAGCGCTCATCACCGTTCAGGTCGGTGACGCAGACAGCGCCACCGTCAACGGCGCCGAAGATGTTCTGGCCACCTTCCTTGAGAGCGACGATGGCGCGGAACTGCTCAGCGCCTCGGGCGACGCCAGCGCAATCAAAATCGAAGATGTCCGCCATTCCGACGGGCTGGTCGAGGTCCGCTTCACTGATAGCAGCCCCCTCCCGACAGAGGCACTTCAGGTCGGCGAGTGGCGCGCCTTCACCGATGTGGCGGGCCGTCTCGTCACCATCAACGTGCGCAGCCTCGCCCGTGCGCCCCTTCTCCAGCAGGAAGGCGCGGTCCTCCTGCGTCAGGCTGTGGCCGCGATGAAGGCGGCAAATCCCGCACCCGCCGTTGCCGACGCAGGCTGACGGGCCACTTGCCCTCGGCACAACCTTATGTAGCAACTTGAGCCGAACCGTGCATAATTACGGGAAAAGAGCAGGCTCACGGGAACGATGCGCAGATATATTTCATTGCTAGACAAACTGCTGCACCGCAGGCTCCTGCGCCGCTGGTCGCGCATGGCACGCGACGCTGGCACTATGGACCTTGCCGAGCTGCGCCGCGCACGCACCGCCGCCCGCCAGTTGCGCACCCGCATCGACTAACTGGCAAATAAAGCCGACGGGCGCCTCGCCCTTCCCGCCATTGGCAACGATATTGTGCAGGCACCGCCCAATGCCGAATGGTCATGGCGTCCACCGCTGTTTCGCGGCCCGCTTGCCCGCCAAGGCATCACTGACGTGCCGACCAAAACCGCAATGGCCGACGGTATCACCCTTTTCCACGATTGCCGTGAGAGCGAACTGACCCTCCGCCAGTTACGCAACATCCGGCCCGAAGATCTCGCGCCATTTGGCCTGCGGATGGATGTGTTCCGCTTCGACGGCACGTTCCTCTCTCTGGTGATCGACATCCCTCCCGAGGGCGCACAAGGGCTTCTGAAGCGCAATTTGGTGCGGCTGTCCACCATCATCGAAGTAGAAAAGCCGCTCGAAATCTTCGCGCGTCTCAATGTCCGCCACGGCCCCAACACCGAGCAAGTCGTCCGCGAACTTCCCCTCCACATGGAGGAAATCGTCGTCGAGTTTGATCTCGCCTACACCAAACTCAACGAAAAGCGGATCAAGGGCATGTGGCTCGATCTAATCTTCGAAAGCCCACAAATGAATCAGGTCACCATCCGCGACCTGACCTTCAGCCGCTATCCCCGCGCCGAAATCTGAGGTTCCAGATGCCAGAAATATCCCTCGAAAAAACGCGCCTCGCCGCCGGTGTCTGGGAAGGCATCGTCACCATCCACAGCGACAATGGCTTGCCGCCCCTTCTGCGCATCACCCATTTCGATACACCCCTTGAGGATTTCGAACTTGAAGCGGCTGACAAAAGCGGCCAGTGGCACCTCCGCATCCCGATCCCGGCCGAACTGATCACCGACGGCGTGCAAACCTTCGTCATTGCAGACCGCGAAACCGGCGAAGCCATTGGCAGCTTTGCCTTGCTGGCGGGTGATGCGATGGCTGAAGATATTCGCGCCGAATTGGATATGCTCCGCGCCGAGCTGGACATGCTCAAACGCGCCTTCCGCCGCCATTGCAACGAGACGATGGGCAGCTAGCCACTTGTTGACGTCGCGTTCAACGTGACGCCCGCGTTCAGCGCGGGCAAGGTGCGGCCAACAGGAGGTTTCGATGTCCCATTACCCGTTGTTGTTGTCCCCGCTTGACCTTGGCTTCACCACCCTTCCCAACAGGGTGCTGATGGGCTCCATGCATACCGGCCTCGAAGAAACCGGCGATTGGAACCGCGTCGCCGAGTTTTACGCAGAGCGGGCGCGCGGCGGCGTTGGCTTGATGGTCACAGGCGGCATGGCCCCAAACGCCGAAGGCGGTGTTTTCAAAGGGGCCGCTGGCCTGTTTGGCCCACAGGATATTGCCAACCACAAGATCGTCACCGACCGCGTTCATGATGCGGGCGGGCGTATCGCGATGCAGGTTCTTCACGCAGGGCGCTATGCATACTCGCCCGATTGTGTTGCCCCTTCTGCCATCCGCGCCCCGATCGCGCCTTTCCCGCCGAAGGAACTGGACGAAGCCGGCATTGAAAAGCAAATCGCTGACATCGCCACAGCCGCCGCCCGCGCCCGCGAGGCTGGCTACGATGGGGTCGAGATCATGGGCTCAGAGGGGTACTTCCTGAACCAGTTTCTGGTCACGCACACCAACCGCCGCACAGACCGCTGGGGCGGCTCCTATGAAAACCGCATGCGCCTGCCGCTTGAGGTCATGAAGCGCGTTCGCGCCGCCGTTGGCGATGATTTCATCGTCATCTACCGGCTGTCGATGATCGACCTCGTTCCAAACGGCTCCACATGGGATGAGGTTGTCACCCTCGCCCGCGCGATAGAGGCCGCCGGCGCATCGATCATCAACACCGGCATCGGCTGGCACGAAGCCCGTATCCCCACCATCGCCACATCCGTACCCCGCCGCGCCTTCACATGGGTCACGAAAAAGCTGATGGGCGAGATATCGATCCCCGTCATTACCTCCAACCGGATCAACACACCCGAAGTGGCTGAACAGGTCTTGGCCGATGGCTGCGCCGATATGGTGTCGATGGCGCGCCCGTTTCTGGCCGACCCGCATTTCGTCTCCAAAGCGGCACAAGGCAGATCCCGCACCATCGCCCCCTGCATCGCCTGCAATCAAGCCTGCCTCGACCATACCTTCTCGGGCAAACTTTCCTCCTGCCTCGTCAATCCCCGCGCCTGCCATGAGACTGAACTGGAGATCACGCCAACGGATGCCCCCAAAAAGGTTGCCGTTGTCGGTGCTGGCCCCGCAGGGCTTTCCGCCGCGATTACCTCGGCCCAGCGTGGTCATGCCACCACGCTGTTTGACAAGGCAGACGCGATAGGTGGTCAGCTCAACATGGCCCGCCGCATCCCCGGCAAGGAAGAGTTTCACGGCCTCTTTGACTGGTTCACCACCATGCTCACCGAATCCGGCGTCACCCTGCGCCTCGGCACCAGCCCATCGCCTGCCGATCTCGCCGCATATGATGAGATCATCATCGCAACCGGCGTATCGCCCCGCATCCCAGAGATTTCGGGGCAAGAACACGCCTCCGTCATCAGTTACGTTGACGTCTTGTCCGGCAACGCACCCGTGGGCGAAAACGTCGTTATCATCGGCGCAGGTGGGATCGGTTTCGATGTGGCGGAATTCCTCGCCACCAATGACAGCCCGACAGAAGACCTCGCCGCGTGGAAGGCGGAATGGGGCATCTCCGACCCCGAAAACGCGCGCGGCGGCCTCGCGCCCGAAGGCCCGCGCCCCGAAGCACCCCAACGCCAGATCACCCTCCTTCAACGCAAGGCTGAAAAGCCCGGTCGCGGGCTAGGCAAGACAACCGGCTGGATTCACCGCACGACCCTTCGCGCCAAGGGCGTAAAGATGATCGGCGGCGTCCGCTACGATGCGATCGACGATAAAGGGCTCTGGATTACCCCCGACGAGGGCCGCGGCGAACCGCGCCTGATCCCTGCTGATACCATCGTCCTCTGTGCCGGCCAGCTCAGCCAACGCAGCCTCGCAGACGCACTTTTGGCAGAAGGAAGGCAAGCTCATGTCATCGGCGGTGCCGATGTCGCGGCCGAACTTGATGCCAAACGCGCTATAAATCAGGGGGTTCGCCTCGCCGCCACGCTCTAGCTGGCTGTTTCGATCCAGTTATCAGTCGAACCTAAATTCCCGATATTGTCAGGCATAGGCCGCTTTCCTGCCCGATTTGGCCGTCACAAAAGTCTGAACAACGAGTGGAATTGCAAGGATCGAGTATGGATCGTCTCACCGAAATGGAAGCCTTCGCTACCGTCGTAGATCAAGGCGGTTTTACCGACGCCGCAAAGAAAATGGGCATCTCGAAATCGGCCGTGTCCAAACACGTCTCCGCACTCGAAGCCCGTCTCGGCGCACGGCTCCTTAATCGCACGACCCGCCGCGTCAGCCCGACGGAAATCGGCCTTGCCTGTTACGACCGCGCAAGGCGCGTCCTCAACGATTCTGGCGAAGCGGATGCCCTCGTCACCTCGATGCAATCAGCACCCTCCGGCCTTCTGCGGATTTCTGTCGCCACCGATTTTGGCGTCAATCACCTCAGCCCGGTGCTGGGCGAGTTCCTGAAGGAATTTCCAGACATCACGGTCAACATGGTCCTCAACAATCGCTACGTCGAACTGATCTCCGAAGGTTTCGATATGGCCGTCCGGATCGGCGAGCCGGAGGACAGTACACTCCGCGCCCGCAAGCTGACCGAAACCAATCTGCGGATGATCGGCTCTCCCGCATATTTCCAGCGCAATGCCCGCCCAATGAAGATCGACGACCTCAACGATCACAAGCTGCTGCACTATTCCAATCAGGCCAATGCCGCCGTCTGGAAACTCACCGCCCCCTCCGGCGAAAAACGTCAGGTCCGCACCTCCGGCTCGCTGACGGTGAATGACGGCCAGCCCCTCCTGAACGCCTGCATCGCGGGCCTCGGCATCGCCTATCTGCCGTCTTTCCTCTACGCCGACGCGATGAAATCAGGGCTGGTGGAAGAGGCCATCCCCGATCTGCCGGAAGAGCGTCAAGGTATCTACGCCGTCTATCCCCCGGGCCGCTTTACCCAGCCGAAAGTCCGCGCTTTCATTGATTTTCTTGCGCATTCTTTCTCGGATAAAGGTCCGGAAACTTGGTAGAAACCGAGACTTCCACCGTTTGACGAAAACGCATCGTTCACCGGTCGCGCTCCTCCGGCGCCGCCGGTGCAACGCTTTCTAACGCACCGTCAGGACAACTGCCTCAACCCGCCGGTTCGCCTCGCGCCCCGCCTCCGTGGCATTGCTGGCAATCGGCGCAAGATACCCCACGCCCTCCGCCGTCAGCTGCGCCTCATCGACCCCGTAACGCGCCACCAAGCGCTCCTTGACCGCCTCGGCGCGCCGCCGCGACAGCGCGACATTATTCTCAAGCGCCCCGACAGCATCCGTATGCCCGACCAGCGCCAAGCGGTGGTTCGGATCGGCTTTGAGGTATTCAGCCACAGCCTCCAGCGTGGCGAACGGCCCAGCAGCCAATGTCGCGGCACCACTATCGAACCGCAAATCATCCAGCACCAGCCGCCCCACTTCGGCTAAGGATGACCGCGGATCCCCCGCAAAGCCCCGCTGCGCCGCGTCAGCCTGATCCGCCACGTCCATCCGCTGCGTTCCGCCCAGCGCCGCGCCGCCCGCCGTCGCAAGCACCTGCGTCACGCTATCTTCTGGCACCACGCTCGACACTTGCACAAAAGCCGCCGCCTCTGAGCGGCTTACAAGGATCGTGACGCCCGTATTCCCATCTGCACTCCGCGCCGAAAGATACCGGAAACCAGTCAGGTCCACATACATCTTCGGCGGTGGCAGCACATCAATCGCCCGCAGGAAATCAAACCCGCCACAATTCGCGGCACGACATTCCAGTAATACCTCGAAGCCGCTCTCCAACAGCTGCTCTCTGATCGGGCGCATGATTTGCAGCGTTGTGATCCCGCCGCCGCCAAGCCGCCACGCCTCGTGGCGCACCGCTCCTTCCTTGCGATCCACCGCAAGCCCCTCGGCTTGCCATGGCGCCATCGGTAAACGCAGCGATCCCAGCGGAACGGACCGTTCCACCTGAAGCGCCGCGTTGTTCGGCAACTCAAGCGATACCGCACCGGCCACCGCAGGCACCAGCACCAAGGCCGCCGCAAAGGCCGCAATGATTTTTTGCAACTGGTTCACGAGCGTCCCGTCACTCCGGCTTGATCCGATAATGGTACTGTCCCACAACCGTCATCCCGTTGGAAGCATAGAGACAATGCGCCCGTTCATTGGCCTCGGTGACGATCAAACTCAGCCACTTGGCACCGTTCCGCGCGGCCCACGCTCCCGCAGCCTTCAGCAGCGCCGCGCCCACTCCCTGTCGCCGCTCGCTTTCCAGCACCTCTATGGCATGCACCATCGCGATATCCCCGTCGATCCCGACGTAGCAGGTGCCCGCAGGCCGGTCCTTATTGCGTGCAAGAATACTGGTCTTTGGATCACAGCCACGCTGCATCACGTCCAGCCGCGCCGCGCCGATACCGCCTGCCTGCCAAATCTCCTTTTGGATCTCCAGCGGTGGCCAACACGCATATTCGCGTGCCGGTCCGCCGTCGCATGTGAGCGGCGCAATGTAAAAGCGCACAGGGTCTTTGACCGCATAGCCCGCTGCATGCAGCAGCTTGTCCAGCGTATCCTCACCCTGCCGCACCATGAACAATGGCACCTGGCCCAGTGCGCGCATCGCAGCCTCGGCTTCCGGCAATTCTGAAGCGTCAGCCACCCCCGCAGCTAGTGTCGCGGAGGAAACACGGCTCCCGCCACCGCCGCCTTCACGGATGATCCAGCGCTCCACGCGCCGCCGATCTTTCGCAGGCCACGTCGCTTCGGTAACAGCATAAAGCCGCTGGATTGTCGGCTGCGTCATTCCGGAAATGTATCCCGCAGACGGATCATCGCGGCATCAACCCGCGCGCCGTCACTGCCACGGATCACGATATTCGCGCCGTACATTCCATTCTGTTGGAACGGATAAGACCCGATCGACAGGTCCGCAAATTCGGCGGCCAACGCTGCGAGCGGGCCAGCAATATCTCCCTCCCCGCGCTCAATGCGCAGCGATTGGCTCAACAGCGGTGCGCCGCCGGTCAGCCCCGGCAGGACCGAGGCCACCATCGCCTGAAAGACACTCGGCACGCCTGCCATCACATGCACATTACGGATCGTGAACCCCGGCGCACCGCTGACAGGATTTTCGATCAACGTCGCGCTATCGGGGATGCGCGCCATCCGCAGCCGCGCCGCATTCAGCTCTTGTCCACTCGCATCATAACGCGCCTGCAAGATTGCCCGCGCATCTTCGCGCACGTCGATATGATCGCCAAAGGCTTCCGCCACGCAATCGGCGGTGATGTCATCATGCGTCGGCCCTATTCCACCGCTGGTGAACACATGCTCATAGGCATCGCTCAGCGCCCGCACCGCCGCCACGATGGCCGCTTGATCATCGCTGACGACGCGCACTTCCTTCAGGTCAATGCCGCGCTTGGTCAGCTCCCCCGCGAGGAAATGCATGTTGGCGTCACGGGTGCGGCCTGAAAGTATTTCGTCCCCGATCACAAGCATCGCGGCGGTGGGATTTGGCATCATACTTCTCCTCTGTCTCAGCATTGGGTATAGGCCTGCCCCATGCGCTTTTCCACTCCTCTCGTGCCCGCTCGCCTGATCCGCCGTTACAAACGGTTCCTCGCCGATTGCCGCCTTGACGATGGGCGCGAAATCACCGCCCATTGCGCCAATCCCGGCTCGATGCTGGGGCTCGCCGCACCCGATACCCGCATCTGGCTGGAGCCGAACGACGATCCGAAGAAAAAGCTCAAATTCGGCTGGCGGCTGGTCGACCATGAGAATGGCCATTTCACCGGCGTCGATACTTCCGTGCCGAACCGAGCGCTAAAACTGGCGCTGGAATCGGGCAGCATCCCTGAACTCGCAGCCTACACGTCAGTGCGGCACGAGGTGCGCTACGGTCAGTCCAGCCGGATCGACTTTCTCTTACAGGCAGAGGGGCTGCCCGATGCCTATGTCGAGGTAAAAAGTGTCACCCTCAGCAGGCACACAGGGCTGGCCGAATTCCCTGACAGCGTAACCACACGCGGCGCAAAGCATCTGGGTGAACTCGCGGAAATGGTCGCCCAAGGCCACCGTGCGGTGATGTTCTACCTCGTTCAGCGCACCGATTGCACGGCGATGACCCTCGCCGCCGATCTCGATCCGGCCTACGCCGCTACCTTCGCCGCCGCCCGCGCCACAGGGGTCGAGGCAATGTGTTACGACACGCAGATTTCTCCCGAAGGTATCACCATCGGCAAACCCATCCCGCTGCGGGTCTAGAACATCCCGCCACTTTCGCTTATGTGCCCCTTGGGACGAAGCATGAGGTTCTCAAGTGAGCGACGGCAAGGCAACAGTGACCAACGATGGCATCCGGATCTATCAGGAGGCCGATTTCGCCGGCATGCACGCGGCAGGTAAAGTCGCCGCGCAAATCCTTGATGATATCGCCCCGCACGTCTTTCCCGGTCAAACAACAGGCCAGATCGACAAACTGATCACCGAAATGGTCGAAGCCTCCGGCTCGACCTCCGCCACCATCGGCTACAAAGGCTACCAGCACGCCTCCTGCATCAGCGTCAATCACGTCGTCTGTCACGGCATTCCAGGGGACAAAGTGCTGAAGAACGGCGACATCCTGAATATCGACGTGACAGTGATCGTCGATGGCTGGTTCGGCGATACCAGCCGCATGTATGTCGCAGGCTCCCTGAGCCGCAAAGCCGAGCGCCTGATTCAAGTCACCCATGACTCGCTGATGAAAGGGATCGAAGCCGCCCGCCCCGGCAACACTTTCGGCGATATCGGCCACGCGATCCAATCCTATGTCGAAAAGCACCGCATGTCGGTCGTCCGCGATTTCTGCGGCCACGGGCTTGGCCTCGTATTCCACGCCCCCCCGAACGTCCTGCACTACGGGCGTCCCGGCACCGGCCCGACCCTTGAAGAAGGCATGTTCTTCACCATCGAGCCGATGGTTAATCTCGGTCGCCCCGAAACCAAGGTTCTTGCCGATGACTGGACAGCCGTGACACGCGACAAATCCCTCTCGGCCCAGTTCGAACATTCCATCGGGATCACCGCCGACGGCTGCGATATCTTCACCCTCTCGCCATCGGGCCGCTTCCACCCGACCTATGGCTGAGGCCACCGCGCCGCGTTTGGCCACACCCGCCGACGCGGACGCCATCGCCGCGTTGCATGTGCAGGCTTGGGATGATACCTATCGCGGCCTCCTCCCCGATCCGGAAATCGACGCCCGCTCCTTCGACGTTCGCCAGCAGCAGTGGCGCAACCAGCTCGCCGATACGGCCAAACGCACCTACCTGATCCCCCACATGGGCTTCGTGCAGGTCGGCCCCCAGCCTGACCCCGCCCATGCAGCACAGTATCCTGAATTCCTCTTCGCGCTCTATCTCGTTCGCGCCGCGCAAGGCCGCGGCCTCGGGCGCCGATTGATGGCGACCGCCTGCCGCCACCCTTTCATCGCGCTCTGCCTGTCCACCAATGTGCAGGCCCGCGCCTTCTATCGCCATCTCGGTGGAATAGAGCTGGCGGAGGTCGAAGGCCCCAACGGGCCAGACGATGTCACTGATATTCTGATCGGCTGGCGGTCTTCGCCCCGCTAGGCCGTCAAATATATTGACGCTGCTGCAATTCCGGCGTCATGTCTTGCCATGCAAAAATCCGCGCCTCTTTTCACCCCCGTTTTGATCGTCGGCAGCCTGATCGTCCTGATCGGCTTTGCCGTCCGCGCCTCATTCGGGGTGTTTCAAATCCCCATTGCTGAGGATTTCGGCTGGATGCGCGCAGATTTCAGCCTCGCCATCGCCATTCAAAACCTCGCTTGGGGGATCGGCCAGCCGATCTTTGGCGCGATTGCCGAGCGGATTGGGGATCGAAAAGCCATCATCATGGGCGCCGTAGCCTATGCGCTTGGCCTCCTGCTTTCAGCAGGGGCCACCACCCCCATTGCGCACCAGATGTACGAGATTTTGGTCGGTTTCGGCATCGCTGGCACCGGCTTCGGGGTGATCCTCGCCGTTGTCGGGCGCGCCAGCTCGGACGAGAACCGCTCCATGTCGATGGCCATCGCCACCGCCGCAGGGTCCGCGGGTCAGGTCTTTGGCGCGCCGCTGGCCGAATACCTTCTCGGGTTCATGTCATGGCAAATGGTATTCATCGTCTTTGCCATCGCAATCCTCGCCTCGCTCCTGATGCTCCCGTTCATGCGAGCACCAGCACAAGCCTCCCGCGCAGAATTGGAGGAAAGCATAGGCGCCCTGCTCACCCGCGCCTTCCGCGACCCTTCTTATACAATGATCTTCCTCGGGTTCTTTTCCTGCGGCTATCAGCTCGCTTTCATCACCGCCCATTTCCCCGCTTTCGTCACCGAAATGTGCGGCCCCATCGCAACGGGCGGCATTCTCACGAGCATGGGCATCTCCACCACGTCAGCGCTCGGCGCGATTGCCATCTCGCTGATCGGTGTCGCCAATATCGCTGGCACCATAGCCGCTGGCTGGGCGGGCAAGCGCTTCTCGAAAAAGTACCTGCTCGCCAGTATCTATCTGGGCCGTACCATCGTGGCGGCATGGTTCATCATGACCCCAATGACCCCGACCACGGTCATCGTCTTTTCCCTGCTGATGGGGAGCCTCTGGCTGGCAACCGTCCCGCTCACTTCCGGCCTCATCGCCCATATCTACGGGCTGCGCTATATGGGGACGCTCTACGGCATCGTTTTCTTCAGCCACCAGTTGGGCAGCTTCCTTGGCGTCTGGCTCGGCGGACGGCTCTACGATATGTACGGCACCTATACGCATGTCTGGTGGGTCGGTATCGGGGTCGGGGCTTTCTCAACGCTTATTCACCTGCCCATCCGCGAGAAAAGCACCCCGCGGCCATTAGCTGCCTAAAGCGCCTCGATCCGCGCCTTCACAAGGGCCGCGATCTCGCGCCCGTGCGAATATGCCACCGCATGATCCGCGCCCTTGATCACTTCATGTTGGGCTTTCGGGTTCCACCGCGCAAATTTGCCCATATTTGCAAGAGGGATCACATCATCCTCTTCCGCCCATATCGCCAGAACGGGGATGTCGCGGTCGCGGATCACCCGATGCGCTGCCGCGCGCTCAGCTCCCAAAAAATCCCGCCCGCTTGACCGCACCGCAGGCCAAAAGCCCGCTTGATTAAGCTGCCAAATCTGCGTCGGTACAATATTCGCAACCTCGCTCGGCTGGCCCGCCGCCTTCTTGAGATCCCGCAAGAAAGCGAACCGTTTCACGCCAAAGAACACCCAAGCATTCCACAGCGCTCTTGCGCCTTTCTGCGCGGCGACGTCCCATGACGTCTGCGCGATACCCGCCGGCGCCACCAGTACCAACTGCGCCACCCGCTCCGGCTGCGCGGCGGCAAAATCCGTCACAATCGCGCCGCCCATCGAGAACCCCATCAGCACGAAAGGCTCATCAATCCCCTGATCGCTGAGGAGATCCGTCAATTGCCCAAGGAAATGCGCCTTGTCCTGCTTCTCAACAGGCGGGTCCGAATAGCCGCGCCCGTATAGGTCGTAGCACAGCACGCGGCAGCCATCCTGCCCGAGTTGCTCCGCCACCGCCTGCCATGCCTGCATCGGTGTGGTCAGCCCATGCACAGCCACCACGACAGGCCCCTTTTCAGGCCCGAACCAGCGGTAATGCGTTGCACCATGACCTAGCGCAACTAGCTCCCCCGGTGCGTCTCTGATGTCCGGCGTCGGGCGGGTCCAATCCCACAGGAACGGCGCCGCCACCAGCAAAACCACCCCTAAAAGAC
>Ga0181571_10001547_pt1 | contig 16705 bp, 11 predicted proteins | sample 101ome_17_FD_132440 | JGI IMG/M metagenome (GOLD analysis project Ga0181571, IMG submission 132440) | Coastal salt marsh microbial communities from the Groves Creek Marsh, Skidaway Island, Georgia - 101407AT metaG (megahit assembly) | ecosystem: Environmental > Aquatic > Marine > Intertidal... | reverse complement strand
GGCGATTGAATTTCTGAGACGTGAAAATAAGAGTTTTTCACCCGCTCACCCCCTTCGGCCACGATAGGAGGACATACCAATTTTAGATCTGATTGAAGATCAAAGTAGTCCTGAATTTTTTTCCGAAGATCGGGGTAGGCTTTGGCGAGGCCATCATCCAGCACAATCATGACCTTGCTGGGATGGGGCCGAGTTGGGTCTGACAAAACATCTCGAAGCACAGGGTTGTGGGGTGCAAACACGTCCTTGGTAAACAAAACCCTATGCTGATACGACACTTGGATCTGACGCTCGATCTGGATCACCTCCCTAATGTGATCGCACCCCATAACCTTTTCCAGCCTAAATTTGGCAGGTAAGCCAAACAGCAGGCAAACCAGATAGTTAGGAGAGATCGGTGAAGAGATCCAACTGAGGAGGCGGAAGCAGCTTTTTCAACGCCTGACGCTCGGCCCGATGCCGACTGCGGGTCGCGGGTTGACCCTCAGGCGTCAAGTCAACCTGCTCAAGGTTGGAAAGGATATCCCTGGCCCGATCAATCACCATCTGAGGCACCCCTGCCAGTCGTGCCACCTGAATCCCATAGCTCTTGTCCGTGCCTCCGGGTACGATTTGATGGAGGAACACGACTTTGTCCTGCCATTCCTTGACTGCCACGTTGTAGTTGCGAATGCGTTGAGCCCGATCGGCCAGTTCAGTCAGTTCATGATAGTGGGTGGCAAAGAGTGTTTTGGCCCCTATATGATGGTGAAGGTATTCCACAATGGACCAGGCCAGACTCAAACCATCAAAGGTGCTGGTACCTCGCCCAATCTCATCAAGGATGACCAAGCTCTGACGGGTGGCGTGGTTGAGGATATTAGCCGTTTCACTCATCTCCACCATGAAGGTGGATTGGCCTCGAGCCAGGTCATCACTGGCTCCAATCCGAGTAAAAATTCGATCCATCACCCCAATGGTGGCCGATCGTGCTGGGATGCAGGCGCCCACGTGGGCAAGGATGGCCAGCAAGGCTGTTTGACGGATGTAGGTGCTTTTGCCGGCCATGTTGGGCCCGGTAATGATCGCTATTTGCTCTTGCTCGAGATCCAGCGTGGTATCATTGGGAACAAAGCGAGCCGCCTGGCCAGCCTCGTCGAGCACAGGATGCCTACCTTGATCTATGTGACAGACTCCATCCTGAGTGATGATGGGACGGCAGTGATCACGCAGCTCAGCCAGATAAGCCAGGCTGGAGAGCACATCCAGATCCGCCAAGGCATCAGCAGAACTCTGTATGGCGGGAAGATAGGCCAGGGTCGCTTCCCGAATCCGCTGGAAAAGCTCGTATTCGAGTTTGATTGAGCGTTCCTCAGCCCCGAGCATTTTTGCTTCCACTGCCTTGAGTTCTTCGGTGATGTAGCGTTCACCATTGGCAATGGTCTGCTTGCGATGGTAGTGCTGAGGCACCTTTTCAAGATGGGTTTTGGTGATCTCAATGAAATAACCAAAGACAGCATTGTATTTAATCTTGAGTGAGGGAATGGCTGTCTTCTCGATTTCACTAGCTTGAAACTCAGCCATCCAGGCCTTGCCATCCCGCTTGGCACGTAAAAGCTCATCCAGTCCCTCATCGTATCCCGGTTTGATCAGGTTCCCCTCCCTGAGCAGGGCAGATGGCTCATCTAAGATGGCATCGGTGATGAGTTGTACCACTTCGGGCAACTCAACAAGTTGCTCCTCCAGTCGAGCCAAACAACCTGCGCTGGCGCCGGCATCCTGCGATCCCAAGTCGAGGTCCGATGGGTTCTGCAAGGCAGCGGCACACAAATCACGGACCGCATGCTTGATGCTGGGTATATTTTCAAGCCCCAGCCTCAGCGCAACCAGATCACGGGCCGATCCTGAGCCCATGCTCAGACGGCTGAGGGTTCGCTCCAAATCGCGGATAACCTTCAGGCGCTCCCTGAGCAAAGATGCCAACGAGGCATGGCCGCGACAGGTTGCAATAGCAGTTTGTCTGGCAACAATCTCAATTGGATCTACCAAGGGCCGTGCAAGCCACTGCTTGAGATGACGAGCTCCCATAGGGGTCACCGTCTGGTTCATCACCTCGAATAAACTTGGAGATTTTCCAAAGCCTCTACCGGGCAGGGGGAATACCTCCAAGTGCCTTAAAGTGGTCGCATCTAGAAAGAGATAATCTTTGGGGCGATAACAAGTCAGACGACTCAAATGCCCGACTTCTCGTCGCAAATGCTCCATAACATAGTGCAGCAGCCCCCCTGCAGCAGCCACACCAGCAGGGCAATCCTTCAACCCGTAGCCATCGAGTGAAGTCACCTTAAAATGCTCTTTTAGGGTGTGCGCTGCGCTTTCGAGTTCAAAGGCCCATGGCTCATGCTCGGTCAGGACGGCTCGAAGCTGATCAGAAAGCTCCAGCATTCGAGGGTCTTCCTTAGGCGTCAATAGCTCGGAGGGCCCTATTCGATGAAGCTCGGCCACCAGACCATCCCAGTCGTCCGTTGCGGTGACCCTGAAATCTCCCGTCGTTAAATCTACGATAGCCACACCGAGTGATGAGCCCAATCGAACCACTCCGGCCAGATAGTTATTGGCCTCGGGCCTAAGCAACTTGTCGTCAAAATGAGACCCAGGGCTTAGGATCTGAGTGACAGCTCGCTTAACGAGCTTCCCAGGCTTAGCCTCCTCGATTTGCTCACAGATAGCCACTTTCTTGCCGGCCTCAAGAATCTTGGTCATGTAGGCGTTGGCAGCGTGAAATGGGATACCACACATGGGGGTGGTCCCACGTTTGGTTAGGGCAATATTGAGGATCGATGCACCGATGGTCGCATCATCAAAGAACATCTCATAGAAGTCTCCCAACCGAAACATCAGCAGCGTATCGGTAGGCAAATCCGAACGGATACTCTGATATTGCTCCATCATCGGAGTCTGTTTTTGAGATGGACTCATGCTGAGCTTGGCTATCTGGGCAAAAAAAAAGGCGCGAGGCAAGCCTCGCGCCGGAAAAGACTGTAGAGAAATTACTTCCTGCGACGGGCCGCGCCACAGAGAGCCAAAGCACCGATAACCGTGAAGGCGATGGTGGAAGGTTCTGGCACAGCGCCAACCTGGGCAGCCAAGTTAGCAGTCGCTAGAGGAATGTTGCGTGTGGCCCAGTCGCCAGCACCATTGGTGTTAACCCAAACGTCGTCGAAACTGCTACCAACAGAGGGGGGATTGCGAAGAATAAGACCCACATCTTGAGTGCCAGCGACATCAAATTCGATGGTGAAAGTGAAGGTATCACCGGAGATGGGAACACCGATTCCTTCAATATTGATGGTGTTAAAGTTAGCTTGCAATGGGATTGTAGCTGACTCGAAAAGAATATCGGCTGGTTCTAAGTTAGGCCCAGAGTTGGAGCGGAAACGCACGGTGGCATCACCTGCGGCCTCCGAGGAGTAATACTCAAGACGAAACTCAGTAACAATGCGGGAGCTACCGTCTAAGACAATCTGATCGCCAAACTCGAGGGATTTGTCAGCAGGTGCAAAAGTGCCAAGTATAGGATCGCTAGAATTGTCGTAAACGACCTCGGTCTGTGCCTGAGCTGCGAAAGCGATGCCTACAAGAGCGGCAGCGACCAACGTGGACTTGAGTGATATGAGTGATTTCATCAATTGTCTTTCCCTAAAAGTTGTTACTTCGTATCCTTATCTAAGAATAGGATTTGAGAAGAAATTAAGATTTGGATGACTCATGGTCAAGAGAAAACCAAAAAAAAATACCTGCTTAAAACAGAGTCCCATCCCATCCATCCCGCTACTCCGACGCTCTAAATATCTGACTGACATGATTTTCGAATTTTGCAGCCATTCATTTCAGCTTGGCCCTATTCGAATTTGTAAAAAAAACTAACCTCCTCTTCGCCTGGCTCATGGATTGGCCTGCCCCAAACTTCAACATTGAGGTGACTTAAAACCTGACCCCGAGCTGGTTTCATATTACTTGAGTTCGCAAGATATGGGATGATTTCAGATATTTGAATTGAACTTGAAGCCCCTTCTTCGTTGCGTCAGATTTCAAGCACCACACAAGCTCTGCCATGCGATTGAACCACCCAAAACATTTAAGGCGCAATTGCGGGGCCTCCCCGGCAGGGATTATCCTCATGCTGGCAGGTGTTGCCATTTTACTTTCGTTGATGCTTTGGCGTTTCGGCTCAACCTCCAGCGGTGAGAAAACCGAAATTGTGGTTTACTGCGCCGCTGGCATTCGGGCTCCCGTAGCCGAGGCAGCTAGGGAATTTGAGGCTTCCCACGATATTCTCATCAGGCTAGATCACGGATCCAGTGGGGAATTGGAGGGAAAACTAGAGCTTGAGCGAACACACCAAACCCCTCGCTGCGATCTTTACATACCAGCGGATTTTTCCTTTGCCAAACGAGCCCGAGCAAAGGGTCTCACTGCAGAGCAATTGACAGTGGCTTCATTCCAGCTGGTTCTGGCAGCCCATCCAGACCAACGTCTCCCTGAAGCATCCATTGAGAAACTTGATTTTTCTCAGATAGATTACGGTATCTGCGATGAGAAAGCCGGAGCTGGCCAGCAGACCAAGGACACCTTTGAGCTCATGGGGCTCTGGACACGGCTGAAGGAGGATGCCAGAACCACTTTTCCTCGTGTCACCGAGCTAGCTGGTGCGATCCAAAGCTCTGATGTCATTCAGGCAGGATTTATTTGGGATTCCACCGCCCGCCAATTTGGACTGAGGATCCTTCCTATCCCAGAATTGGATGGGGCCGTCTCACGGATTTCAGCCAATGTGACCACCCAATCCCGCTTCCCCACATGGGCCTTACGTTTTGCCCGCTATCTGGCTGCCCCTGAAAAGGGTGGCAGATTATTTGAGAAGCATCACTATCGTGCGGCAGGGGGTGACCCATGGTCCCTCAAGCCTGAGGTCACTTTTTATTGTGGTGGGGTCAACCGAGAAGCTGTTGGCCCCGTCATCAAAAGTTTTGAGGAGCGAGAGGGCTGCATCATCCACACTCAGTATGCCGGGTGCGGCACCCTCGTGGGTACCATCCAATCGGGTCAGCAAAACCTCCCCGATCTATTCATGACTTGCGATGTCAGTTACCTGTCAATGGTTGCCAGCAACTTCCAACAACCTACCGACGTTTCATCAACCCGTATTTGCATGCTGGTCAGAGCCGGCAATCCCAAAGGCATCCAGCGCTTGGAAGACTTGATTCAACCGGGCCTCAAGATTGGCACCACCGACCCGTCCATGAGTACGCTAGGGGCTTTGTCGCACACGTTGTTTGACGAAGTTGGGATAAAACAGACCCTGGCGACGCAGCAAAACATTGTGGTCACGACACCAACGGCTCATGAGCTTATCTTACAGATGCAAGGCCATGACAAGTTGGATGTGGCACTGGTCTACGAAGCCAATTGCCAGCACCTGAGTGGAGAGCTTGAAAGCGTCCTGGTGGAACATCCGATGGCGCTGGCCACCCAGAACATGGCGCCAGCCCGAACCACACCCTACCCACATCTCCTTAAAAGGCTGATGTCTCAAATCCTCTCGGATCAATCAAAGGATTCCTTCCTTCACCAAGGTTTTCGCTGGCTGGGGGACCCTCAAGCAATCCCCTGAGAGCGGGAAAAAATTAATATTCTCGCAGTTTGGACCCCCAAGAACATCAACCCAGATCAGACGTCCCTTTCCTCACTGGCATGGTGGTGTTAGGTGGGTTCTATGTGGTTATGATCCTGCTGATGGTGCTGGCAGATTTCGCTTACACCGATCTGGAAAGCCTGAAACGGACGCTCTCCGAACCTGAAATCCAGTATTCGCTTAAATTGAGTCTACTAAGCTGCACCCTCTCCACCCTCATGTCCCTGGTGGTTGCCGTCCCCATAGGCTACATCATGTCTCGATTCACTTTCCGAGGGCAGTCTGTGGTCGATGCCATCCTGGATATCCCAATCGTCCTACCTCCCCTAGTGGTAGGCATCAGCCTACTTGTGCTCTTTAATTACCCTCCCTTTCACTGGCTTAGCCGATGGGTTGTGTTCGAGGTTCCAGCTGTGGTGCTCGCTCAATTCATGGTGGCCTGCGCCTTTGCTGTGCGCACCATGCGCGTGAGCTTTGACCAGATTCCAGTTCGCTTCGAACAGGTAGCCCTGACCCTGGGCTGCAATCGTTCACAAGCCTTTTGGCTGGTCGTTTTCCCACAGTCGCGCCGGGGGCTTCTGGCGGCTGGCACCCTTGCTTGGGCAAGATCCCTGGGGGAATTTGGCCCCATCCTGGTTTTCGCCGGCTCAACCCGCATGCGCACCGAAGTCCTGCCTACCTCGGTTTACCTCGAGATGCAGAGTGGCGACCTCAAAGGCATGCTCTCGGTTTCCATCCTCATGATCGCACTCTCTGCCGCAGTGTTGATCCTGGCCCGAGCATTGGGCATGCAAAGGATCAACGCATGATCAAACTCGACCAGATTGAACTGCATCAAGGTGACTTTCACCTGCAGCAGCTCTGCTTGGACATCCCCAAGGGGTGCTATGCCGTCCTGATGGGCAAAAGTGGCTGCGGCAAAACCACGCTCTTGGAAATCCTGGCTGGGCTACGCCCAGTTCAGGCAGGAAGCATCTGGCTCGATCATCAAGAAGTCACCCACCTCAAGCCGGCAGCAAGGCAACTGGGCTACGTGCCTCAGGACCGCGCCCTCTTCCCAACCATGCGGGTAGGCGAGCAACTGGGCTTTTCACTGCGTCTGCGACCTTTCTCTAAGGAAGAAATCAGCAAACGAGTGAATGAAATGGCTCGATGGCTCAACCTTGAGCACCTCATGGAGCGCCTGCCCCAGAGCCTTAGTGGCGGGGAAGCTCAGCGAGTGGCTCTGGGTAGAGCCCTGGCGAGCCGCCCTGGGATTCTCTGTCTGGATGAGCCTCTTAGTGGACTGGATCAGGACCTGCACGATGAAGCCTGTTCGCTCCTGGAATCCATCCATCAGGAAACCGGCATGACCATCCTCCATGTGACCCACAGCAGGCATGAAGCCGATCGCCTTGCCGATCGCCTCTGGGTTATCGACGAGGGCCAGGTCAGGCCTTCAGCCTGATGCAAGCCAACCCAATAGCTTAGCAATCGTCTTGTGGCATGCGGCCAGGTAGCCGCCCCCAAACATGTTGAGGTGATTCAATTCGTGATAGAGCCGATAGAGATGGAGCCGCCTCTGGTGGCCAGGAGAGGGTGGAAGCAAACTGGAATAGGCTTCTCTCAAACCAGGTGAAAAGCCTCCGAAAAGCTCCATGATGCCAAACTCAGCCTCACTATCACCACAGTAGGCTGCGGGGTCAAACACCACGGGTGTCCCATCGTGCAGGCTTGCGGCATTCCCATGCCATAGGTCACCGTGTAGTAGACAGGGACGCGGGACATACCCTTCAAAGAAAAAACTCATCGATTCCAAAAGTGCCTGACTGCCGTCAAAAACATGATTTTTTTGCGCCGCCAGTTTAAATTGCCAGGCCAAACGCTGATCCCTGAAAAAAGCAACCCAGTCATCAGATAACCGATTAGGCTGCTCTGTGAGACCGATTGAATTGGTTTGATGCCAACCAAAGCTGGCCTGAGGCAGCTGATGCAGCTGAGCTAACTGATAACCCAGAAGCTCCTGAGAAGTTTCGGAGCTGGGACCTAACTCAAGGTATTCGGTAGCCAGCCAGGCATCACCTCCCGATATCCCCCAAGCAATGGGCTCAGGGACCTTGAGGGTCGCTGTCTTAGCTATGGCAATCAGGGCCTCATATTCAGCAGCCAACATGGGGGCATGCTGAGCGTGGTTGCGTTTCAGGAAGACGCGTCCATCGGTGCTTTCAACACAATAGGCCTCGTGGATGCACCCACCGCTGAGACGAATCTTCCTCGCTGCGTGCAGGCTAAGCCCAGTCCGTGCTGAGAGTATGTCCAAAATGGAAGGCCACATGATGCTTGTTGGCATAAACCATCAAGTGAATTGTGAGAAGGCTGACTATGCAAAAGAGATGTTCGGGTGGGCTGTATGAGCCAAGACCTCCGGCATCAAGGGCGTCGAGTCGGGAAAAAGTTGCAATTAGAACTTGAAACCTGCCCCGTCCCACCTAAATTCGCAGTTCGCCTGGGCCCCGTGAGTGCGGTGGCCCGACTAGGGCTGAAATGAGTGTTCACCATCAACCAGACCCTCATTACCGACTTCAGCAGTCTTGCGCGAGGAATCAACCCCCAAGAGGCAGGCATCAGCCTGACATCTCGGTGGACCCATCAAACAAATTCTCGCTGGCCCTCTCCACCTGTGGAGCAAGAGCCGCTCTGGAGCCCCCCAAAAAATCGGGGTGAATCATTCACCTCATGGTTGTAATCAAATTGTAAACCTATGCTTACCATGGAAGAGGCCATGCAGCAAAGTCCTGTGAACTTTGCTGCTGGAGACATTGTCAAAGGAACCATTATCGAAGTCCGCAGCAAGGAAGTGCTCGTGGACATTGGCTACAAGAGCGAAGGAGCCATCCCTGGAAACGAATTCGACGATATCAAAACGGTGAATGCCGGTGATATCATCGACGTATTGATCGAACGACTGGAAGACCGAGAGGGCATGGTCGTTCTGTCAAAGGAAAAAGCAGAATTCAAACAGAACTGGGAGAAAATCCTTAGTATCTGTAATGAAGGCGGAACCATCACCGGTAGAGTCAAAGGCGTCGTCAAAGGCGGTCTGCTGGTTAACATCGGCGTGGAGGCCTTTCTACCAGCTTCCCAGATTGACGTGACCCCGCCCAAGAGCCTGACCTCCTATGTCGGGAATACCTACGAATACAAGGTAGTTAAGATTAATCAGGAGCGACAAAACATCGTTCTTTCTCGCCGCGAGCTGATCGAACAGGAGCGTTCCGAGAAGCGCGCCAAGCTGCTTTCAGAAATGACCCCAGGCGACATCCGCAAGGGGACAGTCAAAAACATCACCGATTTTGGGGCGTTCATCGATCTCAATGGTCTGGACGGCCTGCTGCACATCACCGACATGAGTTGGGGGCGCATCAATCATCCTTCCGAGATGCTGACCATCGGTCAGGAGATCGACGTGGTGGTGCTAGATATCAATTACGAAAAAGAACGTGTCAGCCTGGGCCTCAAGCAAAAGCTTGCCAACCCATGGGATGACATCGAGACCAAATATCCGGTCAGTGCCAAAGTTCAGGGCAGAGTTGTCAACTTGGTACCTTACGGTGCCTTTGTTGAGCTTGAGCCTGGAGTAGAAGGCTTGGTGCACGTCACCGAGCTTTCATGGACCAAGCGCATCGCCAAACCATCCGATGTCCTGTCTCAGGATCAGCAGATCGAAGCGGTGGTATTGGGGATCAACCGTGATGAACAGAAAATATCGCTAGGTATCCGCCAATTGGAAGCCAACCCTTGGGACGAAGCTTTGGAGAAATACCCTCCAGGCACCAAGGTCTGCGGCAAGATCCGCAACCTGACCAGCTACGGTGCCTTCATCGAGCTGGAAGAAGGCCTGGATGGCATGATTCACGTCTCGGACATCTCCTGGACCCGCAAGATCAATCATCCTTCAGAAGTGCTGAAGAAAGGTGACGAAGTGGAGGCCGTAGTGCTGGAAATCGACAAGGCCAACCAGCGCATTTCCGTCGGGGTCAAGCAACTCAGCCAGGACCCATGGGAAAGCATCGATACCTACTACAAAGTGGGCGACCTGGTCACCGGCAGCGTGACCAAACTTGCCAGCTTCGGTGCCTTCGTCGGACTGGAACACGATATCGATGGACTGGTGCATATTTCGCAGGTTAGCGAAGAGCGCGTCGAGAAAATCAAGAACGTCCTCAAGGTGGGTGAAGATGTCACCGCTAGGGTGATCAAGATTGACCGAGCCGACCGTCGTATTGGTTTGTCAATCAAGGCCGCCAACTACTCGGCTGAGGAACTGGCAGCTGAGCAGGTGGCCCTGGATCAGCTCAAGCCGGGCGAAGATCTTGTGGCCCTGCAGCACGCCTTCGATGCCGTGACTACCACGGACAGCGCCTCAAACGACGAGGACGAGGAGTAAGCAGAGCGTTAAAGCTCTCTCCCATATCCTTCACGGGGCCCGTTCCAATCGGAACGGGCCCTTTTGACTTCTACCCTCTGCCACGCCTTATTGCTTGTCACAAACCGCCGGATACGTGAAGAATCCGTTGCTTTTATGGATATTCTGGAAGAACTGCGATGGCGTGGCCTGATGGCTGACTGCACCGACAAAGAGAGCTTGGCCGAACGCCTTTCCAGAGGCCCTATCACCCTCTACTGTGGGTTTGATCCTACTGCAGACAGTCTGCATGTGGGCCACCTGGTTCCTCTGATTGCCCTGAGACGTTTTCAGGATATGGGCCACCACCCCATTGCCGTAGCGGGCGGGGCAACGGGCTCCATCGGTGATCCCAGCGGTAAGAGCGCTGAACGTCAGCTACTCAGCCGCGAGCAGCTCAACCACAATATCGAGCAGGTGAAACAGCAGCTGGCCTGCCTGCTGGACTTTCAGGCAAACACCAACCCTGCTCGCCTGGTCGACAATGCTTCCTGGGCAGGTTCCATAAGCTTTCTGGATTTCCTGAGAGACATCGGCAAGCACTTTACGGTCAATGTGATGGTCGCCAAGGAGTCAGTGCGGGCACGCATGGAGGACCGTGAAGTAGGCATCAGCTACACTGAGTTCAGTTACATGCTCCTCCAGGCACTGGATTTCTATCATCTCAACAAGGAAACCGATTGCGAGCTGCAGATTGGCGGGACCGACCAATGGGGTAACATCACCATGGGGATCGAACTGACACGCAAGAAGTCGGGTAGGCAGGCCTTTGGCCTGACCCTGCCACTGATTACCAAATCAGACGGGACCAAATTCGGGAAAACAGAATCCGGAGCCATCTGGCTGGATCCAGCTCGCACCAGTGTCTACCGCTTCTACCAATTTTGGATTCGCACCGATGATCGGGACGTCATTGCCTACCTCAAGTTTTTCACCTTTCTGAGTCAGGAAGTCATCGTTCAACTTGAAAAGCAGCATCTCGAGGCTCCCGAAAGACGCGAAGCTCAACAGGCCCTGGCGGTGGCAATGACCGACCTCATTCATGGAGCCGAGGCCACCAGGGAAGCCCAGCGGGCCAGCGAAATCCTCTTTGGCGGGGACATGCAGGGCATCACCGAGCAGACTTTTGCCGAGGTTCTGGGGGAAGTGCCTACGAGCCAGCTCAGCCCCAGCTGCCTACAAGGTGATGGCCTGCCTTTGGCAGATGCTCTGGTGGAAGCTGGCCTTTCCCCTTCCAGAGGCCAGGCACGCAAGGACATTCAGGGTGGCGGTGCGAATGTAAACAATCAGCGTGAGCCTGATCCCAAGCGGTCGCTCGGCCCTGAAGACCTGTTGTTCGGCAAACATCTGCTGCTCCGCAAGGGCAAGAAAAACTATGCCGTCCTCTCCTTCACCGCTGCTGACTGAATCACCTTACAAATTGGGGATGGGGCTAGGCTATACCGGCACAGGTTGAGGGTTGAGGGTTCAATCGCAGGGTCGATGCCCATCAATAAGCGTTGATTTGAGGCAAAGTCCTTGGTCGCAGCGCAGGGTGAAATCTTGAACTGTGATCGGCGATGCCACCCCGAATCGGTTGCCCGAGGATACAAGGCCAAACCGATGGGGGGATCGCTGCGTCCTCTTCATCATGGCCAAACAACCATCAGGTAACTGGAGGGTGACAAACTAGATCCAGTCGATGAAAATGCCGCTCACTTGACATCGGTTCAGGCTCTCGAGCTATACCATCACAACCCAAGCCAGGCTTCTTGCCAAAGGCACCTTGCGGCTTGTCTCCAGGGGAATGAAAATGCCGATCCAACGATTCAAAAACCCCTTGGCTATCGAGAATTCGATTGACAGCACCATCTAGCCAAGGCGTTATTCCTCAACCACCTCGGCAGGTAAAACGGCCCAGGAATGGCCGAAACTATCGCGGGTTATAAGGGAGGGAATTTCACCTACGGACACTTTTTTATGAGCAAGAAGAAAATCAATGTGGCGATCATCGGGCTTGGATTCGGATCTGAATTCATTCCCATTTACCAAAATCACCCGCATGCCAACATGCATGCGATTTGCCAACGCAATAAGAAGAATCTCGATGCCATTGGAGACCTCTTCGGCGTAGAAAAACGCTATCGTCGTTATGAGGATGTACTCAATGATCCAGAGGTGGATGCCATCCACATCAACACCCCCATTCCTGACCATGCCGCCCAGTCTATTGCCGCGTTGAAAGCAGGCAAACATGTGGCTTGCACGGTGCCGATGGCGACTTCGGTAGAAGACTGCAAGACGATCGTCAACCTGTGCAAGAAGACAGGCCTGAAGTACATGATGATGGAAACGGTGGTCTATGCCAGAGAGTTTCTTTACGTCAAAGAGCTCTACGAGAAGGGCAAACTAGGCAAAATTCAGTTTCTCCAGGCCAGCCACCAGCAGGACATGGATGGTTGGCCCAACTACTGGCCCGGGCTCCCACCCATGCATTACGCGACGCACTGCGTCGGCCCATGCCTGGCACTCACTAATGCCACGGCCGAGTATGTTTCATGCTTTGGTTCGGGAACCATCCGTAAGGATTTGATCAAACATTACCAATCACCCTTCGCCGTCGAGACCACCCATATCAAATTCAAGGACTCGGATTTGACCGCACGCATTTACCGCAGCTTGTTCGACACCGCCCGCCAATACCGAGAAAGCTTTGATGTGTATGGAGACAAGCAGGCCTTTGAATGGCCCTTGATCGAAGGCGAAGATCCCGTGCTCCATACCGCCAAAAAGCCAGAGCACCAGATTCCAAAGCGGGTCAAAGTCAAAGATTATGCCTCCAGACTGCCCAAAGGGATTCGCCCTTTCACCACCAAGGGAGTCTACGATCTGGCCAAAAACACTCACTTGAGCTTCACCCAGGGTGCAGGCCACGGAGGATCCCATCCTCATCTTGCCCATGAATTTATATCAGCACTGATTGAAGATCGCGACCCCTACCCCAACGCACGTCAATCGGCCAACTGGACTTGCGTGGGTATCTGCTCTCATGAATCAGCCCTCAAGGGAGGCAAAATTGTGAAGTTGCCAGGCTTCACTCAATAAGATTAGGATCCTTCCCGTAACCCAATTCAAAACACACATAGTCTCATGAACATCAAACAAGACGGTATCGCACCCAATGCCAGTCGTCTGCTTTGGGCTGGCTTTATGGCCATCCTGGCAGCCGGTGTTGGCTTTGGTATTCGCGGCGGCATCCTCGCCAACTGGGGAGCTGAATTTGGATTCAATGCCTCTCAGCTAGGGGCCATCAACGGAGCAGGATTCACCGGATTCTGCTTCGGGATCATCATCGGCGGGGTCATCGTGGACAAGATTGGCTACGGTAAGTTGGTAGGTGCTGCCTTCCTTTTCCATGTCCTCTCTGCTTTTGTGACCTTTGCTGCCTCGGATGCTGAAACAGCATACAATTGGCTCTATTGGGGCACCTTTATTTTTGCCATCGCCAACGGCACCCTGGAAGCAGTGGCCAATCCACTGGTGGCGACTCTGTTTCCCAAAAACAGAACACATTATCTGAATATCTTGCATGCCTCCTGGCCTGCAGGCTTGGTCATCGGTGGCCTGATCGGATGGACCATGGGCGGATCCTTCGGATGGAAAACCCAGCTGGGCCTCTTCCTCATCCCTACCTTGGTCTATGGATTCATGTTCCTTGGCCAAAAAATGCCTAAATCCGAAGCCTCTGAGAAAGGTCTGAGCTTTGGTGAAATGTACAAGGATGTGGGTATCCTGGGCAGCATCGTGGTTTGCTTCGTGCTATACCTGTTCTTCAGCGGAGGCCTGGGACTCAATACCACTGTTTCGGCAGGTATTGCCATCGTGCTGCTGGTGGTTGCATCGGGAATGACCAAGTTCTCTGTAGGGGCCTGGTTGATCTTTGTGCTCTTCTTGACCCATGCTCTGGTGGGAGCGGTCGAGCTTGGCACCGATGGCTGGATCCAGAACATCACTGGAAACATCCTCACACCGGATCAGGGTAAGATCCTCTTTGTCTTCACCTCCTTCGTGATGTTCTCCTTGCGCTTCTGCGCTGATTTCATCGAGAAAAAGCTCAAGCTCTCGCCAATAGGCATCCTGTTGGTCTGCTCCATCCTGGGAGTCATTGGTTTGAACATGGTCAGCGGGATCAGCACCTTCACGGGCGCTATCATTGCTCTAACTGTTTATGCTCTTGGCAAAACCTTCTTCTGGCCCACCATGCTAGCGGTCATCGGTGATCGCTTCCCTCGTACTGGAGCAGTGGCCATGAGTATCATGGGAGGTATCGGGATGATGAGTGCAGGATTGATTGGCTCACCCGGTCTGGGCTATGCCAAGGACCGCTTCGCTGGAGAAGCTTTGCAGTCCGCCAACGAGGCTGCCTACGCCGAATACAAGTCTGAGTCTTCCAGCAAGTTCCTCTTCTTTGGTGAAGTCAACGGTCTGGACGGTGGCAAACTAGGTGCCATCCAGGGCAAACTGGGTGATGCCAGGGCCGAGCTGGCCAAGGATGGCAATGCCGATCCACGGGCAGCTCTGGAAAAGCTCACCGATACGGAGAGACAAGTGCACAAGGCTTCGATTGATGGTGATCGCAAGACCCTGCTGGCAGACGCAGCCATTCCGGCCACGATGGCAGTGATTTACCTACTGCTCTTGCTCTACTTCAAGGCCATCGGCGGTTACAAGCCGGTTCAGATCAGTTCAGAATCCTGAAGCGATCACTTCAAGGATTAAGATCCACTTCAAAAGCAGACGGTCTCCCCCATTCGGGGAGGCCGTTTTTTTCTGTGCCCTATGCTTGGCTACCCCCTTTGGCCAGTACCCAGTGGCTCACACAGCCCTCATGTGCTTGAGAAACGGTTGCCGAAAAATCCGCCAGATAGCCGCGCTGATGAGTGGGTTGGGAGAGATTATGTTTCTCTCTTCGCTCATTGATAATCGTTTCAGGGACATCCCACTCAATGGTTCCCTGGAGCAAGTCAAAACGGATACCATCCCCATCCTCAACCAGCCCAATGGGCCCTCCAATGGCTGCCTCAGGAGAACAGTGAACCCCTATGGCGCCGTGTGAAACACCCGATACCCTGGTATCGGAAACCAGGGCTACTTTACCATCAAGTTCGGGCACCGAGAGAGCAGAGGTCGCTACCAGGACTTCAGGCATCCCGCTGGCTACAGGCCCCAAATGACGCAGGACGACAACGGTTCCCGGTTTCAAGCGCTTCTCTTTCACAGCTTGAGTGATAGCCCGTGGATCCTCAAAGCACATGGCTGTGCCAGTGAAGGTCGGGGATTGCATGCTGGAGACCTTGAAGACCATGCCCTCAGGCGCCAAGTTACCAAAACAGATTTGCATGTCCGCATAGGGTTTGAACGGGCTGTCAGCAGGGGCAATGAGATCCTGATCTGTGGGAACCGCTGGGATGTTCTTAAGGTTTTCCGCCAGGGTTGTGCCGGTAACAGTCAGACAACTCCCATCCAGTAGGCCCATGTCGAGAAAATGTTTCAGCAGTAAGGGGGTACCACCCAAGCGATGAAGATCGACCATGGTGCGCTTGCCTCGAGGCGCAAAACTGCATAATACAGGAGTCTTTCGGAAAATCCCCTGGAGATCCTTGAGGGAAAGATCCACCCCAGCTTCCCTGGCCAGAGCAAGCAAGTGAATGACCCCGTTGGTGGATCCACCAATGGCTGCCATGGTCGTGGCTGCATTGACAAACGCCTGCCGAGTCAAAATATCCCTGGGGCGGATGTCAGCTTCCAGCAATCGTTTCAACCACTTGCCTACCTCCAAACATTCCTGTTTTTTACCTGGATCAATCGCCGGGATAGAAGAACTAAAAGGAGGCATCAACCCGATGGCCTCCATGGTAATTCCCCAAGTGTTGAAGGAAGCGGCGATGCCACAACCACCCGCGCCTGGGCAAGCCGCTCGAATGATGGCATCGGCCTTGGCATGGGGTATCTCACCGACATCGGCGGCAGCCTGGGCATCATAGGCATCCAGGATGGTGACATCCCGACCCTCGTAGCAACCTGGCATGATGCTTCCCCCACTGAGGAGCAAGCCAGGGACATTCATCCGAGCCAAAGCCATCGCAAATCCGGGCCCATTTTTGTCACAATGATGGGTAGCGATCATGGCATCATAACAATGGGCACTCACCACGCATTCTGAGGCATTGGCGATCAGGTTGCGCGAAGGGAGTGAGGCATTGCCTCCTTCCATTCCCTGAGTGATGTTGTCGCTCACACCAGGCACGCCAAAGGGAAAGCCCAGCAAACCTGCCTCACGACATCCCTGAGCCATCAATTGAGCCAATTCGTGGGCGTGCATGTTGCAGAGGTTCCCATCCAAGAGAGGCACACCAATCCCAATCTGAGCCTTGTCCAAATCCTCCTCCTTGAAACCCAATCCCCAGTAAAAAGCTGTGACACCCTTTTGCCACCCTCGAGTCAGTTGCTTGCTGTTCCAGTTAAGTTGCTTGCCCATGGACTTTTATCTCACGTCGCTCAACCTGGATGCAAAGGGTTTTTGACAACCCAGTGCGGAGGAACTGGAT
>Ga0181571_10001542_pt1 | contig 16707 bp, 7 predicted proteins | sample 101ome_17_FD_132440 | JGI IMG/M metagenome (GOLD analysis project Ga0181571, IMG submission 132440) | Coastal salt marsh microbial communities from the Groves Creek Marsh, Skidaway Island, Georgia - 101407AT metaG (megahit assembly) | ecosystem: Environmental > Aquatic > Marine > Intertidal zone... | reverse complement strand
TTGATCGCTATGGTTGAGGACAAAGACAAGCAAATTGCAGCGGCGCTTGCACGTTCAGAGGTGGCGGAGAAGAAGTCTCTCGAGGCTGAACGCGAGGTTGCCTCTCTGACTCTGTCCCTGCAAGTTGAGCGCGATGGCGTTAAAGTTCTGTTGGAAGACGCTAAGCGAGCCTCCCAGCAGGCGGACACCGAGCTGAAGACCGCTACAGAGCGTTTCGCGAGCGAGCTGAAGGCCACCACAGATCGTGCTGCAGCTGAGCTGAAAGCCACACAAGAGAGGTTCGAAAAAGAGCTGGAAGAAGCTCGAAAGGTTGTCTCCGACCTCGCCGCATCGGAGCAACGCTTCGTCAGCCGCATCCAAACAGACGCAGAGACCGCGGCCAAATCAGCATCCGAACTTGAATCCAAATACGAGGAAGCCAAACACCGCGCGGAGCAGGCCGAGACCGCCCTCGCAGTGTTTCGAGAGGAAGCAACCGCCGCTTTGGAAAGAAAGACTGAGGAGTTCATTGCCGCGACTCGCTCTGCTTCAGAGTCGGAAAGTGCCAAAAGTGCCGCCGAGGCGGAAATTTTGAGACTGAACCATGCGCTCGCTGTGAATGAGCCGCCTGCACCTCATGCAAAAGTATCGGCCGAGATGGATCAACTTCGTCTCTCCCTTGCCGAGACCGAACGCGCTTTACAGAGTCATCAATTCGTTCAAAGTCAACTCGAGTCAAAACTCCGAGTTGCTGAGGGAGCTTTGGCGGATCGAGCAAGCGCGCTCTCTGCGAAGCGCGAGGATACGGGTGCGAAGCTTGATGCCATCAGAGACGATCTCAAGGCGTCGCGCGCTGAGACTGCGAAGGCGGAGTGGACGATTTCCGAGCTCAATTCACGCCTTGAGGTTGAGCAGTCGCGCGCGAACGGCAAGCGTCTCGAGAATGAAAGGTTGAAGTTGTCGCTCGCCGATCTGCAGACAGAGTTTTCAGCCGAGCGCTTGAGGCTCACAGAAGAGATGCGTGCTCGGCAGTCTGCCGCAGAAGTCAAAGTGCTTGACACAGAACAAAAACTTGCCGTCGCTCTTCGAGAACTTGCAGATGCTGTCCATGTCGCAGAGATGCACGCGGCTGAATCGCAGACGAGTAAGGAACGTTTGGTGACTTTGACCGCAGAGTTGGACTCCGCGACGCACTCCGTCGAGGAGCTTGAGTTGAAGTGTTCCAACGCGGAGCACCGCGCGACTGAGGCTGAACGCGCACTTGGAACGTTCAAGACTGAAGCAAACGCGACGCTCCGCCTGAAGACAGAGGAGCTTAGCGTCGTCTCAATTTCCGCTTCGCAAGCAGAGGAGGCGAAGATGGCTGCTGAAGCTGAGATAAGAAAGTTGCAGAACCTGGTCGAGGATGGGAAGTCTCCGTCCACTGTCGACGAAACACTGAAAGCTGAAGTGGCTGAGCTTCGGGCGGCTCTCACAGAAGCTCTCAATGCTCAGTCCAATCACGATTCCACGCATACTGAGTTACGACTCATGCTCGAGGCTGCAGAGACCGCTTATGAAGAGCGGGAGGCTGCATTTCAGTCGCAACGGGAATCTCTCGAGGCTCGTCTCAATGCCGCCGAGGAACGCGCGGAAGCGAAGGGTGCGGAGAACACGAAACTGGAGTGGTCCGTATCTGTGTTGCACTCACGCCTGCAGACAGAAGAATCACGCACCGTGGGCCTGCAAAGTGAGATCGATCGCTTATCGACTTTGGCTTCCCAACTCGAGGAGAAACTCAAAACGACAAGTCTCCATGCAGAGACCGAGCTGGCCACTCGCGAGGAGCTCGCGATTGAAACGAGAGACAAGCTCGCAGAGACACGCCGTGAACTCGAAGCCGCAAAGGATTCCGAGAAAAGTCTGATCGCTAAACTCGCCGCTGCTGACGAGGCACGCGCAGAAGCGGCGTCGACAGCCGCTCGTCTTGTTTCTGAGTCTGCATCCCAGAGTGCCGCGAATGACCGGATTGCTCGAGAGGCAGAATCAGCACTGGCAGCTTTCCGAGAGGAGGCGCAACGCACCCTCGAGGCAAAGACTTCAGAGATTCTGGCCGTGACGCGCGCCGTGGCCGAGATCGAGACCGCAAAGAGAGCTGCCGACGAGGAGATAATCAGGCTGAAAAGTTCGCTCGAGAAATACGAGGAAGAATCCACCGCTGACGCGGCGGTCAAGGCGGTGGTTGTTGATCTTCGTGCTGCCCTCGCAGAAGCCTTGGACGTGCAGCAGGGTCAGCAGTCGTCACTCACCGAGTTGACAATCAGACTTGAGGCCGCAGAGACAGCCTCTGTGGAACAGCAGAAAGATTTCCTGTCTCGCCACGACGAGCTGGTCGCTAAGCTGGAGAAGTCTGAGGAGACCCTAAAAGCTTCGCGCACGGAAGCTGCAAAGACTGAGTGGACCCTGTCGGAACTCAAATCCCGCCTTCAAGTCGACGAGTTAAAATTGACAGATGCTGCCGAGCAAAGGTCGATCATCGAGACAAAGCTTTCAGAGGCGGAACGCGCGCTTGAAATCACCCGCGCTGGCCTCGAAGATACTCGTCGTGAAGCAGAGCGCTACACCATTGAGCTCGGACACGCTCGTCGCAGGCTGGAGAAGCAATCAGACACGATCGGCGAACTTGAATCACGGTGTACTGCCGCTGAACTTCGCACATCGAAGGCCGAGGCAGGGCTGGCGACGTTCAAGCGAGAGACTCTTCTCAGTTTGGAGAGGGTCGAAGAGAGGACTGCCACGTCGGGAACAACTGATCTCGATGCCTTCAGAAAGGCCGCGACTGCTTCCTTGGAAACAAAGACATCAGAGGTGATACAAGCCACTCGCGCCGCGGCGCAGGCGATGGCGGCGAACGACGCGACGCAAGCAGATATCGAAACGATGCGGCGAACGCTAGCCAGGGTGGAGGAAAAGGCATCGCTCGAGGTGAAGGCCCGAGTGTCAGCCGTCGAGCGTGCTGCGAGGGAAGAGGTCACGCGCCTGCACGCACATCTTGAGAAGTCCGCGGCTGACTCAGAACGGGCGCGCTATCTGGAAGGAGAGGTATCGAGCCTCCGATCGGAACTGAAGCTTGCTCGAGAGGCACACGCCGAGCAGAATGCTCTGCACGACGAACTCCGCGCGCAACTCGACACCGTGCAGGGATTATACCAGAAACACCAGTCGGCAACCGTGGAACAGCTTGCGGGTCTCCGAGCGGAGTTGGAGGTGGAGCAAGGGAATGCCATGGAGGCAAACCGCAAGGAGGTTGCCGCAAACACCGCGCTGTCAGCCAAAACTCGTGAGATGGAAACCTCCGTGAGCGAGCACACGCAAAGAACGGTCGACTTGATGGCGCGCGTCGCGGAGCTCGAAGCATCGAAAGCGTCGTCCGACGAAGAGGTTGCCCGCCTCGAAACCCTCTGCTCAGAGCTCAAACAGTGCCACGCGAAGGAGCTCGGAGACGTCGTGCACGCCGAGACGACGCAACTCACCGACGCTCTGCGCGCCCTTCAGGAAGAGCATGAGGAGACTCTTGACCTGTGTGCTACTTTGAGAGAACAACTGGAATGCGTCTCAGAGGCGGCGGAACGGTCCGCTGTGCAGAATGAGCGACGGGTGGAGGAAGCAGAAGCTGCTGTTTCGGCAGCTGAGGCGCGGCTTCGAGAGACGCGAGAAAGAGACGCCGAGCTCGGCGTTCAAGCTATGAACGCGAGGGTGGACGCCGCGTCCATGAATGCCATGCGAGCATCTTTGGAGGACGAAATTCTGGCGAAGGATGCTGTGATCGCCTCCGCGAACGAAGTGCGCGATCGAGCTTTGGACGACTGCCTCGCCCTGCAGAGAAGGCTGTCGGAAAGCAAAAGCCGAGCCATTGAGCTCGAGGCGGAGAAACAAGCCTCCGTCGCGGAGGTGGCGAGATTGTCTGAAGCTCTGCGCAGCGCGGGGACTAAGGACGCGCTTTCCAGTGCTCTTCGCGCAGAGCTCATCGAGGAGCAATCCGAGTCTGCTCGTCTGAGACAAAAGCTCTCTACCTTTGAGGCTGCTCTAGACACGTCAGAGGGAGACTTTTCCCAAATTCTTCGCGCCTCTGTTGACCGAGAGTCAGCGCTGCAGTCGAGAGCGGAGAAGGCGGAGCAACGCGAACGGGCACTGCACACGCAGATCATCCAATCTCAGAGCGTGGCGCGCGACGCAGAATCCGCCAAGGCTGAAATCGAAGCGGAGCTCAAGGCCACCGCTCTCGAGCTCTCCATCGCGCTTGAGCGGTCCTCGCAAGCAGCAAAGGAGCTGAGTGCCGCGCGAGGTGCAGCAGCCGAGTCGGCGAAGAAGTACGGCGTCGCGGAAGGAGCAGTTGAGAAGAAAGTTGCCGCAAGCAACGAGTCGGCGCGGAAGGCACACGCGACCGCTGCGGAGCTCCGTGAAAGGCTCGAGAGCGCCGAGGCGCAGATTCGCGAACATCGCGACGCGCGAGAATCTGCCGAGTCCAAAGTCCTGGAGCTCGAAAGCCAACTCGCCGCTGACGGAAAAGCGGCGCTCGAAAAGGCGAAAGAAGCGCTTCGCGAGGAGACGGAGCTGCTTCTTCAGGGTGCACAGGCGGAGATCGAGAAGGCACTTTTGGAAGTGCAGGATACCGAGTGGAAACTGGAAGTGTCGCAGGCGCGAGTCTCGCAGCTCGAGCGCGAAGTCATCCGTCTTCAGAAGCATGAACACGCCCTGCACTCTCTCCTCGGGGAGCAATAGACAGATAGTACTTGTAGTAGATATCTTAGGTAGTTTTGATTAAAACTCGATCCCCTCGCTCGGCGGCACAAGAAGCGTTCCAGAGCTCCACCCCTCAGTGCTACACACCTGCGGTTCTCGCCTGGCGGCGACCCACATGTCCTCCATGCGCGGCCTGATGTCGCGCACGGCGAGCCACCTCGGGTCGAGCTGTTTTCCAACCAACCGTTTCGTCGTCTCCGATGCCTCCTGCGGGATTTGCTTCAAGCCCTCGAAGCGACGAGCATTTCGCGGCAACGAGATATCCATGTTCGCCGCGGCCATCGCGCGGACGTGTGTATCCGCGACCTTCGCGGCCTCCTCGCGCCCCGTGACGCCCAGAGGTTTCATGTGATGCTCCAGCTCCGTGTCCTTGTCGAACACCGCAAAAGGAATGAGCGCGTTCCGTTGCAGCAGTGGCCGTGACGACATCAGCGAAGGCCTCGCTAAATCCGTCTCCGTGCCACTCACACCTTCCAGCACATCGTTCACGTCTTCGTCCATCTCCTCGGGATCCCCCTCTTCGTCATTGTGCGCTCTAGACATGACCTCAACCGCCATTTTCGCGGCAATTCGCGTTGCGCGCTCCGACGGGGTCGTGTCGGGTTCCACGTGTACTTTCCCTGAACGGCTGAACGCCGGCCGCCTCACCCCGTCGGGCCCATTCGCGCCCGCGCGTCTGGAGCCTCGCGTTTCATCCTTGCCTTTCGCCGAGGGCGTGGGAGGAGGCTTCGCGCGGGGCTCGTGCTCGTCAGCGACCACCGCGGGCTCGCCATCTTCGGTGACGATGCGAATTCCAGACCCGTCCCGTCCTGTCTCCGCGGGCAGAGGCCCGTGTCCGAGCGGTGGCAGGGGAATGTCCGCCCCCATGCCTTTCTCGCGAAGCGCCGCCGTGACCGCTGGCGTCAGCCGCCCTTCCAGCAATTTCGGCGCGCCCGCCGCGCTGCACACCATCGCCAGGTCGATGAGTGTCGGATTTCGGCTGTACTCGCATCCGACGATGCCGCTCGAGTACGACGTGTTCGCCACCGACGTCCAGTGTTCCGTCTCGAACAGGCGAACCTCGCCCTTCCCGGCGTGGTGGGGCTCTCCGCCTCCAACGACGAGCGCGGCGCCGTCGCTGCGAAACGATAAGTGCGTGATATCCAATCCCACCATGTCGTGCGACACCGCCGCGGCGCGCCACCCGAACTCTTGCATGTTCGACGCGGGCTCCGCGCTCCACATGAACACGGTGCCGTCCTCGGACCCCGAGGCCAGGAGTTGGCCTTTCTCGCCGCTCCAGAAGGCGAGCGACGCGAGAGGGGCCGGGCCGGTGCTCATCTTATGAAGCATTCTCAGCCTCGGGTCTCCGCTCACCAGCCACACGCGCACGCACCCGTCGTTCCCCGAGGAGATGACACACGTGGGGCTGGCGATGGCGACTGCGCGCACGCCCCCCTCGTGCGCGGCGGAGATGCTCCCGATCTTCTCGCCGTCGGAGATGCGCCACACCGCGATGCTGCCGTCCTCCGCGCCAGACACGACGTTCGTTCCAGAGACGTCGACAGCGAGCGTAGACACGGCGGCGTTGTGCGATCCGAAAAGATAGACCATGCTGGCAGACTCGCCGCCGTCCTCGGGAAGGGTCGAGTACAGCAGGTTCGGGGAGCCCAGCTGCGCGATGACGACCGCGCCCGACTGCTGCTTCGGGATGAACTCGAACTGTCGCCACGGCCTGCTCACCGCCTGGAGCTCGCCGTCCTCCGTCTCGGCGTGAAGCTGGTATCGCTCGACGCCGCTACCGTTTCGGCCGCCGACGCGCATCGAGCGAAGCACGCCGCCGCGCTCGACCGCGGCGGAGTGCCTGCGGTCCTCGGGGTCGAGCCGCGCGCAATCCAAACGGCTGTCGCCGAGCGCCACGACGGGCTTCTCAGCCACGACGCCGCCGCGAAGACCCGCCGTGGCGGCGGCATCGTCCACGCGACTCCGGTCGTCGGTCCTAGGCGGAAGCCGCACGAGCCATGTGTGACTCATGGTGTCGCTCACACGGGCTGGCGACCGGCGGTCGCTTCGCGCGCAGGGCGTATGCGTCCGCGAGCAGTTCAAATTTCGACTCACACCTTTCGTACTACGAACGGCCGGATCCAAGAGAAAGCGCAATTTTGCCGCGAGGTCACCTCTTTTTCACACGTGGAGACGTCTCTTATCCGCGCGACGCGTCGCACTACTCAGGACGCGCGAGACACACGCAGCCCGGGCACGCTTCCGACGAGGATCTTCCCCGTCCGAGGCCCTCTAGCGTCTTGATCGACCCCATCTGAGTCTCTTCACGCGCGTCGGGACCGGCCTCGAGCGGACCGCGGCTCAAAAACTAGTCTATAGGATAGCCTGCGACAAACAAGATGCTCACTCTGAACCGAGTGTGCGCGTCGCCCTCCGTCGCCTTCAGCTCCCGCGGCTCGAAGCGTGATCGCGTTGCCGTGAGGCTCCGCTCGCGTCCTTCTCGCATTGGCCTCGCTCGATCTCCCGCGTTCCGCGAGAGCGCGCGCGCTGTGGAGGTGCTAGACGCGCCTTCGCACTGCGTCGTCGAGACGGGTGGCTCGGACGCATACCTCTACTCCTTCAGCGACGAGTCTCCGGGCGCCCTCGCGCGCGCCGATTTCGAGTCCGACGGCGTCAAGCTCTACGTCTCGAAGTCTGCCGTGAGCGCCAAGCGCGCCGAAGCCGATGCGCCGGCGATCGAGGATTCCGTGGAGGAGGCTGCTCCCCCGGCGACCGACACGCCCATAGGAGATCGCGTCATCGGCATCGGGAACGCCGCGCTTCGCGTCGTGGAGACCATCTGGGGCGGCTCGTCCGACGAGGCGGATCCCGCTCCTTCCGAGGTCCCCGAGGAAGTCGTGACGCTCCCCCCTGCCGTGTTCGTCGCCGCCGCGTCCGCGATGAAGCACTGTGTGTTGCGTTCCGACGACGTGAACGCGCTGTACTCCTTCACGGAAGATCCTCCGGCCAACGCGGGTCGCCCTGCGTTCGAAGCCGGCGGCGTGAAGGTGTACGCCGCCTCCGCGGACCTCAACGTGCAGTACGAGACGCCCGTGTCGCCCGCCATCGTCGAGCAGGAGGTGGTGCCCGCGCCCGCGCCCGCACCTGCGCCCGAGCCGGCGCGAGATCCGCCCGCGGCGTCGGCTATCGTCTCCAGTCCGGGCCCCGGCGTCGGCGGCGAGTCCTGCGGAAAGAGCGGTGCGGCGGTGTTCGAGCGCGGCGTGGGCATCGCCGCGTGGCAGGGCCTGGAGATTGGCTACGAGATGGATGTCGTGATCGAGGTTCCGACTGTAGCGGGGGTTGAGAGTGCCGTGGCGGGGGCGGAGATGGCTGCTGAAACGGCGCCCCGGCGAGTGTGGATGGCAGAGCCGATCGTTTCGAAACCTCTCGAGGGAAGAAGGCAGATGCGAAGCGGCGCTGCGATTTTCGGCAACGGGGTGGGCGTCGCGAGCTTCGAGGCGGCGACCACGGACGTCCCATCCGATGCCGCGACCTTCGCTTCGTCGGAAGTGGTGCCTCTGAAGGACGCGCGCTCCGTGGGGAGTGGCGGCGTGGCGTTCACGGGCGCCGGGATGGGATCGGTGAGATTCAACCGCATCGCGCCCGCCGCGGGGGAGGCGAGCGCGGCGAGTGGATCCGACGGCGAAAAAGATTGGACGACGCTCGCGATTTGGGCGGCGTGCGGGGTGTTGTTCGCGTTCAAACTCCTGATCCAGCCTGCGTGAGCATTGGCGCAGACGCGGCAAGGAAGCGCCTTCGGTAACGAAAGTAATATTTCATCTCAAAGAGTGTTCCTTGTCCGATGACCTCCCCTCGCTTCACTTGGAGACGCGGAGCGTGGCGGCGAGGAGAATGTGATCTGAGGGCTCCTCCGGCGCCGGAAACGGACCCTTCACTTCGTCCCTGTTAGGCAACGGCAAGACGTCCACGACGTCGATCGCGGGCGACACGAATATGTAATCGAGGGTGTCGATGAACGGGTCGTCATCCTTGATGCGCGCGTGGTTGGTGAAATCCGGCTCAGCGCCGTTCTTCGTCTTGTACGCGGACTTCATCGGGTACGTCAGGGCAGTGAGCCACGATCCGCCCTCCGGAGGCACGGGCGCGGCTTCGTGCTTGTCGTCCAGTTCAGCCCGCGTGATGAGTTCGTAGCCGCCGTCACCGGGTTTAATGTTGAAGTCCCCCATGAGCACCGCCGGTTTATCGCCCGCCATCCTCTGCGCGTACATCGCCGCCAGCTGACAGTGAATAGTCATCACCTTCTGGTTCCAGAACATGCATGGCATGTGATAATTCGCCACGCCGAACTCCACCCCGGTTGTCTTGCACCGCAGCGTCGCGTACATGATCGTGTTGAAGCGGGCGCGCGCGAGCTGCCAATCACTCTGCGGGGCCCTCTTCCCCGAGATCTTGCGATAGAGTCCAACTGGGGCGTCCACAAAGTACTTGCGCAGGAAGCCCGGGTCGTACTGCTCCCGAGGCAGTTTCTTCGTGTCACTGCATCGAGAGATGTCCACCTTGCTCATCTCGTATTTCTCCAGAGGCACGGCGAGCGCGATCCCCATGTAACCGTTGAAGGGTCTACCGTACAGCGAACACACCATGTGGTAGCCGCGCTCGGCGAAGAAGACGTGCAGATCGCCGGCCCACTTCTGGCTCACCTCCTGCAGCCCGATCACCGCGCCCTTCGCCATCTCAGCCTCGAGCTTCTTCATCAGCTTCGGCAGGCGTTGGACGGGATCGAGGTCATCGGGCGCGCAGTGCGTGAAATACGTCGGTTCGCACAGGGAGCTGGAGAGGACGTTGTACGTCACCACGCGAGCGTCGTGCGTCGACGCTGCCATAGTGGTCGAGGTGGCGAAAGATCGGCGGTGCTTACGGGGGTGCGTCGACAGCCGGGTCGTGGCGGGACCGAAGAACAGCTGATGAGACGAAGAGAGCGCCCCGGCAAATGCGGAGACGACGGCGGATCGCTGTGCGCTCGAGACGTGCGAGACGCTGGCGTGGTGGTTCACCGAGCGGAACTGGGCACCCGAGAACGATCTCTTGGATCCTCCGAGGAACGCCGAGGAAGCCGACGTAGAGCGAGGCGCGAGCGCGGGAGCCTGACGCTGAAGGAGACGAAAGGCGACCGGTTGCAGCGCGATTGCCATCTATCAGTGACAAGGCGGCGTGTGGACGCGCCGAATCAACTGCGGAGGATCCCGCGGTGTAACATCGAGTGGAGCTCCTCGTCGAGGCTGGGGGACTGCCACCAGACGTCGTGTCATCACAGAGGAAAGTTTGGTGGCGGGAAATCCCGTGTGCCGAACTCGTCGGGCCGCCTCAACACACCTGCCGGACACGTCTCACCAACGACCGCGAAGGACGAGAACTCTCGGCTCGAGTCACGAGCGTGCATCGCGCTCTCTCGGCCGAATGAGCGAGTTACGTCGAAGGCACCCGCAGCCTCTCTCGCCCTCGCCCGCGCCTCCCGAACCGCAGAGCATGGAGAAACGCGGGGACCCGCGCGACGTCGGGTACGTCTCGCGCGACCCGTGGGGACAGAGAAACAGCGCCGAAGGCGAGGCCTTCGCCGCGGCACTGGTGAACACATCCATCGCCCTTCCCATGGTCGCCTGGTTCGTCACCCTGTTCGCGGGCGCAGCATTCCACGACGGCCCGACCCGCGCAGAGTCCGTGTACCTTCCCCTCCTCCAGTACGACCGCGCTCTGGTGAGATTTGGTCCGTTGCTCCCTCTGGGGCCCTTGTTCTTACGATTCTTCGCCGATCGCTCGGATGAGCTCGCGGTTCCCACCCCGAAACGCGCGCTTGTGGTGTACACTATGGCCGCCGGCGTGCGCCTGGCGGTGTATCTCATCGGCGTCGCGTTCGGGAGCGCGATGATGTCCGACCATTTATTTCTCGGGGCATCGGTTCTCGTCTCGGCGCAAGGCGAAGCGGTGGCCTCCGCCGCGTCTCTCCTCCGCCTCGCGGCGTCGAACGGATGGTTGAACGGTATGCGCGGTGTGAAGGGGACCATATTATCGGGCGCGAGTGGATCGCGAACGGCGTCTGTGAGGGCATCAGCGGCGGCAGCGGTGGCCTGCGCGAGCCTCGTTGCCGCGACCACCCTCGTCGGGCTTCAGTGTGGCGACGCTTACTACACGGCTCGGTACTTTCATCGCCCGAGGGAAACGGCGATCGGGGGGGCGCTCGGGTTGGTGCTTTGTCAGTCGATCGTGTTGATCGGGGTGGTCGTTCCCGCGGCGCGAAGTCTAGGGATTGCGGCGATGTCCGCGGCGTGAGCGGTTCCGGTTTCCGAGCCTCGTTTATTGAAATTCACAACCTGGAATGCGCATCGCAGTTGCATAGCACGAGTCTGGGCAAACGTCTCGAGGTCCAAGACTTGCGGTGTTCAAACGTGATGGTTGAGCCACGACGTTCCCGCGTGCCGCGTCTTCGCGACCACACGAACGCACGCCTACGGCACGGTGGGGGCGTGAGTTGATGTGGCTTTCGTGCGTAGATGATGGATGGGAGAGGGGTTTCATCAAAGCGCCCGACGGACGCGTGGAGAGGCTCGTTCGCTTTTTAGACGAGGAGGGGGGTGGGTGGAGAGACGCTGTCTCGGCGGACAGCACCACACGTGGAACGTACTACACGTTGTGCGCCGGTCAGTTCGATTGCGTCCGGGACGCGGAAGCGCACCTACACGCCATGGAGTCGTGCGGGCGCAGCGTTCGTTCCTTTCGCTTCGATCTTCGCCTCGCGGAGGAGGAGGGCAGGGTGCTGTACGTGGACAATAAAGTGCACCCATCTTTGTATGATGTCCTCTTCCGCTCTGACGCGTTTGACGAGACCACGCGCCGCGTTCGCACGCGCGCGCTGCCCCACCTCCAGGTGCAGCTCGAAGAGAAGCGTCGGGAGCTGGTCGGCGCGGTCGTCGCGCGCGTGCTGTCGGGTCTCCTTCACTTCGACACGGCGGCCAGGCGAGCGCTCGTCCGGGCGTGCGACCGCGCGTCGCGCACGCTGATGTGGCGGCCGTTTCCGATTGTCACGATGGACGACGCGTTGGACGTCCCCGTCGAAGACATCTTCTCGCGACACTGCGCGTCCTGGGCGCTCGAGTCGATCCGATCGTTCGTCGACATCGGAAACGCGCACCGAGAGCACGAAAAGGACGTCGCGGTGTCTCTCGTCGAGCTCGCGTTCGCGAAGTCGCGCGCCGCGGCGTTCGCCGAGGACGAGAGCGGCGCCGAGGAGGAAGCGCGCGAGAGGGCGCGCCGCGCGCTGACGCTGACGCGATTCGATCGTGAGCTCCAGGCGCGCGTGCGTGGATATCTGTGAGAGGCGAGCGTCGCTCGCGTTGTATTACATCGCCCGTGTGACAGAATACCCGTCCCCCTACGCGTATCGGTGGTTGTGCCCCCACGTCCCCGTCGGGCGCCCCCACGTGTCCGTGATCCCCGCGCCGGCGCCCCCGCGCCCCCGCGTCGTCGTCGTCTGGGCGGCGGCCCTGCGCCGAGACGGCGCCGCCGTCTTGGCGCGCGACGCGCGCATCGCCTCGAGCGCCGACGCGCCGCCCCGCGCGACGCCGCCGTGGCGCGTCACCCTGGACCTCGGCGTCGCCGCGAGAGCCGCCGCCGCGAGCATGGCGGGGGAGGGTTTCGCGGGCGCGGGGCGCGACGCGCTCGCGCGGGATTCGTGCGCTCGCCGCGCCGACGTCACCGCGGCTCGCGCAGACGCCGCGACGGCGGCAAACGCCTCCGACGCGCGCGCGTTCGCCCGCCCCGAGCCCGCCGCCGAGCTCGTCGAGCTCCGCGCCGGTCTGCGCTCCGATTCGCGCGGTTCGCGCCACTCCGCCGCGGTCGAGTCCTCGCCCTCCGCCTCGTCTTCGGAGGACATGCGGCAGATATCGTCCTCGCCGTCGGGGTCCGAGGACGAGAGCCTCGCGCCGCGCGCCGGGCGCGCCTCGACTCGCGGTGCGGGCTTCCCTCCCGGGCTCCGCGGACTGGACGTGAGCGAGCGAAGCACCTCCGGATCGACGCCGAGGCGCCGCGCGGCGGCGGCGGCGGTGCCGGATCCGGCGCGCACCGGAGACGCCGGTGGCGACTCGGCCTCGTCTTCGGAAGCCTCCCGCGCGGGCCCGCCCGGGACAATCGCCAGTCGCTCCTCGCGGTCGCGACGGAGCGCGCGCTCAATCAGGGACTCCTCCTTGGCGTCCTCGACGCCGCTCTCGCTCCCCGTATCGTCGTCCGTCATCTGGACGACGGTGACGCCAGCTGGGCGCATGGGCGACTCGGACGACTTGTGCGGCTCGTCGAACACGCTGCCCTGCGGCGTGGCCGTGGGCGAGGGCGGCACCGGCGCGGCGACCGGCGCCGGCGCGAGCCTTTCCATCTCGGAGACGCGAAGCGACTCGCGCAGCGCGTCGAGTTCGCCTCTGGCCGTCAGCGCCTCCGCGCGCGCCTGAGCGAGCGCCTCCGCGGCTTCCATCTTCGCCTCCTCGCCAGCCTCGAGGGCGGCGAACGCCACCTCGGCCTCGGCGGCGAGCTCGGCCGTCGCCTCGCGCTCGCGCAGCAGCTCAATCTCGTGCTGCGCCTCGGCGCACTCCTTCTCCAGCTCCGCGGCGCGCACGGCGGCGTCCGCCTCGCACTTCTTCGCCTCCGCCGCGTCCGCCTCCGCCTTGGCCATCTTCGCCTCCGCGACGGCGGCGGTCCGCCTCGCCTCGGTCAGATGCTCCTGCTGCTCCTCCTCGACGCGGAGGATGGCGCGCGTGGCCGCCTCTTTGGCCTCGACGACGAGAGACTCCGCCTCGGCGCGCCGCGACTCCGCCTCCGTCGCGGCGCGCCTCGCCTCGGTGAGCTTGTCCTCCCATTCCTTCTCCGCCTCCGCCGATTCGCGCTCCCTCTCCTCCTCCGCCTGGACGACGCGGGCGAGCGCGGCGCGCGCATCCGACGCCGCGCGTTCCGCGTCCGCGACGCGCGCTTCCCATCGCTTCTCAGCCGCGAGCTCGGCCTCGGACGTCGCCGCCTCGACGGCGGTGTTGACGGCGACTTCCCGGTCGCGCACCGCCACTTCTCGGGTTTGCACGTCGAGCACGTCCTTGCGCGCGGCGGCACACTCCGCCTCGAGCACCGCGACGCGTCTCGCGGCGCGCTCCACCTTCTCCTCCGCCTCGGCGGCGGCCAGCTCCGCCTGCGCCAGTTTTGCCGCCCACGCCTGGTTGTTGCGAGACAGCGCGGCGTCGATGGCGGCGGGAGACGTGGCGGCGGCGGCGGCCGCCGCCGCCGCCTGTTGCTGTTCCAGGAGCGCGGCGTTGGCGCGCTTCAGCTCGTCAATCTCGCGGCGCGCGTCCTCGAGGGACGCATCACTCGCCTGAACCTCCTTGGACGCCGACGCGGGCTTCTTCGCGGAAACGACGGCGTCGCCCCGCTCGGACGCCTCCTCATCGCTCGCCAGGCCGAGGGCATCGTCCCAACTGTCCTCGTCCGGGGTGGGCGCGTTCGCCGACGCGAGTCGGCGTCGGAGCTCCGCCGTCTCCTCTCGCGCGTCGCGAAGTTGCTCCTCGAGCCCCGCCGCCGCGACGGACGAGTCCAGGCTCTGGCCACGGTCTCCCGCCTCCGAGTGCGCCAACTTCACCTCGAGCTCGCGGCGCACCGCGCGTTCGGCCGCGAGCACGTCCTCGGCCTTCGCGGCGTCCGCCGCGAGCTTCTCGCGCAGACGCCTGAGCTCGGCGCCGTAGCGCGCGCCCGCGTCCGCGCCCTCGGCATCCTCGAGCTCGCGAACGCGCTGCTGCAGCCAGGCGTTGTGCTGCGCCGCCTCCCCCTCGCGAGCGATCGCGTTCGCGGCAGCCTCCCGGGCCTCCTCCGCCTCGGCGAGAGCGACCCTGGCGGCTTCGTCCGCGACCGCGCGGGCGGCGCTCTCGCGCTCGCCCGCGTCTCGCCACTTCGCCGCCTCCGCCTCCGCCTCGGCGCGGCTCGCCTCGGCGGCGTCGCGCGCCTCCCTCGCGGCGGCGGCGTCGCGCGACTCCGCCTGCGCGCGGAACCTCGCCTGCGCTGCCTCGAGCGAGAGCGCCTCGACCTCGGCGTTCGCCGCGGAGACGACCGCCGTCGCGGCGTCCTCCGCCTGGCGGAGCGCGTCGACGGCGTCGCTCGCGCGGGACTCGGCGTCGGCGGTGGCGCGCGCCGCCTCCTCGAGCTCCGCGGTGGCTTCGTTCAGGAGTTCGCCGCGGAGCAAATCGAGGGACCCGTCGTGCAGACGCGACCCGGAGAGCGCCTCCGCGCCCTCGAGCGTCCACACGCGCGCGCGCAGAGCGGCGGACTCCGCCTCGGCCTCGCGGCGGTTCGCCTCCGAGTCCTCGAAACGCGCACGAGTCTTGTCCAGAGCGCCTTCCGCCGCGCGAAGCGCGATCCTCAGCTCCGAGACTCGGCGGTGGATCATCGCCTCGTCCGCGCTCGGGGCGAGCGATGTGAGCAGAGGGGCGTTCGGAGAGAGCGCGGGAGAGACGGTCGAAGACGGACGCCGGCGTCGCAGCCAGCTGTGCGAGAGATCCTCTTCGTCGGCGGCGTCGACGTCGGCGGCGACGGGCGGCGTCGCAGACTCAGACGCGCCAACCTCGGCGTCGTCGCGAGGGCTCGCCGGGGCGGCGAGAACCTTCGAAGCGACGTCGCGACGCTGTCCCTCGGTCGCGATCTCCGCGACGTCGTCGGAGAAGCTCGAGTCCAGGCTGTTATCCCCCGGGGCGGTGGCCTCGCTCATAACGGAGAGAGGACTGAACACCGTGTTGGGGCTCTTGCCAAGAACAGCTGTGGTGGTCTTAAACTTCGTCTGGGGTGTGCGCTCTTTGTCGCTCGCGTCGGCGCCGTGGACGGCGTCGCCGCTCGCGCCGAACATCGCCTGCCGGTAAAGGAACGAAGTCACGTCGGGGGTTGTCAGCTGCGCCTTCGGAAGGGTCGCGCGCGCGTTCGCGCGGGAACCCAGTCGAGATCCGACCGCCGCTCGAGGAAAATTCACCATACGAAAAAGTGGCGGCAAAACAACGCGCGGATATCGACGCGCGATCCTCGACGCGCGGCGCGTGACGCTCGCGTGTTGCCGCTCACGCACCGTTTCCCCGAATTCGTGCGTCCCGATCGCGGGCTTCGGATCGTTTTCGCTCACCCCGCCGATGCCGAAGCTCAGGCGGTGGCCCGTGGACACGCGCATCGCGTCCACAGCCTTGGTCGGAGTCGTGGCTTCTGCCGATGCGCGAGGGCGTTCCACGTCGGTCAACCCTGGCGCCGATCCCATCTTGCCCCTTGCCACGCGCGAACCGGCGGGTGCGACCCCCAAATGCCTACGCGCGCTCGCGAATCCGCACCCGCGTGACGGACCGCGTCGTTGCTCTGCCACCGCGTCGCGCGCCGTGCGTCTCTCACTTGAAAAGTTTGCGCGCCTTTTTTTGAGCAACAACGACGACGAAACGAACACCCGCGTGTGTGACGGAGAAACGCGTCGAAGCACTGCGACGGCAGCTGGAACGAGACGCTCCATTCATTCATTCCTTGACGAGCGTTGGGGCGACGCGGCGTTCTCCTTCGCCAGCATGGCGGACATCGTGACTCAACTTCACGACTCGGTGCGCGAACGCTCGCGACCGCACTCATCTCGGTCGCGCCCACTCCCCTGGCGTTCACTGGCTCGCTCGCCCAGGCCCCCCCACCCCCGCGTTCGCGCTTTTCGCCCTTCGCTGAACGATCCCTCCCCCCTTCCCTCGACGCGCAGGTGAACGAGATCAACGCTCTGTTCTACAACTACACCGGCATCCTGCAGCGGGACGCACGCCCCGCGGGCACGTCCGGGGACCAGCTCGGGAATGAAATCCCCGAGGGCGGCCCGGTGGACGAGGGCGGGATCAAGGAGATGGCCGCGTCGGTGGTGGCGTCGAGCAGACGCGTGGA
>Ga0181571_10001540_pt1 | contig 16711 bp, 11 predicted proteins | sample 101ome_17_FD_132440 | JGI IMG/M metagenome (GOLD analysis project Ga0181571, IMG submission 132440) | Coastal salt marsh microbial communities from the Groves Creek Marsh, Skidaway Island, Georgia - 101407AT metaG (megahit assembly) | ecosystem: Environmental > Aquatic > Marine > Intertidal... | reverse complement strand
GCTACGACGCCCGCACCAACAGTACGGCCACCTTCGCGAATCGCGAAGCGCAAACCGTCTTCCATTGCGATCGGCGCAATCAGAGTCACAGTCATCTGAATGTTATCGCCAGGCATTACCATCTCAACACCATCAGGAAGCTCACACGCACCCGTTACGTCCGTAGTACGGAAGTAAAACTGAGGACGGTAACCTTTGAAGAACGGCGTATGACGGCCACCTTCATCTTTGCCCAATACGTACACTTCAGCTTCAAACTTAGTGTGCGGCTTAACAGTACCCGGCTTCGCCAATACCTGGCCACGCTCTACGTCTTCACGCTTAGTACCACGCAAAAGAACACCAACGTTCTCTCCCGCACGGCCTTCGTCAAGCAGCTTGCGGAACATCTCAACACCTGTACAGGTCGTCTTGGTGGTGTCACGAATACCAACGATCTCGATTTCTTCACCGACCTTGATGATGCCTCGCTCAACACGGCCCGTTACAACCGTACCACGACCTGAAATCGAAAATACGTCTTCCACTGGCATCAAGAACGTCTGATCAATCGCACGCTCTGGCTCAGGAATGTATGAATCAAGAGCTTCAACCAACGCCTTAACCGCAGTCGTGCCAAGCTCGTTGTCGTCTTCGCCGTTCAATGCCATCAAAGCTGAACCGCAAATGATCGGAGTGTCGTCTCCTGGGAAGTCGTAGGTATCAAGAAGCTCACGAAGCTCCATCTCAACCAACTCTTTCATCTCTTCGTATTCTTCCGTACCAACACCACCACAGTCTTCTGCAAGCAGGTCAGCTTTGTTCAAGAATACAACGATGTAAGGTACACCTACCTGACGTGACAACAGAATGTGCTCACGTGTCTGTGGCATAGGACCATCAGTCGCTCCACAAACCAAAATCGCGCCGTCCATCTGCGCCGCACCCGTGATCATGTTCTTAACATAGTCAGCGTGCCCAGGGCAGTCTACGTGTGCGTAGTGACGAATCGATGAATCGTACTCTACGTGTGAAGTCGCAATCGTGATACCGCGCTCACGCTCTTCCGGTGCGTTATCAATACCATCAAACGCAACCGCTTGTCCTCCAAATACCTCTGCGCAAACTCGAGTAAGAGCCGCTGTCAGAGTCGTCTTACCATGGTCTACGTGACCAATTGTGCCCACGTTTACGTGAGGCTTACTACGCTCAAACTTTTCCTTTGCCACTTTAAATCACCTCTTTGTGTTTAGCTTTCGCTACGTTAATAAAGACTGTTTTTCGATATGATCGCATCTGCGACGTTATTTGGCGCATCCGCGTATTTTGCAAATTCCATCGTATAGGTCGCTCGGCCTTGAGTTGCGGATCGCAAGTCGGTCGCATAGCCGAACATTTCAGCCAGGGGAACCTCTGCGTTTATCACCTTCCCGCTAACGCTTTCGTCCATTCCTAGGATCAGCCCGCGCCTGCGATTCAAGTCGCCCACCACGTCACCCATATTCTCCTCGGGCGTAACGACCTCAACCTTCATAATCGGCTCAAGCAATACAGCGCCGCCAACCTGCGCTAATTTCTTGGTCGCCATAGAGGCCGCAATTTTAAAGGCCATCTCATTTGAGTCAACATCGTGGAAGGAACCGTCATACACGGTTGCTTTCAATCCCAGCAACGGATATCCAGCAATGACTCCGTTTTGCATCTGCTCTTCGATGCCTTTTTGAATCGCAGGTATATACTCTTTTGGCACAACACCACCGACGATTTCATTGACAAACTCGAGATTATCCGAGCTCTCATCTTCAGCTGGCTCAAAGCGCACCCACACATGCCCATACTGACCGCGACCGCCCGATTGACGAACAAACTTTCCCTCGACTTCCGATTTATTGCGAATGCGCTCACGGTACGCCACTTGGGGCTTGCCAATATTAGCCTCGACACTAAACTCACGGCGCATGCGATCCACAATGATATCCAGGTGCAACTCACCCATACCTGATATGATCGTTTGCCCGGTTTCTTCATCCGTCTTAACACGGAAAGAGGGATCTTCTTGGGCCAATTTACCAAGCGCAATCCCCATTTTCTCTTGATCGGCTTGAGACCTCGGCTCTACTGCAACCGAGATAACCGGTTCAGGGAATTCCATACGCTCCAACACAATTGGCTTATCGATTGCACACAAGGTATCACCCGTCGTGACATCCTTTAGCCCAACCGCCGCGGCAATATCGCCAGCCAAACACTCTTTGATCTCTTCGCGGCTATTGGCGTGCATCTGCACCATACGCCCGACACGCTCTTTACGCTGCTTAACCGAGTTGTAAACGCCCATACCGCTCTCTAACTTACCGGAGTAAACACGGAAAAAAGTGAGCGTACCAACAAAGGGATCGGTCGCAATTTTGAAGGCGAGTGCCGCGAACGGCGCACTGTCATCGGCTTCGCGCGTATCGACGGTTTCTCCATCTTCAAGCGTACCCTCAATGGCCTTCACTTCAGTAGGAGACGGCATGTATTCAATAACGGCGTCCAGCACCGCCTGAACACCCTTATTTTTAAAAGCGGACCCGCCCAACACCGGTATAATCTCGTTCGCGAGCGTCCGCGCCCGAATACCTGCCTTGATTTCTTCTTCGGTGAGCTCTTCACCTTCCAGATACTTATCCATCAAGGCATCGCTCGCTTCCGCCGCAGCTTCAACAAGATATTCACGCATTTCTTCGACAGTATCTTCTAGATCAGCCGGTACTTCTTCATAAGTGAAGGTCATACCTTGATCCGCTTCGCTCCAGATAATCGCCTTGCGTTTGATTAGGTCAACCACACCTCGAAACTCGTCTTCCGCACCAATGGTCATCTGAAGTGGAACCGCGTTAGCGCCCAAACGATCGCGCAACTGCTGCACGACTCGCTCAAAACTCGCGCCCGCTCGGTCCATTTTATTCACGAAGACCATTCGCGGAACTTCATATTTATTCGCTTGCCGCCAAACTGTCTCGGTCTGGGGCTGAACACCGGACGAGCCGCACAGTACAACGACAGCACCATCGAGCACGCGAAGCGAACGCTCTACTTCAATCGTGAAGTCGACATGCCCGGGGGTATCAATAATATTGATTCGATGCTCAGCGAACTGCTGATTCATGCCGGACCAAAAACAGGTTGTCGCTGCTGAGGTAATCGTAATACCCCGCTCCTGTTCCTGCTCCATCCAGTCCATGGTGGCGGCGCCGTCATGAACTTCACCAATCTTATGTGACAGACCGGTATAGAACAAAACGCGCTCAGTAGTCGTGGTTTTACCCGCGTCTACGTGAGCGCATATTCCGATATTACGGTATCGGGCGATCGGCGTTTTACGTGCCACGTTAGTTTCCTAATGCCAGCCTGGGCTGAGCCTTGTACTAGAAACGGAAGTGCGAGAACGCTTTGTTAGCTTCGGCCATGCGGTGAACGTCTTCACGCTTCTTAACCGCATTACCTTTGCCTTGAGAAGCGTCAATGATTTCACCCGCCAAACGCTGACGCATGGATTTCTCGCCACGATTACGCGCATATTCCACCAACCAGCGCATAGACAGCGCGGTGCGGCGAGCTGGGCGAACTTCTACCGGTACTTGGTAAGTAGCACCACCCACGCGGCGAGACTTAACTTCAACCATGGGCGCGATGTTCTCTAACGCCTCATCAAAAGCTTCGATTGGATCTTTATTGAGCTTCGTTTTAACGATATCAAGCGCACCGTATACGATACTCTCAGCAACAGACTTCTTGCCACTGATCATGACATGGTTCATAAACTTTGCGAGGGTAACATTTCCGAATTTCGGATCAGGCAAAACGTCACGTTTTGCGACTACGCGTCTTCTTGGCATATCTCTTCTCTCTTCAGGTAACCCAAGAACCGACCTGCCACTGGTTAAGAGGTGGGAGAGGCAGGGTCTTGGCCTTACTAGTTTTAGCTACACGAAAGGTAGCACCTAATTGTTACGGCTAAATTACTTAGGCCGCTTTGCTCCATACTTAGAGCGTGCCTGCTTACGCTTGGCAACGCCTGATGTATCCAGGCTTCCGCGCACGGTGTGGTATCGCACACCTGGCAAATCTTTCACACGGCCGCCACGAATAAGCACGACACTGTGCTCCTGTAGGTTGTGACCTTCACCGCCAATATACGAAGACACTTCGTAACCGTTGGTCAAGCGCACACGACAGACTTTACGTAACGCTGAGTTTGGCTTCTTTGGGGTAGTGGTGTAAACACGAGTACACACACCACGGCGCTGAGGGCAGGCCTGCAGCGCAGGCACGTCGCTCTTGGCGACTTTGCGCTTACGCGGCTTGCGCACTAGCTGATTAATCGTTGCCATGCAGATTTAACTCCAATTTCATGCTCGGCTAGAGCCGAACGTCACTCGGCCTCTCGGCCACTAAAATAAAGAGGCGGCATTCTATAGACACCGCCTCTAACCGTCAAGCTTTGCTCTTACTCAGCGTCTTCCTCTGACATACCAATATCAGCACGCAAGGCTTCAGTAAGCGCCGCTTCAATATCCTGGGCACTTACCCGCATTTCGCTACCTTGTTCACGCTTTTTACGACGCGCATCATGATAAGCCAAACCGGTACCTGCTGGGATCAAACGACCAACAACCACGTTCTCTTTCAAACCGCGCAGGTAATCGCGCTTACCGGTTACCGCTGCTTCCGTTAGTACACGTGTCGTTTCCTGGAATGAGGCAGCCGAGATAAAGCTCTCTGTAGCCAGAGACGCTTTGGTTATACCCAAGAGCTCACGGTCACCACTGGCGGGGATCAGCCCTTCCGCTAGCAGACGCTCGTTTTCTTCAAGGAGGGTCACGTACTCAACCTGCTCGCCTTTTATCAGAGAAGAGTCGCCTGAGTTGGTGATAATGACTTTGCGAAGCATCTGTCTGACGATAACTTCGACGTGCTTGTCATTAATCTTCACACCCTGCAAACGATATACCTCTTGGATCTCGTTCACGATGTATTTCGCCAATTCTTCGATGCCCTTCAGTCGCAGAATATCGTGTGGACTCAAAGGACCCTCAGAGACCACTTCGCCTTTCTCTACGAGCTCACCCTCAAACACCGACAGGTTACGCCATTTGGGAATCAAAGCCTCGTAGTGCGTAGAGCCATCCGACATCACAGAGCCATCTGTCGGGGTAATCATCAGTCGACGCTTACCTTTGGTCTCTTTACCGAAGCTCACAGTACCGCTGATTTCAGCCAAAATAGCCGGCTCTTTGGGGCGACGGGCCTCAAATAAGTCCGCAACACGTGGAAGACCACCCGTAATGTCACGAGTCTTAGAACCTTCCTGAGGAATTCGCGCAATAACGTCACCGATCTCGACGCGAACGCCGTCTTCCAGCGACACCCAAGAACCCGGTGGCAAGAAATAATGAGCCGGTACGTTGGTACCCGCCAAGCAGAGCTCATTCCCGTCTTCGTCAACCAAGGTTACAGCCGGGCGAATGTCTTTACCCGCTGCAGGACGCTCACCCGCATCCATTACCGTAATGCTAGACAACCCGGTCAACTCATCGGTCTGTCGCTTAACGGTAATAGAATCCTCCATACCCGCGAATTTAACCGTACCCGCCACCTCGGTGATGATTGGGTGGGTGTGCGGATCCCAGGTCGCGACGATATCGCCTGCCGCTACAGTGGCGTGGTCAGTTACGACTAAATTAGCACCATAAGGGAGCTTGTAACGCTCTTTCTCACGACCCTTCGTGTCTAGAATTGACAGCTCACCTGAACGCGAAACTGCAACCAGAGAACCATCCACTTTTTGCACGGTTTTCAGGTTGTGCAGACGCACAGTACCATCATTCAGAATACGAATGTTGTCTGCAGCCGTGGCTCGAGACGCGGCACCACCAATGTGGAAAGTACGCATCGTAAGCTGTGTTCCTGGCTCACCAATAGACTGCGCAGCAACAACGCCGATCGCTTCCCCGATGTTGACTTTGTGACCGCGCGCCAAATCCCGACCGTAACAGGTCGAGCAGATACCGTGGCGCGTTTCACAGGTAATCGGCGAACGCACCTCCACTTCGTCGATACCCATTTCTTCGAGTCGACGGATCCACGCCTCATCCAGCATCGTACCGGCGGTAACCGCAATTTCATCGTCGCTGCCTGGGCGAATCACGTCACGAGCCACGATGCGACCGAGCACTCGGTCACCCAATGTCTCAATGATGTCACCACCATCGATTACAGGCGTCATCAAGATACCCTTGTCTGTACCGCAATCGTCTTCGGTTACAACCAAGTCTTGCGCCACGTCCACCAAACGACGAGTCAGATAACCGGAGTTAGCGGTTTTCAAAGCGGTATCCGCGAGACCCTTACGCGCGCCGTGCGTTGAAATAAAATACTGAAGAACGTTCAAGCCTTCTCTAAAGTTCGCTGTAATGGGCGTCTCGATGATCGAGCCGTCTGGCTTCGCCATCAAACCACGCATACCGGCAAGCTGACGTATCTGCGCAGGCGAACCCCGTGCGCCAGAATCAGCATATATATAGACCGAGTTAAACGAGTCCTGCTGCTCCTCTTGCCCGTCTTTGTTGATGACAGTCTCTTTGGAAAGGCCGTCCATCATCGATTTGGAAACCAAATCGTTGGCACGCGACCAAATGTCGATGACTTTGTTGTACTTCTCACCCTGCGTCACCAAGCCAGCTGCGTACTGGTCTTCGATCTCTTTCACCTCGGCTTCAGCGCCTTCGATGATGCGCGCTTTCTCAGCGGGGATCTCAAAATCGTTCACCCCAATAGAGGCACCAGATCGAGTGGAGTACTCGTATCCTGTGTACATCAGTTGGTCGGCAAAGATAACGGTGGCCTTCAGACCAACAACGCGGTAGCACCGGTTGATGATGCGTGAAATCGCCTTTTTAACCATCGGCTGGTTAACCATGTCATAACCGATACCAGCAGGCACGATCTCCCACAACAAGGCACGACCAACGGTGGTATCTGCAATGAAGGTTCGTTCGGTACGATCGCCGTCATCGGAAATAACCACTTCATGTACGCGCACCTTTACCTTCGCCTGCAAACCAACTTCACCACTGTGATAAGCGCGATGTACTTCACTCACATTAGCAAAAATACGGCCTTCACCTTTGGCGTTAATGCGGTCGCGAGTCATGTAGTACAGACCCAAAACCACGTCCTGTGACGGCACAATAATCGGATCGCCACTGGCGGGCGAGAGAATATTGTTCGTCGACATCATCAGTGCGCGCGCCTCAAGCTGCGCTTCAATCGTCAACGGAACGTGAACGGCCATTTGGTCGCCATCGAAGTCCGCGTTATAAGCGGCACAAACGAGGGGGTGTAGCTGAATCGCCTTACCTTCAATCAATACGGGCTCGAAGGCTTGAATACCCAAACGGTGCAGCGTTGGCGCACGGTTAAGCAGCACGGGGTGCTCACGAATAACCTCAGCCAAGATATCCCAAACCTCGGGCGGCTCACGCTCGACCATCTTTTTGGCCGCTTTGATCGTCGTGGCAAGGCCTCGGTGCTCAAGCTTGCCGAAGATAAACGGCTTAAACAGTTCCAATGCCATCTTTTTGGGCAGACCACATTGGTGAAGCTTCAGAGCGGGACCCGTTACAATCACCGAACGGCCAGAATAGTCAACACGTTTACCGAGAAGGTTTTGACGGAAGCGACCCTGCTTGCCTTTGATCATATCCGCAAGCGATTTCAATGGACGCTTGTTCGAGCCTGTGATCGCACGACCGCGACGGCCGTTGTCTAACAGCGCGTCTACGGCCTCTTGCAACATGCGCTTTTCGTTGCGAACAATAATATCCGGCGCGTTCAAATCCAAGAGCCGCTTCAATCGGTTGTTTCTGTTAATGACACGTCGGTACAGATCGTTCAAATCAGAAGTTGCAAACCGGCCACCCTCGAGTGGCACCAGAGGACGCAAATCAGGTGGGAGAACGGGTAGCGCGTTCAAAACCATCCACTCGGGCTTGTTACCTGAGTTGGCGAACGCTTCCATGAGCTTAAGACGCTTCGAGAGCTTCTTAATTTTTGTCTCGGAGTTCGTCGCGGGAATCTCCTCACGCAAATGGGCAATTTCACGTTCCAAGTCGAGCTGACGCATCATATCTTGGATCGCTTCCGCGCCCATTTTGGCAACGAACTCATCGCCAAATTCTTCCATCGCCTCGTAATACTGCTCATCAGTCAAGAGCTGACCGTAGTCGAGCCCTGTCATACCAGGATCCGTTACGATATATGACTCAAAGTAGAGAACACGCTCTATGTCACGCAAGGTCATGTCAAGCAACAGACCGATACGAGAAGGCAGTGACTTCAAGAACCAAATGTGAGCAACGGGGCTTGCCAACTCGATGTGGCCCATACGCTCGCGGCGTACTTTGGCCAGTGCCACTTCAACACCGCATTTTTCACAAATGACGCCACGGTGCTTGAGGCGCTTGTATTTACCACACAAGCACTCGTAATCTTTCACTGGGCCGAAAATCTTGGCACAGAATAAACCGTCACGCTCCGGCTTGAAGGTACGGTAGTTAATGGTCTCAGGCTTTTTTACTTCTCCATACGACCATGAGCGAATCATTTCCGACGACGCCAAGCCAATGCGAATCGCATCAAACTCATCTGTCTGTCCCTGTGACTTCAAAATGTTAAGTAAGTCTCTCAAGGCTATTCCTCCACGAGGGTGTTAGTGCCGGGGCGCGCGCACGCGCCCACCCAAATTCAACGGTTCAGTCGTTTTCCAACTCAATATCGATCCCTAAAGAGCGGATCTCTTTGACCAAAACGTTGAAGGACTCGGGCATGCCCGGCTCCATACGATGATCACCATCTACGATGTTTTTGTACATTTTTGTTCTACCTGCCACGTCATCCGACTTCACAGTCAGCATCTCTTGCAGGGTATAGGCCGCACCATATGCTTCCAGCGCCCATACTTCCATCTCACCAAAACGCTGCCCACCGAACTGAGCTTTACCACCCAGAGGCTGCTGCGTAACAAGTGAGTAAGAACCGGTAGAACGCGCGTGCATTTTGTCGTCGACCAAGTGGTTCAATTTGAGCATGTACATATAACCAACGGTGACAGGACGCTCAAACTGATTTCCGGTTCGGCCATCGTACAGCGTGAACTGACCGCTCTCAGGCATATCAGCCAGAGCTAACAGCTGCTTGATTTCACTCTCAGCAGCGCCGTCGAATACGGGGGTCGCCATTGGAACACCCTTACGCAAGTTCCCCGCCAAGGTGCGGACTTCATCATCGCTCAGAGAGTCCAGATCCTCAGAACGACCTGCGCCGTTGTTGTAGATCTTGCCCAAGAACTCTCGCAGTTCAGCAACCTCACGCTGTTCTTCGATCATGGCGTTTATCTTTTTGCCCAGACCGTGCGCCGCCATCCCGAGGTGTGTCTCAAGGATCTGACCCACGTTCATACGCGAAGGCACGCCCAAGGGGTTGAGCACGATATCGACGGGCTCGCCATTTTCGTCAAACGGCATATCTTCAACCGGCATGATGACCGAGATAACACCCTTGTTACCGTGGCGCCCCGCCATCTTATCACCCGGTTGAATGCGGCGCTTAATGGCCAGATACACCTTAACAATCTTCAACACGCCTGGCGCAAGATCGTCGCCTGTTTGGAGCTTGCGTTTCTTGTCTTCAAAACGCTCCTCGAGCAGACGATTTTCATCCTCGAGCTGCTTCTCTGCCGCAGCGATAAGTGCGTTCGCGTCCGCGTCGTCTGTTTTAATCTTAAACCAGTTGCCACGTTCCAAATCGGATAATACCGACTCGGACAAAACGGTGCCTTTGGCAAGGCCCGCGCCGCTCAAGGTCTTTTTGCCTTCCAATTGAGATGCCAAACGAGCATACACCGCCTCTTCGAAGATTCGGTATTCTTCTTTCAGGTCTTTGCGGAAATCATTCAGCTGATGATTCTCGATCTCGCGAGCCCGCGCGTCTTTCTCTAGACCGTCTCTCGTGAATACCTGCACGTCAATAACGGTCCCTTTGGTGCTTGAGGGGACGCGCAGTGAGGTATCTTTTACATCAGAGGCCTTTTCACCGAAGATCGCTCGCAACAGCTTTTCTTCTGGCGTGAGCTGAGTTTCGCCTTTGGGCGTCACCTTACCAACCAGAATGTCACCGGGCTCAACTTCGGCACCGATATAGACGATACCGGACTCATCGAGTTTGGACAGCGCGCTTTCACCCACATTCGGGATATCCGCTGAAATTTCTTCAGAGCCCAGCTTTGTATCGCGAGCGATACAAGTTAGCTCTTGGATGTGGATCGAGGTGAATCGATCCTCCTTAACAACCCGCTCTGACACCAAAATTGAGTCTTCGAAGTTGTAACCATTCCAAGGCATGAACGCAATACGCATATTTTGGCCAAGCGCCAGTTCACCCATGTCAACTGAAGGACCATCCGCTAGGATATCCCCTCGAGCCACTACATCGCCTTTATTTACGATCGCGCGCTGATTAATGCAGGTATTCTGGTTTGACCGCGTGTACTTCACCAAGTTGTAAATATCTACCGGCGCAGCATTACCTTCACTTTCATCGTCGCTTACGCGGACCACAATACGCCCTGCGTCAACCGAGTCCACAATGCCAGCACGCTTCGCCACGATACAAACACCCGAATCGCGGGCTACGTAACGCTCCATGCCGGTGCCTACGAGCGGCTTATCACTGACCAAGGTAGGAACGGCTTGACGCTGCATGTTTGAACCCATCAAAGCGCGGTTCGCATCGTCGTGTTCTAGGAATGGAATCAAAGCCGCAGCGATAGACACAACCTGCTTTGGCGATACATCCATATAGTCGATACGATCTGGTGGCATGACCGTAAATTCGTTCATGTGCCGCACAGCAACCAAATCATCATTAAAACGACCATCGGCATCGACCGATGCAGACGCCTGTGCAATCACGTGCTCTGCCTCGTTAATCGCAGAGAGATATTCAATGGTATCCGTCACCTGACCGTCAACAACGCGACGGTAAGGCGATTCCAAGAAGCCATATTCATTCGTACGGGCGTAGGTAGCCAGAGAGTTGATCAAGCCAATGTTCGGTCCTTCCGGAGTCTCAATCGGGCATACACGGCCGTAGTGCGTTGGGTGTACGTCGCGGACTTCAAATCCTGCGCGTTCACGAGTCAAACCACCTGGGCCCAAAGCTGACACACGACGCTTGTGTGTAACCTCTGACAGTGGGTTGTTTTGATCCATAAACTGAGACAACTGGCTCGAACCAAAAAACTCTTTCACGGCTGCTGACACAGGCTTCGCGTTAATCAAATCCTGCGGCATCAGGCCCTCACTTTCCGCCATAGACAAGCGTTCTTTCACCGCTCGTTCCACGCGCACCAATCCAACGCGGAATTGGTTCTCAGCCATTTCACCAACAGATCGTACACGACGGTTTCCTAGGTGATCGATATCATCGACGACACCTTTACCGTTACGGATAGACACCAACATTTTGAGCACATCAACGATGTCTTGACGATCCAATACGCCGGAGCCTGTGACCTCCTCGCGTCCAAGACGACGATTAAACTTCATGCGGCCAACGGTCGACAAATCATAGCGATCGGGCGAGAAGAATAGATTCTGAAACAAGTTTTCCGCCGACTCTTTGGTTGGCGGCTCGCCCGGGCGCATCATGCGGTAGATCTCGACCAGCGCTTCAAGCTCATTGCGCGTCGCGTCCTGACGCAAGGTGTCGCTCAAGAAAGGACCGCAATCCAGATCGTTGGTGTAAATAGTTTCGATCTTCGTTGCACCCGCATCGAGCATCGTCTTTAAGATGTCGGGCGTCAATTCGGTGTTGCATTCAACCAGTACTTCACCGGTCTTCTCGTCAACAAAGTTTTTAGCAAGCGAACGACCGAATAGGTACTCCGCTGGAATTTCCAACTCCTTCATATCGGCTTTTTCGAGCTCTCTGATGTGACGCGCGGTAATACGACGCCCTTGCTCTACAATGACCTTCTTGCCGATTTTGATATCGAAACTGGCCACGTCACCGCGAAGTCGCTCGGGTATAAGCGCCATGGTAAAGGTGTTCGCGTTGTTCAACTGGAACTCGTTCACATCGAAGAACATGTCCAAGATTTCTTCTGAGCTGTAGCCCAGCGCACGAAGAAGTACCGTCGCGGGCAACTTGCGTCGTCGATCAATGCGCACGAACAGTTGATCCTTTGGATCAAACTCAAAGTCCAGCCATGAACCACGATAAGGAATAATTCTAGCCGAGTAGAGCAGCTTACCAGACGAGTGCGTTTTACCTTTGTCATGGTCAAAGAAGACGCCTGGTGAACGGTGTAACTGGGAGACAATAACGCGCTCCGTACCGTTAATAACGAAGGTACCATTTTCAGTCATAAGGGGTATTTCACCCATGTAGACGTCCTGCTCTTTGATGTCTTTGATTGCTTTGCTTGAAGAGTCTTTATCGTAAATAATCAAACGAACTTTGACGCGAAGAGCACACGCGTAGGTGACACCGCGGAGCTGACATTCGCTTACGTCGAAAGTAGGTTGCCCCAACTGGTAATCAACATACTCCAGTGCCGCGTTGCCACTGTAGCTCGCAATCGGAAATACCGATTGAAAGGCAGCGTGAAGACCATAGTCACCACGCTGATCAAGGGGCACACCCTGTTGCGTAAATTTTCTATAGGAATCCAACTGAATTGCCAACAGATATGGGATATCCATAACGTTTAGCAATGATCCAAACTCTTTCCGAATACGCTTCTTCTCAGTATAGGAGTAAGCCATCAGTACTCTCCAGCCTCTTTGCAACTGCGTCCGATTTCTCGGCACGCCACCACCTTCTCAGGCGCTCTGGCACACGCAAACGCGGCACCCACAAATTCTTCCTGTTATAAGCAGGAAAAGGCCGGTAAGCGAAATCGCTTACCAGCCCATTCTGAACCCATGCAAAACAACGGGCCCATTGCAAACTTACTTGAGCTCGACAGTGCCGCCAGCTTCTTCGATTTGCTTTTTGATGTCTTCGGCTTCTTCTTTTGAAGCGCCTTCTTTGATCGGAGCAGGTGCGCCGTCAACCAGACCCTTCGCTTCTTTCAAGCCCAAGCCAGTGATCGCACGTACTACTTTGATCACATTCACTTTCTTCTCGCCGCCTGAGGCCAAGATAACATCGAACTCAGTTTGCTCAGCTGCTGCCGCGCCGCCAGCGTCGCCACCCGCTGCTGCTGGAGCTACCGCTACCGCAGCTGCTGCCGTTACGCCGAATTTTTCTTCCATTGCTGAGATCAACTCAACAACATCCATTACCGACATTGCGGCAATTGCATCTAGGATTTCGTCTTTAGATAAAGCCATTTTATGCTCCTAATTCACTTAAGGGTTGCAAGCGGAAATTTACGCCGCTTCTTTCTGATCTTTCACTGCTGCTAAGGTGCGCACCAGTTTTCCAGGCACTTGGTTCATGGTCTGTGCCAACTTCGTTACCGGCGCCTTCATCACGCTCATCAACATTGATAGAGCCTGTTCGCGCGTCGGAAGCTTAGCCAACACATCCAATTGATCTGCACCCAGCAACTGACCGCTAACCGCCAACGCTTTGACTTCGAATTTTGCATTATCTTTCGCAAAATCCTTGAACAAACGGGCCGCCGCACCCGGATCTTCCATCGAAAATCCGAATAAAGAAGGTCCAACCAAAGAGTTGTTTACACACTCAAAGTCCGTTCCTTCCAGAGCTCGCTTCGCTAAGGTATTCCTCACAACACGGAGGGTTATACCACTTTCACGAGCTTGGCTGCGCAGGTTCGTCATCGCATCCACTGTGACACCGCGGGCATCCGCGATAACAAGTGAAAGTGCGCTGGTGGCCGTCTCGGCAACTTCAGCTACGATCGCTTTTTTGTCTTCGAGTCTAATTGCCACTGGTTTTCTCCTGGCTTACATAAAATGTTGTGCTCACGCACAACGCCTGTTTGGTGAAAACTTCACCATCTGCGTAGGCGAAATTCCTTTCTTTAAACCGCCAAATGCTCGGCACCTACGGTCTTTGATGGCCTTCAGTGAGCAGCATTACCGACTTGCCAACTGTATCTAAAGACCTCAAAGTTGGCGGGCTTAACCCGCCGCGCCTCATCCTTGAGGCTCTAAGCGGCAAGCCGCTTAGAATTCCAATGCGCTATGATCGACGGTAACACCCGGACCCATCGTGGTCGAAAGTGTCACCTTCTTCATGTAAACACCCTTGGCTGAAGAAGGCTTAGCTTTCTTCAAATCCGCGAGAACGGCTTGCAAGTTGCCACGAATGGCGTCTACGTCGAAGCTGATCTTGCCAATACCGCCATGAATAATACCGTTCTTATCCGTTCGGTAACGCATTTGGCCGGCCTTTGCGTTGTTGACCGCAGTGACAACGTCTGGCGTTACCGTACCGGTCTTAGGATTAGGCATCAGGCCACGAGGGCCCAAAATTTGACCCAACTGGCCAACCACGCGCATCGCGTCTGGAGAGGCTACAACAACATCGAAATCCATCATGCCGCCTTTAATTTGATCGGCAAGATCTTCCATTCCAACGAAGTCGGCGCCCGCCTCCTTCGCTTTCTCGGCCGCGTCACCTTGGGTAAATACCGCCACTCGAACAAAGCTACCGGTGCCATGCGGCAAGGTAGTAGCACCGCGAACGGCTTGATCAGATTTTCGCGCGTCCACACCTAAGTTCACAGCCACTTCAACCGACTCAACAAACTTCACGGTGGAACACTCTTTCAAAAGCGCAACGGCTTCTTCAAGCGAATAGACTTTGTCCGCATCAATCTTTTCGCGAATCATTTTTTGACGCTTAGATAACTTTGCCATCGCTTACGCCTCCTCTACTTCGATGCCAGCCGAGCGCGCGCTACCAGCAATCGTTCTAACCGCTGCATCCATATCGGCCGCAGTCAAATCAGGCCACTTTTGCGTAGCCACTTCTTCGAGCTGCGCACGAGTCGCTTTACCCACCTTGTGTGTGTTCGGAGTAGCAGAACCCTTGGGGATACCAATGGCTTTGCGCAACAAAACAGCCGCAGGTGGCGTCTTTTTAATAAACGTAAACGACCGATCACTGTAAACCGTGATGACAACAGGAATAGGAAGCCCTGGCTCCATACCCTGCGTCTCAGCGTTGAACGCTTTACAGAATTCCATGATATTCACACCGTGCTGACCCAGCGCAGGGCCAACCGGCGGACTCGGGTTAGCCTGTCCAGCCGCAACCTGCAGCTTGATGTAGGCTTGTACTTTCTTCGCCATAGTTACTCTCCTGGGTACAAACGCTCACAATACAGTCGAGCTCCCCACTATTTGATGCGGCGAACCGCGTTTGGCGCTTCCGCGCCCCTCTTCTCAGGTCTTTTCGACCTGACTGAATTCGAGCTCAACTGGCGTGGATCTTCCGAAGATCAACACAGCCACATTCAAGCGACTCTTCTCATAGTTCACTTCTTCAACGACACCATTAAAGTCATTGAAAGGCCCATCAACCACGCGAACCATCTCACCGGGCTCAAACAAGGTTTTAGGCCGCGGCTTCTCAGTACCATCCTCAACGCGCCGCAAAATTGCCTGTGCTTCAGCATCGGTAATCGGCGCTGGCGCATCCGCTTTTCCGCCAATAAAACCCATGACCCGCGGCGTTTCTTTCACAAGATGCCAAGTATCGTCGTCTAATTCCATCTGCACTAGAACGTAACCTGGAAAGAACTTTCTTTCGCTTTTACGCTTTTGCCCATTTTTCATTTCGACAACTTCTTCCGTAGGAACAAGCACGTCGCCAAAGCGATCCCCCATGCCGTGCAGGTCGATACGCTCCTTTAGAGCCGTCGCAACCTTCTTCTCGTACCCAGAGTAAGCATGAACAACATACCAACGCTTAGACATGGTTAATTCCTCGTTTATTTAGCCGATGACCAGGGAAACTAACCACCCCAGAAATGAGTCTAGCCCCCACAGAATAAGAGCCACGACCAATACGAACGCGACCACAATCAGAGTGGTTTGCACCGTCTCCTGACGCGTTGGCCATACGACCTTTCGAATCTCTGTACGCGCGCCTTTGATTAAAGACCACGCGTTGTGACCTTTCTCTGTTTTGATCGCAATCGCCAGAGCCACTGCAGCCAAAACCAACAAAGCCACCACGCGGTAGAGTAGCGATTCGCCACTAAACACGCTGTTGCCGTAGACGCCGGCCGCCACAATCAAAGCGACCAACAACCACTTAAGGCCGTCGTACTTTGCTGCTACATTCTCTGAACTCATGCTAAACCCACTGTAACTTGCCACTGCCATTACTAATGGCAGGCCAGGAGGGAATCGAACCCCCAACCTGCGGTTTTGGAGACCGCCGCTCTGCCAATTGAGCTACTGGCCTAACATTTTTTGCGTCGCCTAAAAATCAGACGACAAGGCCGAACTGCTTCAGATCAAGTAGTTCGGCCTCATCAACCGGAGCGAGTCCGGCATTTGCTTACTCGATGATTTTGGCTACGACGCCCGCACCAACAGTACGGCCACCTTCGCGAATCGCGAAGCGCAAACCGTCTTCCATTGCGATCGGCGCAATCAGAGTCACAGTCATCTGAATGTTATCGCCAGGCATTACCATC
>Ga0181571_10001527_pt1 | contig 16763 bp, 16 predicted proteins | sample 101ome_17_FD_132440 | JGI IMG/M metagenome (GOLD analysis project Ga0181571, IMG submission 132440) | Coastal salt marsh microbial communities from the Groves Creek Marsh, Skidaway Island, Georgia - 101407AT metaG (megahit assembly) | ecosystem: Environmental > Aquatic > Marine > Intertidal... | reverse complement strand
GACAACGGCCCAACCCGCTTCACCCGCAGCCAACCAGTCGCAATGGCTTAGCGAATTCTCTGCACTTAAGGCAGCGTCACCGGCCGAAAGAATTGATTTTCTGGAAAGAGTGATTCGCAATCCAATCTATGTGGATGATCTATCCACCCAAGTCGATGCCCGGGTTAAAAAAGCGGCCGAAAATAGAAATACTGGAAATTATAGTGAAGCACTGCTCGACTTAGAGGCAGCGGAAAAAATTGCCTCGAAGTCTGCCAATCCTCGTCTGCAAGGCTCCGTGGCATTCGTTCGTGGCACAGTGCACGCGGAAAACGGCAAGATCGCCGACGCAATCGACGCATTCCACGCAGCAAACAAGTTCGCGGAAGCCGAAGACGATGAAAATGGTCGAGCACTTGCAGTCAACGCCCTAGGCGTCGCCTATTTATTCTCCGGGAATCAAGAGCGTGCCATAGATTACTTCCAGGAATCCCTCAGTATCGCGCTTGAACTCGGCAACCAAGCTGCCGTTATAACCGCAAAAGGCAACATTGGCAATGCACTCGGGGAGCTCGGTCAACTTGAAGACAGCCTACGTCAGCACCAGGAAGCACTCGAATTGGCAAAGGCAATCGATGAGCCAAACCGCATTGCCTACGAGAAAGCCAATATTTGCGATCGTCTAAACGATCTGGAAAAGCTAGACGAAGCGGAGCCAATCTGTGCTGCAGCACTGAAACTCGCCACCGATTTGGGCCACACGCGCCTCATCAGCGGAATCTTGATAACCCAAGGCGAACTCCTATTGAAGCTGGGGCAGCCCGGGGAGTCCCTGGCGGCGCTTGAACGAGCTCAAAGCATCGCCGGGGATAGCACTTTTACCATCGACGACGCACTGCCCAAAGCCTTAGCCAAAACGCACGAAGCGCTGGGGAACTACCAAGAAGCCGCCCACTTTTGGCAACGCGCATTTGAAGACAGTACGGCGAGAATTGAGACCGACCGAGAGGCCCTCTCCGAAGAACTCGCGGTCCGTTACGAAGTCGCAAAGCGCGACAAGGATATTGAACTCCTGAATGTACGCAACGACCTGCAAAACCTTGAGTTAAAGAACCGAAGTCGTCAGCTTTTTGCGGTAGGTGGTGCTCTATTAAGCGCCCTCCTTATCATGGCTGCCTTGTGGCGCGGCTATCAATCCAAACAAACTCTCGAGGGCGAATTAAAAGCGCGTAACGCCAAGTTAGAGGACGCACTTGCAACCATACAAAAACTGGCATCAACCGACAGTCTGACGGGGCTTCTAAACAGACGCGCTTTTCATGATATCGCCAGGCAAAGTCTCGAATACAAGCGGCGCACCGACAAACCCATCAGCCTAACGCTGGGCGATGTAGATGGTTTTAAACAGATCAACGATCAATATGGACACGCAACGGGTGATGAGATTCTCGTGGAAATTGCCACACGACTAAAGGACACGCTTCGCACAAGCGATGTCGTTGTTCGTTGGGGTGGCGAAGAGTTTCTGTGCTTTTTCCCCGATACCGACGAGGCTCAGGCGCTGGATATAGCCAAAAAATTGCGAGCAGCTATCTCCGCTCATGACCTCACGACCTCAAAGGGCGCATTCAGGGTTACTATTACCTTCGGCGTTGCGGGCGTTGAATTCGACGTGCAGGACGCTATCCGCAGAGCCGATGTCGCCTTGTACGAGGGCAAAAATCAGGGCGGCAATACAGTGGTACCGGCAACCCAAATACACGATAAAAACTGAGCATCACACTCCAGGATTCGGGGGTCAATACGCTTTCCGTAGGGAGTGCTAAGTAGCATTTACTGGTTTGGTATCGCCACTTCGACCACAGATACCCTCTAATCTCAACAGCAAGGGGGCTTCATGATAAGCCAATCCGACACACTCACGCTGGACCTTAAAAACGGTCTACTGATCATTTCACTCAATCGGCCCGCGCAAAGTAATGCGCTGAATGGAGAACTCGTTGACGCGCTTTTCGATGTATTCACTCGACTTGGCGAACGCGATGATATTAGAGTGGTAATACTCCGCGCTGAGGGTAAGAATTTCTGTGCAGGACTGGACATGCGCGACGGCGATTTTGTGCCAGAGGAGCGAAACGTAAAAGCCTTGTGGCGGGTACAGCGTCGAATCGCCCGTATCTATCAAGCTATGCGTCGTTGCCCACAGCCCATTATAAGCCTCGTACAAGGCGCTGCCTGCGGTGGCGGGTTCAGCCTTGCCTTAGCGTCAGACGTGCGAATCCTAGCAAACACGGCACGAATGAACGCCGCGTATATCAAGATTGGCTTGACTGGCTGCGATATGGGAAGCAGCTATTTTCTGCCGCGTTTAGTCGGGGTTTCGCTTGCATCTGAGCTACTTCTTACGGGCAATTTCATTAATGCACAGCGCTCACTGGCGGTTGGCCTTGCGTCAGATGTCGTGGCTGAAAATGCGTTGACAGAGGTTGGTCTTCGGCTGGCCCAAGACATGCTCAACAATACCCCGATGGGTCTACGCCTGACGAAAGAAGCACTGAACTACTCGGTCGATGCAGCCTCTCTCGAGGCGGTCATGGCTATGGAGGATCGACATCAATCGTTACTTTCTCTAACCGAAGACGCCTCTGAAGCCGTTGAGGCCTTCCTGCAGAAACGGGCGCCGAAGTATCGCGACCGTTGGAGTTTGAACTTTGAGTTTTTTTCTCGTAATGGGGGTATCCCCCGCCCCTTAGTTCGTGTATTTTCGGGTTTTCCAAAAGAAAAGCGGGGCAGCAATGGAATATATTAACAAGACGGTCCTGGTCAGCGGCGGAGCCGAAGGTATTGGCTTTGCTATCGCAAAGGCACTCGGCCTTCAAGGCATGAACGTGGTCTTGGGTGACATTAACGAAATCGGTGTTCAAGAGGCTGCCAAGGAACTCAAATCGCTCGGAGTTAAAGCGGTAGCGCGAAAAATGGATGTGGTCAGGCCAGAAGATTGGTTTAGTGCGGTCGGCTTGGCCACTTCCGAGTTTGGTGCGCTACACGCGCTCATCAATAACGCGGGCGTTGGAGGCAAGCCAGGCCCGGTAGAGGGCAACACACTCGCCGACTGGCAGTGGTGTATTGACGTGAATTTAATGGGTGTCGTTCAAGGTATGCAGGCATGCATACCCACCATAAAGCAATCGGGTGGCGGCTTTGTAGTGAATGTTGGCTCAATGGCCGGCCTGCTCGGTGTCCCTTTTGGCGGCGAATACACCGCAACAAAACTCGCCGTAGTGGGCTTAAGTGAAGCTTGGGCGGTTGAACTTGCCCCCTTCGGGATCCATGTGGCTGCACTTTGCCCTGCATTTGTGAGTACGCGAATTCATCTCTCAGAGCGGAACAGAGCTGAAACGCACGGACAAGCGGTAAATAGCGCCCAGATTGAACTCCCCCCCGAGGACAGCGTCATGTCTCAGGTGGTCACCAATGGAATTGACAAAGACCTCGTTGGAGCACGAGTTGTGGAAGCACTCAATCAGAAAGAGCATATGATCATCACTCACCCAAACTATCGTGGCGCGGTTCAAGCGCGCTTCCAAGCGATCGATGGCGCGTTTAAGAAAGCCGCTGAAAGCATGGTCGTCGGACATCTTATAAATGAACCTCTCGATTCTTTTGTGCCGCAGTAAGCGCACTCGAATCCCTGCACCCTATTAAGGAGCACGCTATGAAACAAGATCGAAAGTACGACGTCGTCATTTTCGGCGCCTCAGGCTATACGGGTCGCTTGGTCGCTGAATACATCGAACAGCGCTACGGTACGACGAACCTCAAATGGGCTATGGCGGGACGGTCCGTCGAGAAGCTCACTCAAGTTCGGGCCGAAATGAACATTAAGGAAACCGTAGACTTAATCAGCGTCGACTCGGACTCACCTGATTCAATCCATACTTTAGTCACCTCCACTAAGGTTGTCATAACCACGGTTGGGCCCTATCAGCTGTATGGCACTACGCTGGTCGAGCAATGCGCTGAGAACGGAACGGATTACGTCGATTTATGCGGTGAACCGAGCTGGATGTATCAGATGATCAATCGTTACAAAGAGAAGGCGAAATCCAGCGGTGCGCGTATTGTATTTTCATGCGGATTCGACTCCATTCCCTTCGATCTGGGGGTCTGGCATCTACAACAGCACGCAATCGCAAGCATTGGCTCACCGCTCAAGGCGATCAAGGGGCGTGTCCGCGCCATGAACGGATCCTTCTCTGGCGGGACTGTCGCTTCATTACGAGCCACTATGGCATCCGTTAAAAAAGACCCATCGCTCATTCCTGTGCTGGTGAATCCGTTTTCGTTAAGCGAGGGATTCCAAGGCCCGGATCAACCAGCGGGCGATAAGCCACAGTACGATAGCGAGCTAGCTTCGTGGTCGGCGCCGTTTATCATGGCGACCATCAACACCAAAAATGTACACCGTTCAAACGCCCTGCTGGGACACGCCTACGGCACAGATTTCCAATATGACGAGATGTTACTGACGGGCGATGGAGATCAAGGTAAAGCCACTGCAGAGTTCGTTGCGAACGATAACTCCTTTGCTGAAAACACCTTGCAGCCTGGCGAGGGGCCTACCAAAGAAGAACGAGAAGCGGGCTCCTACGACGTGCTTTTTGCAGGCCAAACGGATACCGGTGAACTGCTGATGTCGAGCGTGAAAGGCGACCGAGATCCGGGTTACGGTTCAACCTCTAAGATGCTTGCCGAGTCTGGACTTTGCCTGCTCGATAACCCAGATCTCGGCGAAGGTGGCATTTACACGCCAGCCGCCATCATCGCCCAGCCATTGATCGAGCGTCTGCAGAAAAATGCGGGTTTAACGTTTAGCGTTGAGGCTTAATGCAATGCTGAAACCCGGCCTTTACAGACACTACAAAGGTAAGGACTATCGGGTATTAGGAACGGCCAAACATTCCGAAACCGAGGAATGTTTGGTGGTTTATAGAACCTGCTATGGTGATCACGACTTATGGGTTAGACCACTAACAATGTTCACGGAGTCGGTCACGACAGAGGCCGGGGAGCAGCCCAGGTTCAGGCTAGTACAGGAATTAGATCCGAGCGAGTGAACGCGCAGCACGCGCGTCACGCCCGCTAATACTCATTAAAATTCGTACTCGACCTGCAAGCGCACGGTATGCTCGGGCGAATCATCATCCAGAGGAAAAAACGCTCCCAAATCATAAGAGACAGATGTGCCTCTAGCGGGTAGTCGAAATTGGCCACCGATAGACGGTCCAGCCACTTTCGCCGCTTGCCCCAAGTGAATTTCAAAACCGGGTTCGATGTGTGGACGGTAACGATACCTCAACAAACTACTGAGTTTTGTTTCGAACTCATCTTGTCGTGTATCACCCCACTCGTAAGCAATACCGGGATTCAAGGTCAAGCTGTAACGACCAAACTCACGCTCCATCAAACCTTTAACAACAAGCTCATTGTTATTGAGCGCCCAATCCCGCTCGTATTCGACAAGCAACCCGTAATCGATGCTGTACTCACCTTGCTCAGACAGCTGCACTAGAGCCTCGAGCTCCATTCCAACCCACTCAATATCGTCCGTTAACGGATCATCAGAAGCGATTAAATAGGCCTCCGCAAAGACTCGATCAGACAGGGCATGACCAAGCCCGATCAACTGCACTAAGTCATCTGTCTCGCCGGTTAAGGTATCTTCCTCACGCAGAAAAGTTCGAGATTCGAGCTCCCATTCAATTGGGTTAACGTAGGGGTGATAAATTTTACTTACGGCCATCCCATCTGAAAAAGCGAGGCGGCCGCTCAGCAAGAGAATCATCGAAACAAGCGCTTTAACTGGCAACTTCATTGCGCCTCCCGCGAATCTTGTGAGAACGGAGCAAAAGCGCGAATGCGGTAAACATGCAGACCACATACAAACCCATTTGAAGCCAAGTAGGCTCGGAGTCGTACCCAAAAACAGCGTATAACAACTGCCCCAAAATCGACTGCTCTTCAATCAACCATTCCGTGCTGTATGCCATCGAGCTATAGGGCAGCAGACCGACTTGATCGAGAAGGGAGACCCCCTGCATCATCATACCCGCGGCAACACACGCAAGCATTCCCCCGACAAAGGGAGTCGCGACATTTCGATTCATGTTATGAATCAAAGCCGAGACGAGAATACCTGCGGATATGCCAATTCCTGCGCCGATAAAGGCGCCAAGCAATACCGTATTACGTTGCGCATCCAGTTGCGTAAAGGCCCCCAGATAAATGAAGATCTCGCTGCCCTCTCTTACTGCAGCAGCAATAAGAACGACGGCCATAATTTTCTCGGCTGCTGGCTTTGAAAGCCCACCGTATAACCCCGCGAGCAACATCAAGACGGGTAAGTAAACCAAAACGTGCAAGGATGCAGAAATTAATTCTTGACCACTTCCATCCCAGAGCTCTGTCAGATCAGCTAGATTCTTTGCGTATAGAAGGCTCAAAACCAAAGAAATGGGCGCGGCCCACCACAACCAACGCATCGACAATTCGCGAAAATTCGTATAATTCCAGAGCAATCCAAGCAGAATCGCCGCCTCTAAAATTTCACGAAGGACCAGTAACAGCGAGTTCGTTAAGAGACTCATCGCACGATCACCCGGCCCTGGGCTGTGTGTGGATTGAACTCGCCAAAAAAAGGATACTCGCCTGGCGGCAAAGGTCCGATGTAGACCGTAATACTCGCACCCCCAGCCACGATCTTCTCTCGATTGAGCTCGTAACTTTCAAATTCTTCGGGCGTGGCGTCTTTGTTAATGATGCGGAGCTTCACTTTCGTGTTAGCAGGGATTTCAATTTCATTTGGAGAAAACAAATGATTTTGCAGCTCTATCGTAAATTCTGGCGCAGCATTGGCATTCAGACACCAAGACAGCATCACGGGAAGCAATAAGAATCTGCTGGCGAATCCGAGGCTCATGCGCGCTCCCCTTTTTGGGCTGGAAACTGGACCGTAAAGCGAGCCCCATTCACGGGGCTCTCGCCGACTTTTATGATGGCGTTGTGTAAAAACACAATTTGTCCCACTATCGCTAAACCCAAGCCAACACCCTCACGATGAAGATTCTTATTCACGCGATAAAACCGTTCGAATATTTGCTCTCTTTGCTCAGCAGGAATTCCCGGACCAGAGTCATCTACATGCACGCTGCAATATCGGTCCTCGCTCTCTATAGAAACAACGACAGCACCGCCGCGAGGCGTATAGCGATTGGCGTTAGTCAATAAATTTTCAAATAAAAGTTCGAGTATGGATGCATCGCCCCGAACCATCATGGAATCCAATTCGCAGTTGAACTCAAGGCTCTGCTCCGCGGATTCAAATGAAGGATAGAGTTCAGCACACCGTTGCTGCACGAGATCCACTAAATCAACAAGCTGAAATTGGGTACGAAGCACATCAGGTTGCGTGCGACTCAAGTCAAGAATTTGCTGAACCACTCTCTGCAGTTTCGTAATGCTCTCGTCAACATAGTCGATTGCCTGAGGGTCGATCTGTGCCCCCGCCCCCGCCCGCAAATTATGCATATGAACCTTGGCCACACTGAGCGGCGTCCTCAGTTCATGCGCAGCTGTCGCAGCAAACTGTTTTTCTCGAGTGAACGACGCCGCCAGTCGTGATAACAAACCATTCAAGGAACGCGTTATATGCTCCAGTTCCGCCGGCGTACGATCCGTTAAAACGGGTGTCAAATCGGAGTCTTGCTTTACCGCGATGCGTTGACTCAAATCAGACAGCGGCTTGAGCCCCCAAGTCACAATCCCCCAAGTCAGTATCGCCAAGATGGGTAACCAAGTAAGTAATGGATAGATAGATTGGAGAACGACTGTCTCCGCAACCACGAAACGCACGTCGGCCCGCTCCGCCACCACGATACGTAGTTCACGATCAAGATCGCGCGTGTATACCCGCCACCGAAATGCGTCGAAATTCTGATAGCCAAAGCCCGCGTTCCATTCAAGCCAAGGCTCTTGCGCTGCGTTACTCGTGCGACTCAACAAGCGGTCGCTCTGAATGATCTGATACGCCATCGAATCACTACCGCGATACACGGTGGGCACATGAGTCCCCGAGGCACTTGCACCGTTGGAATCCGTTAGGTCATTGCCCAGTTGGATATGAGCCAATACCTCGCTCATCTGCACTAACTGGTCATCGAGCAATTCCTCTGCTCTCTGCATGCTGGCCAAGTAGCCATTTAAGGACGCAACAAACATCACCAAGGTAAACGCAGACAATAAAGTAACGATGAGCGCCCGACGGATCGATTTCACTGATTCGGAACCGTGTATCCAATCCCACGGATGGTCTTAATGAATTTATCGGGTAATTTCTTGCGAAGGTGGTGCACGTGCACCTCTAGCGCGTTACTCGATATTTCTTCACCCCAGTGATACAAACGAGACTCAAGCTGATCGCGCGTCACAACCCTACCCTGATTCTCCATCAAACATTTAAGCAACATGTACTCGCGACGCGGTAAGTCCAAATCGCTCCCCTGCACTTCGACCTGATGGGTATTAATGTGCAACACGACGTCTGCGATAGCAATAGTGCTCGTCGACGCCGTACCCAAACGTCGTTCCAGAACCCGTAACCGCGCGCTCAATTCGAGAAAATCAAAAGGCTTAGCCATGTAGTCATCGGCGCCCGCATCCAATCCTTTGACCTTATCGTCAATCTCACCGCGCGCGGTCAGAATCAGGATAGGAAAGCGGTGTTTGTTAGCTCGAATCCGCGACAGCAGCTTAAGACCATCAATATCCGGCAATCCTAAGTCCAGTATCATGATATCGGGTGGATCCGATGCGATTGAAGCCTCTGCTAATCGACCAGAATCAACCCAATTCACAACAAATCCCTCGCGCTCCAGACCGGCAATCACGCCTTTCGCCAAAGCGTGCTCGTCTTCAACGAGTAGTACTCTCATCCTATCCCCTAATCCAAATCAACAGTGCGAGAAGCCCACGCTCGCACGATTTTTGCTTTTTTTATTAACGCGCCGTCGACTATTTTCGGTAGCACTCCGTTTATCTTCGCAAATAACTTCTCGGGAAAGCCCAGTACCTGTCGATGCACCTCGCCTTCCATTTGAGCCACAATACTCGCAGCGACTACTAGGGGCGTATCCGCTATGTTCCCAAGCTCTCGGTTCATACCCACAACCCGAGCATCATTCATGCCGGTATCGATGGCTCGAGGCGCCGCGTAGATTACCTTCAAACCTAAATCCTGATTCTCGCGATATAAGGCTTCACTAAATCCGCGTAAACCAAACTTAGAACCGCAATAAGCCGCGTTGCCGGGATAGCCGATGAACCCAAATGCGGAACCCACATTGACAACCATGCCCTCGCGAGAAATCAGGTGATCCAGCAGCGCTTGAGTGAGTTTCATAGGACTGACCAAATTCAAAGCGACTATGGCGTCAACAGCCTTTTCTCCGAGCGCTTGAAAAGACCCGAACTCATTTGTTCCCGCATTATTAATGAGTATGTCAATGTCCAGTTTGCGAAGCTCGATAGCCAGTTTGTGTATATCGACAGAGCTCGATAAATCGTTGACGCACAAAGTGCGAGCCTGCCCCGCAAGATCTGCTGCAACGGCCTGCAGTTGATCAGCCCGTCGACCCACTAAAATCAACTGGCAGCCTTTTTCAGACAAACGTTTCGCCAAGGCTTTGCCTAATCCCCCAGTCGCGCCAGTAAGGGCAACCACTTTATTGTTTAGATCCATCGCGTACGAGCTCCCATCAGGCCGCCTGTGGTAAGTGACTATCGCCCAGTAAGACGCTGTCATACACGCCTTTGTAGAGGGCATAAAACCGCTTGGCAGCGTGAATGATATCGGCTTGATCGCGTTCATCGGTTACCAAGTTCACCAAATTTTCAAAAAACTTGACGTGTTCGATGTCTAAGGCCCCGTGAGACGTTAGGTAACCAAAGGCCTTTTTCGGCAAGCCGGTGGCCTCTCTAATACGTTTCGCGGCCTCGTCGGCAACGCTTACACTGGTACCTTCTAGGACATGTACCATACCGAGAAAAGCCAGAGGATTGACGTGATCGATGGTGTAATAGGCGTAGGCGACCATGGCTTCGGTGGCAAGTGAGGGCCTACCGTGACGCACGGCCTCTTTTGAACCACCGCAGGCCTCTATATCATTTAACACCCATTCTTGGTGCCCTAACTCTTCCTCAACATATTCGGCCATGGCGTTTCGATAAAATTCGTACTGGTAACTCACCGCTGACCCGGAACGCATCAACAAAGGTACCGTATGTTTCACGTGATGGTACGCCTGAGTTAGGAACTGAGTGTAGAGTGCGGTCGTCATCTGACCTGAAAGCGCCAAGTTTACTAGGTCAGCTGACAGCAAGGCTTTACGATCCGCTTCCGTAGCGGCAACTAATCGTTCATAGAACGTCATATACTCCATCCTCTTTATCTAGAAATCTTACGGTAAATTCAGAGGCTATGGCCTCACGCTTTGGGCGACCATTTTCGGTCCATAATCCCTGTTGAACGGTTAGAGGGCCAGATAGTCTGAGCCATTGACCGAGTTGGGCGTAAGGTGGCAAACGCCCATTAAGGTGTTTAATCACGACATCGATAGCGGAATTTTGAACGGCGCTCGGCGCGTAACATACCAATGCGCACTGATCTAAATTGTTTCCAAGAACCACACACTGGTCGAAAATGCCCTCTGCAAACAACTCACCCTCAATCCACTCCGGCGCAATATTGCGACCCAGAGTGGTAATCACAACATTTTTTTTACGGCCAGAGATACGCACAAATTGGTCGGAAGTAATATCCCCCAAGTCGCCGGTTTCGTAACGTTGCAAACCCCAAGTTTCGGGTTGATCCATATAACCAAGAAAAAGGGGACCCTCCACTACAATCTCGCCATCAACTGTGCTCACCTCAAGATGATCCAAGACTTTGCCGCTGGTGCCCGCACGTGACCCCTCCGGCGTATTGATAGCAACAACTGAGGCACATTCGGATAATCCGTAACCTTCAAATACGGGAATACCCTGCGATAAAGCTTGTTCAACCAATCGAGGCGCGACTCGCGCTCCGCCAACGGCGACGAACTTAAATGTGTTGGGCAGCTGAAGCCCTGCCTGACCGGCTTTAACGACAGCCATCAACAGCGCAGGCACCGTAATCATAGATTCCGGCTGCGCTTGATTCATTGCTGCTACGAAAGCATTGAAACTGGTAAGCCGACCTCCATCGAATCCCAAATACGCTAGTGGGTAAAGCACCACTGAGCCGTCTTGTAACCAGGTTTGATAAATTCCAGCTAAATTTTCCAGCAAAGTGGACAAGGGTAAGGTACATAAATGTCTGGGGGACTTGAAACTCACCCGATCAGCGATGGCTTCAGCTACCGCCAAGCAATGCTGTGTCGACAAGCAAACACCCTTAGGTTTTCCAGTAGACCCTGAAGTGAATGTGATTTTATGCGTTCCCGCGGGAATGTGCGGTCCGCGTACGGATGTGACGCAATAGACCGAGTTGTGAGTGCACAAAGGGATGTCCGAGAGCCCAATACGTCTTAGTTGGTTGCTCACGAGCAACCCTTGAAGCTCCGGTGCGCTGACGACATGCGTTACACCAGCAGATTCGACAATATGGCTAATTTGTTCGGCGCTAAAAAACGTAGGGAGCGGAATCAAACAAATCCCCTCGTTTTGTGCCGCGATATCCCAGACCAACCAAGCCGGTTCATTATCAAGCAGCAACCCCAAGCGCGCTATCTTCGCTTCCCGCAGCCATTGAGAAGCCTGATCCACAGCCGTAAGAAACTCAAGCGCCGTCACTTTGCGCTCATTCGTCTCAACTAAAACCGAATTTCCGTCTCTCTGACGTAATTGCGTCAATAAAATGCTCACAGACCTCTGGAGCTCCATTCATTGGCAATATCTTGAAGCTCTGACTGCGCCAGATTTACTAAGGCCATCATTTGTGGATTCGCTCGAATGATGGCTGCGCTCTCGGGTATATCTGCCACCATGACCTGAGGTTCGCTGTCATAGTATGTCCCCCACTGATCCGAGCTGTTTGATACACGTGACACATCCGCGCTGGCTAGGAAGCGAGCGGTAAATCCACCCTTAGAAATAGAATTCCGGACAGCCTTATTGGCTGTGAATACGAGCTTCTTGCACCCCACCATATCGAGTGCGATTGCAGCCAAGATGTAAAGATGCGCACCCGAGCCCGGGTTCATACTGGCAAGATTACTGAGTTCGTACACATCTGTTCGAGCTATCTTTGCTGTACCAATGGCAGAGATGATATCCGTTTCTAAATAGGCCTCACAAAAAAGCGCAACGTCCGCGGCATGACGCAAACCCAGAGAGGCCTGTATCCGGCGTTCTGTTTCCAAATACAGCAAGTGGGGTGCATAAGTCATGATTTTGGCTTGGAACCCAGCTTGAAAGACGCCCGAGATAAACTGCTCAACACGCTCTCGCTGTCGATCGTATTGGCCTGTCCATTTAAGGCTGGGCAGACCAAAGCTACGACTCAGTGGTGCGGTTTGCGCGCGTGTTTCAGCGCACTTAGATTCGATGGCGTTCGACATCTGTTTTCCCTCGTGAACCCGACAGCGTTCAGATTACGAGAGAAAAATTATGTAAATCTTAAGAAAGAGTTTAATTACTCACTTGAATATAAAATACCGCGTATCCAAGCCTGCGCAAAAACACTGAAACGCTCCATCTGCTCATTAACCGCCGTTGTCAAACCGTCTGTCGCTTGGGGTGAATGCGATGCGATGACCTCCAATATACTTGCGTCTTCAGCTGACCCTGTAAACTCAAACGCCGGATCAGACACGAGTTTAGAGGGGGTATTCGATTCAATCAGTGAATCCAAGCGGTCCGCCGCTTGAACCGATTCCAATGCGAGCTCATCTACCAAGGTTGTTTCTTGCCATTCGATACGATTCGATGGCCGAGCGACAAGTTCGAGAGTGGATTGATCCCAATCCTCATTTACAATGGCTCCTCGCACCAGTTGATACTGAAATGCTTCAATCACGCCGTGCCGATTGGATACGAGCTGTACGGCTTGTTCAACCTCGCCCTTCACCAAAGTCAGTAAACTATCCAACAGACTCACGCCTGGCAGTGGTACAGCGTGATAGGGTTGCGTCAAGTCACCCACGTAATGCAAACCCCAGCCGGCGAAACGCCAGCCCCAATAATCATGTCCTGTTTTAAAAGCCAAAACGCTCAAGTTTCGATACAGCGATACTCGATACTGTGGGTAAGTTGCCAGAAGGCCTGGCTGTGCTTTGGACGTCAACCAATCCAAATGGTAAAAACCCATGTGGAATGGCGCTTGAGAACCGTATTCCAAGTTCGGGTTACCGAAGGGCTGAATACCAAATCCGTATAGCGCCCCGTGCGGCGTATTGTTGTCTTCGAACAAACCAATATCCAAGCCAAAATCCGGTTCATCAGAGGCCGTGGCGAGCACCCGGCCCGGCTCAACGAGCTCACCCTCGGAAAGGGCAAGGTATTGACTTTCATTGGTTGCAATCGTTCCCTGTAAAAAGGTTAAGTCCGCAACCGGAACTAAGGTTTCCCCTGCGCTCGGCTGCTCGTAAGCGAACAGTTGAGCATAGGGACGATATGATCGACTGGGATTGACACGGATGGCTCGTAAGAAGGACTGCTCGAGTTTCTCACCCCTTAAATCAGGTCTAAAGTTCAGCGCCTCCGGCAGGGCTGCATAAGCGGGCATCGTGGACCGAGCCCAGCTTTCTTGTTGCTCAAGTAGAGCCGCAATGGCGTCCGACTCGGACTCCAGAAAACCTACGAGCGATTCGGCGGACACGGGTTCGGCCTCAAGCAACTCGGGCATGGTGCGCATCAAAGGCCACGCCAGAGTGGCATGATCTGACCAGCTACAAGCCGGGGCGCTTGTGCCAAGCGCAAGCCCGATAACGAGCGCCAACGACCCGAGTTTAGTGAGGGATGTGTTCATACCGTCGTCCTCTGTATTTTTGGTGTCACTCAGGCGCCGGACCTTAGCCCAAGTGCCTCTAACCCTGTGGACCAAAATCATAACGACCGCCCTTTTCAAGCGCCACACGATAGGCCTCTCTGGCTTGAATGCGCTCCCGAAACTGATCAAGCCAGGGAAAATCACCTTCAGAGTAAAGTAAGGGCGCGATCTCGGCTACAAACGACAACTGGATATCAGCCCCCGAGAAGGTATTTTCGACAAGCCAGTCACGGCCTTCTAAGGCGCTATTGACGTAACCCAAATGACGATCGAGTTCACTCTTGATACGCGGTGCTAAGGGCGCAGCGGCGGCTCCCAAACGCGCCGTATACATTTGCAGCATGAGCGGCAACATGGCACTCCCCTCACCGTAGTGAAGCCACTGCAGGTAAATCTCGTGCGCTGGGGTGTTCGATTCTGGCGCAAGTGCCCCACGACCATATTTACGAATCACGTAATCGATAATCGCGCCCGATTCGATCACGACCAGATCACCATCGCTGATCATGGGAGACTTCCCCAAAGGGTGCACCGCTTCTAACTCCGGCGGCGCCAAGTTGGTTTCTTTATCTCGATAGTAAAACGCGATTTCATAGGGTAACTGCAACTCTTCAAGCAGCCACAGAATACGCTGAGAACGACTGTTATTAAGGTGGTGAACGGTAATCATTTCGACTCTCCTGTGGCTTTGCAGGCTGCTGTTATTTTATGACTGGAAGACGCGCGGTTCAGCTCGATCTGTATTTAGGTGCACTTCCTAACGATTCATTCGCCCCACGTAACCGGGGTTAAACACACCCGAGGGGCCAGAAAGACGCTCAAAAATATCATCGGCAACGATATTGGGATCCTCCCAGTTTGCGGGAAGTTCGGCACGCGGATTGGAGAGTGGGCCCACGGCGTGCGCGCCGATTTGGGTTTTCATGCCTCCGGGAGCGGCGATCAAAATTTTAATGTTATCCTTCTCTACCTCTTTGGCCACCGCCTGAAACAAACCATGTAACGCGTGTTTCGAGGCGCTGTAATGGCCGTATCCGGGCGATGCTGGGGTCATTCCCAATACAGAAGTGATATTCACGATAGTGCCGCTTCCTTGCTGACGCATGGGCGCAATCGCTTGACGCGCCAAGTCCGCGTAGGCCCAATAATTGACCTCAAATAATTTGTGCGCAGGCTGAAGCTTCATTTGTTCAAGGGTAGCCAGGTAGGCATAGCCCGCGTTATTGAATAAATAATCTATACGCCCGTAGCGATCGAGTACCTGCTGCACCAAATTTTTTCGATCCTCGGGTTCGGCAAGATCGGCCACCAGCACCATGGCCTCCCCACCAGACTCTTTGATCGACTGAGCAAACAGAACCGAAGGCCCTGGCCGGACATCGACCAGAGCAACCTTCCACCCCTGAGCCGCGGCTCGTTCGGCCAGGACTTTGCCAAGACCATAACTGCTGCCGGTTATCATCGCCACGGGCGTATCGGATTGCGCAAATACCAACCGAGCCTGCGTTGCAAACCCAAGCACAAGAATCAAAAAAAACGTGAAAAAGGAAGGTCTAGCCTGCATAAACCCCAACTCCAAAGATCGGTGTAAAACCCAAAAAGAATCCTCTGCCGCCCATTCAAAGCGGCCAGCTCAGGCAGTAACATACCGACAAAAGCGGTGTTTGGCTACGCTAAATCCCGCCCTTTCAGCCAGGCGCTGCATACCGCAACGGATTGGGCCAGTAACTCGGGTTGACCAAAGTAATAGTGGTTGGCGCCTTCGATGTGCACCAGCCGCTTATTCTCGTGGGGAATCGCATCGTAATAACCCTGAGCGTGGCTCGGAGGCACCGCATCATCAGCCGTATTATTTACGACGAGGGTGGGCTTGCTGATGTGTTGAGCACAGGCAAAACCGTCAGCACGGGTTTCATCATAGCTCCACTGCGATAACCAAGATCGAAGCGTACAGAAACGGGCGATACCCACGGCGCTATTATTGACCACCTCTGGGTCACCCAAAAAACACCATCGAGGCTTACGATCATTAGGGTCGATGGCTGGGTCGAGCCATTTGGGGTCCGCCATGGTGCCATGCACCACGAAGCCGAATTCATCGTATGGCCGACCCGCTTCTCGCAATTGCGCCAGCTTCGCCTTTACCCACCCGGTAATTCGCCTGTTCCGATCGATTTGCGCCTGCCTATAGCGAGCCACAAATTCCGCAGAGTACGGCACCTTGTTGGGGTTTTCGGGGTTGTAGATATCCAGTTCAGGGCAACGCTTGGATGGGTCTAACTCATCTAAAATCGACGCATCCAACCATTCGGTTAGCGTGTGTGCGCGCCCACGGTGCCCCGTAACGAACATCATGCCATCGGCTGGAATTAGATCGGCGTCAACTAAATTAGGCGGCTCTCCTGCCGGCGTCTGGGTAATGGACGGGTTCTCAGCTTGCGACTGGTAGAGCGCCGACAGCGAACCGCCGCCACTCCACCCGGCTAACACCACCTTTTTGTAACCCAGACGCTCTTTCGCGTCACGAATGCACGCCCCCATGTCGACAACGACTTTTTCCATAATCAAAGCCGTGTCATTACTCGGATAGCGACTTTGGCAATAGATAACGTGATGTCCCGCTTTGGCAAGCGCGGTGGGCATGGGCAAATACTCACCACCACCAATGGGGTGCATGAATAGCACTACCGTATCCGAT
>Ga0181571_10001524_pt1 | contig 16775 bp, 18 predicted proteins | sample 101ome_17_FD_132440 | JGI IMG/M metagenome (GOLD analysis project Ga0181571, IMG submission 132440) | Coastal salt marsh microbial communities from the Groves Creek Marsh, Skidaway Island, Georgia - 101407AT metaG (megahit assembly) | ecosystem: Environmental > Aquatic > Marine > Intertidal... | reverse complement strand
CCGATGATTTGACCGACCCGGCCCCGGCCACCTCCTTCGCCCATTTGGACGCGACCACGGTTCTGTCACGCGCCATTTCGGAAAAAGGTATTTATCCGGCGGTGGACCCGCTCGATTCAACCAGCCGTATTTTGGAGCCGCGCGTTGTCGGTGACGAGCATTATCAAGTGGCGCGCGAAGTGCAAGAAATTCTGCAGAAATACAAGTCTCTGCAAGACATTATCGCCATTCTCGGCATGGATGAATTGTCGGAAGAAGACAAGCTGGTGGTGAGCCGCGCCCGTAAAATTGAGCGCTTCTTGTCGCAACCTTTCCATGTGGCTGAAATCTTTACCGGTTCGCCGGGCGTGCTGGTCGATTTGGCCGATACGATTAAAGGCTTCAAAGGCCTGTGCGCCGGTGATTATGACGATTTGCCGGAAGCCGCTTTCTATATGGTCGGCACGATTGAAGATGCCATTGCCAAAGCCGAAAGCATGGCTGCGGAAGCTGCTTGAGGAACAGACGGATGGCCGAGAGACTGAAATTTGATTTGGTAAGCCCGGAAAAGCTGGTGCTGTCGGCTGAGGTCGATATGGTTGAAGTGCCGGGCGCTGAAGGCGATTTCGGCGTTTTGCCCAGTCACAGTCCTGTGATGGCGATGTTGCGGCCCGGCACATTGACCGTCGAAAGCGACGGCAAACGCCAAAGCTTTGAACTGGATGGCGGTTTTGTCGATGTCACGCCGGAAGGGGTGACGGTGTTGGCCGAGACCATTTCACAGGCCTAAGCGTTTTCTAATATTCTTAAAAAAGGCGTCCCGCGGGGCGCCTTTTCTTTGCGATAAATCAGTCAAAAATCACGGTTTTGCCGCCGTTCAAAAATACCCGGCGCTCGGTATAAAGACGCACGGCACGCGCCAGAGCACGTCTTTCCGTGTCGCGCCCGACATCGATAAACGCGCCGACACACATATCATGGCGCACCGGCTCGACGCCTTGAGTGATAATCGGCCCTTCGTCAAGCTCGGCGGTAACGAAATGCGCCGTTGCCCCGATCAATTTGACACCGCGCGCATGCGCTTGGCTATATGGCTCAGCACCTTTGAAACTGGGCAGGAAGCTATGGTGAATATTGATGATTTGCGCGCCATAGCGATCGACAAACTCGGCGGTCAAAACTTGCATATAACGCGCCAAAACAATCAAATCGATATTTTCTTGGTCAATCAATGCGGTCAATTTGGCTTCATTTTCGGCTTTCGCCTCTTTACCGCCAAGCGCGTGATAAGGCAATTGTGCATTGTCGGCCCATTGGCGCCCGATTTCATGATTGGAGGCAATGGCGGCAATGTCCATGTTTAAAGAGCCATTTTGTTGGCGGTAAATCAAATCGATTAAACAATGGTCGAATTTGGATACGAGAATTAAGACACGCAGGCGTGCATCGGCCGGATAAAGCTGCAATTGCATATTGAAGGTGCTGCGAATGGGCGCCAGCGCGGTTTCCAAATCGGCTTGCGGCAATAAACCATCACACGCCACGCGCATGAAAAACCGATTATGCTCCATATCGCTATATTGCTGACTTTCGGTAATGTTAAAGCCGTTCTCGGCCAATATGCTGGACAGGGCGGCGACAATACCTGGCTTATCTGGGCATGTCAGGGTGAGAATAAGCGACGTCATTCAATCGCTCCGATAGTCAAAACTGGCGTCAATTTTATTGAGCAAATGCTCGAGCGCGCTCAGCGGCGCGGCCGCGCTTGCCCCGCAATTGGGCAAAGGCGTTAAATCGGCATCGGGGTCAGGGTCGAAAAAATAAGCCATAGAGTGGCGCGTGGTTTGGCTGCGATTGACCACGCGGTGCACGGTCGAGGCGTAAAGCCCGCCGGTCCAATGTTCCATCATATCGCCAATATTGACGATAATCGCGCCATCCAAAAGCGCCACGTCTTGCCAGCCTTTTTTCGTTTTAATCTCCAAACCCGCCACATCATGTTGGAACAAAAGGGTGAGACAGCCGAAATCACTATGCGCGCCGGCCGATAATTCTTCCGCTTTTTGCATGGGCGGGTAGCGCAAGGGCGATAAAGTGGCCATTGGCTCGCTGAGCCAGCGGTCAAAATGGTCGGGCGGCAAATCGAGCGATAGGGCAAAAGCTTGCATGAGGTGACGCGACAAGGCCTCGCAAGCGCCGTATAGCGTGTCCATGTGCTTACGAAAGCCGACCAATGCGCCGCTTTCATGCGGATATTGATTGGCCCCGTGCAAGGGCAGCGCCGCTTTCACGCTGGCATGGTCAGGGGGCAAATCGCGGCCTATTTTCAGCCCTTCTTTATAATCGCCCTGCGGCTGTTTGGTCCTATCCAGCACCTCGCCGCCATGCGCAAACCAGCCGCGATGGCAGGGCGAGCGTTCAATGGCAATCTCCCGTTTTTTGTCTTCCGGCAGGTCGAAGAAATTTTGCGCCATCGCAAATGCGTCATCAATCATGGTCGCGTCAATGCCGTGACCGGTCAGGGCAAAAAAACCGGTCTCGCGGCAGGCCGCGCCAATTTCACCGGCAATGGCGGCGCGGCGCGCGCGGCTTGCCGCGCTGTCATCGCCAAAAGCGGAGAAATCAATCATGGGTAGCGCGCCGCTCATGACATTAACGTGATAAATGCGCCAAGCGCGCAGCCAATTGGCGGTAAATGGGCTTTTTGAACGCAATGACGGCATCGACACATTCGTCCAAACTGCGCCATGCCCAGTCGTCAAATTCAATTTGCGCATGGGCAGCGAGGTCAATTTCGCTTTCTTGGCCGGTAAACCGCATGGCAAACCATTTTTGTTTCTGCCCGCGAAAGCGGCCTTTCAGCGCTTTGCCGATTAAATCTTCCGGCAAATCATAGCGCAGCCAATCGGGCAATTCGTAAATAAGTTCGGCCGAGCGAATGCCGGTCTCTTCGGCCAATTCGCGAAAAGCCGCATCCAGCGGGGCTTCGCCGGCATCAATGCCACCTTGCGGCAATTGCCAAAGCGGCGCATCGGGCGGCAAATTATCGGGCCGTCTTTTGCCGCAAAATACTTTTCCCGCATCATTAAACAGCGCAATACCGGCACAGGGGCGCCAGCTTAATTGATGCGCTTTGTGACCGGCAGGAAAATCGGGGACGTCATAGGTCATGAAAATGTCACCGCTTATGAATTGGGCTGCGTTTTGGCGGCAGCTGATTTTTGCAGGCCGATAAGCAATTGAATGGCGTCTTGCAATTGTTTGTCATCTTCCGGTTCGCCGGGAATATAGGCAATCGGATTTTTGCGTTTCGGTTCATCGGTACTTTTGGGGGCCGTCTCATTTGACGCGCCATCAATATTCTGCCCGTCCAGCGCGCCGCGCAAATCGGCCTCGCGGCGTCCTTCACGGCCGCGCAATTCTTCCGGCAATTGCTGCTCGGCGAAAATATCGGGGGTGATGCCCTTGGCCTGAATGGAGCGGCCCGATGGCGTGTAATAACGTGCCGTGGTCATGCGCAAGGCGCCATCATTGCCCAGCGGCATGATTGATTGCACTGAGCCCTTGCCGAAACTTGGTGTGCCCATAATCACCGCGCGGTGATGGTCTTGCAGCGCTCCGGCGACGATTTCAGAGGCCGAAGCCGAGCCGCCATTAATCATGACGACAATCGGCAGACCCCGCGCCATATCACCGCGCCGCGCTGAAAAGCGCGAACTGTCATCTTCATTGCGCCCGCGCGTTGAGACAATTTCGCCGCGATCCAGCATCGTGTCGGATACGGAAATGGCTTCGCGCAACAAACCGCCCGGATTATTGCGCAAATCAATGATGAAACCGGCCAGCTTGTTTTTGCCAATTTCAGCGGGCAGGGCGTTAAAGGCTTTTTTCAGGTTTTTCGTGGTTTGCGAATTAAATGTGGTGAGGCGGATATAAGCGATATTCTTATCCGGGCCCTCAACCCGCGTGCGCACGGCGCGAATGCGAATCGTGTCGCGAATAATGGTGATTTCCAAAGGCTCTTTTTCGCCTTCGCGCAAGACGGTCAGCGTAATCGGCTTGCCTCTTTCACCGCGCATCAAATCAACCGCTTCCGACAAGGTAAGGCCCAAAACCGGCTTATCGTCCAGTTCAGAAATTAAATCATTGGGGCGCATGCCGGCGCGGCTGGCCGGCGTGTCATCAATCGGGGCAATGACTTTGACGAGGCCGTTCTCCATTGTCACTTCAATGCCCAAGCCGCCAAATTCGCCTTTGGTTTCAACCTGCATATCTTCAAAATTTTTCGGTGGCAAATAGGCCGAATGCGGGTCGAGCGACGCCATCATGCCCGACAGCGCCGCTTCAATCAGTTCTTTGTCAGACGGCGCATCGACATAATTGCGTCGCACTTGCTCCAGCACATCACCGAACAGGGTCAGCTGATTGTATAATTCTTGCTCATCTTGTCGGTTTTCAGCCAATGCGGGCGTGGCGGCAAGGGCCAAACATGCGCCGAGCACGGACGCGCAAATGAGGCGCTGAGCCTTGTCTAGAGAAACTACCATATCCAATCCTTTCCACCGCCCACGCGGTGATGCCTACGGATTTTCGCCCGTCAGCCGCTGCGCAGCCATGGCGATGGGTCAATAGGCTGACCGTCAAATCTTAGCTCCATATATAGCTGACTGCGGCCCGAAGTCGAAGACCCCAATTGGTGATTTTCATGCCCCGCACGGTCTAAATGATCACCGGCCAATACGCCTATCGGTTCACCGGCCAGTATTTCTTGCCCGACAAACACTCCGCTACCGGCAAGTCCGGCCAATATCATCTGAAAGCCGTCAGCCAGATTAATGATGACAATTTCGCCATATTGGCGAAACGGGCCGCTATAAAGCACCAGCCCATCATAGGGGGCGTTAATTTGAGCGCCGGCCCGTGCCATAATGGACAGGCCTTGCTGACGCACGCCATTTTCATTGCGTTGGCCGAAGCGCCCGACCACTTGACCGGTAACCGGTAAAGGCAGGAGGCCACGCGCCTTGCCGAAAGCACTGCCACCGAAAACAGTGCCGCCGCTGCGGTTTTGTAAGCGCCGTGACAAATCGCGTAAATCGCGCGCCTCGTCGACCAAGCGCGCAATAATGGCGGCCTCGCCGCGCGCCGCACGGCGTGCTTTGTTTTCGGCTGCAGCCTTGTCGGCCAGCGCCTTATCAAGGTCAGCGCGCGCCGTTGCGGCATCCTGTTCGGCGGTAATCAGCGCTTGCGATTGCCGATCCATACGTGCGCGTAAAGCCGCCAATTCGGTCAAACGATCGCGCAAATCATCGGCGCGGCCCTGCATATTGGGCACAATAGAGGCCATCACCAAAGCCCCTTGCACGGCGCCTAGCGCATCATCGGCATGCACCGCAAAGGCCGGAGCCGGTTGTTTTTGCATGGCTTGTAACCCGGCCAGAAGCTTGGCTAAGGCGGCGCGGTCTTGTTGCAGCGCTTCATCAAGTTGGCTTTCACTGACCGCCAATTCGGAAAGGCGGTCTTCCAAACGGTCGCGTTCGGCATCGATATTTTGCAAATCGCGGGCCAGCGCAATGGTGCGTTTTTGCAGCGCTTTTTGTTGCGCTTGCAGGGCTTGCGCCTCGGCCTGTAATTCGGCGCGGCGGCTTTTGCGGTTTTCAATTTCACTGTTCAGCGCGTCCAGCTTGTCGCCCGTGCCCGATTGCTGCGCCCAAGCGGGGGCGGCAAAAATCAAAAAACCAATGATCAAAGCGCGTCTCATCTCAGTCGCGATGATAAGGGTGTCCGCTCAAAATGGAAACGGCACGCCATAATTGTTCGGCCAGCATGATGCGGGTCAACATATGGGGCCAAGTCATTTTCCCCAAAGAAAGGGTGATATGGCCGCGCGCCTTAAGGGCGGCGTCAAATCCGTCAGCTGGCCCGATCACAAATAGAGCATCGCCGCGCCCGTCATCGCGCCAAGCAGCCAGCCTGTCGGCAAATTGGCGGCTCGTCCAGTTTTCGCCGCCTTCATCCAACAGCACAATCAGCCCCTGATGGCTGTCAAGCGCCGTCAGTAATTTGGTCGATGCCGAGGCATGTTCCTTGATTTCAGTGAGGTGCAGCCCGTCAAAGCCGATTTGGCGGCCGCTTTGGGCTATCCGCTTGGCATAATTTTGATAAAGCGGCGCTTCGTCCATGCCGCGCATTTGCCCGACCGCCAAGACCGCCAATTGCATGGTCGTCAGGCGGTCAGACCGGCCGGTCTGGCGGGGTCAGGATTATGGGCTTTGGCTTCCGCTTCAGTGGCCCACATTTTTTCAATGCCATAAAAGGCGCGCACTTCTTCGCGGAAGATATGCACCACCACATCACCGGCATCGACCAGCACCCAATCGCCTGTATTTTGCCCTTCCGTGCGGATATTTTTGCGACCGCTTTCTTTCAACTTGCGCAATAAATGGTCGGCCAGAGCCCCGACATGGCGCTGTGAGCGCCCGGTGGCAATAACCATATGGTCGGCCAGGGCCGATTTTCCTTCAAGATTAATGGTTACAATGTCCTGCGCCAGATCATCATCAAGGCTGGTCAGAACCATTTGGTGAAGCGCGCCGTCTTCAAGATCGGGGCGGTTCGTCTGTGCCTGTGGCGCATTGGCCTTTGGCTGTTTGTCACTCAGAGCGTTTTCCTCACTGTGCTTGACACAAAATAGGGTGAAAAATCACCACATGTCGAGATTAGCAATAATTTGCGGCCCGTTTCAATCATCTTTCACGCATCCTTTATTTACCTTTTTGCCGCAGTTCTGACGAGGCCAAGGCAGAGCGCGCGCCCTCCAACATCACCCAAGCCGGGGCTTGACAAAGCGGCAATTGCGCGGCCGCCGCCGCGTCGAGCCGGGCATAATCAAAAGCCCGTGCGGCCGGTGACAAAGCCGCTCTATGCGCCGCGCCGGGGCGCGGATAAACGGCCAACGGAATTTCGCGCATCAGGCTTTGCCAATCTTTCCAGCGATGCAGGCCAACCAGATTATCGGCGCCAATAAGCCAGATGAATGAGACTTGCGGATAAGCCGCTTGCAGCGCCCGCACCGTATCAATGGTGTAGACCGTGCCGAGGCGTGTTTCTTCATCGCTGACAATAAAGCGTCGGTCATCGGCAAGTTTTTGCACCGCCGCCACGCGTCGGTCGATGGCTTTCGGCTTGTGGCTTTTGAGCGGATTTTGCGGGCTGACCAGCCACCATACATAATCGACTTTGAGCGCGCGCAACGCCGCTTTGGCGACCAGCTTATGGCCGTCATGCGGCGGGTCAAAACTGCCGCCAAAAAGCGCCACTTTGGCGCCGTCAAAAAATTTGCCTGTGGCGGGAGCGCTCATCAGCTTATTTCGGTCGCGTCTGGCCTTGCCCACGCACGGCATATTTAAAACTGGTCAATTGTTCCAAGCCGACCGGCCCACGCGCATGAAAGCGCCCCGTTGCAATGCCTATTTCAGCCCCCATGCCAAATTCGCCGCCATCGGCAAATTGCGTGGAGGCATTATGCATGACAATGGCGCTGTCGACGCGGTTCAAGAAATCTTCCGCCGCTTGCCCGTCATCGGTAATAATGGCTTCGGTATGGCCTGAGCCATATTGCGCAATATGATCGACCGCCGCATCCATGCCGCTCACCGTTTTCACCGCAATCACCGCATCGAGATATTCTTCATACCAATCATCTTCGCTGGCCGCGCTGACGCGGCTATCGGCTTTTTGGGCCGCTTCATCGCCGCGCACAGCGCAATCGGCATCCATCAGCGCCGTGATGAGCGGCGCCAAATGGGTGTCGGCGCAGGCTTTATCGACCAAGAGGGTTTCGGCCGCGCCGCAAATGCCGGTGCGGCGCATTTTGGCATTGAGCAAGACCTCGCGCGCCATATCGAGCGATGCATTTTCATGCACATAGACATGGCACACGCCATCGAGATGCGCGAAGACCGGCACGCGCGCTTCCTCTTGCACGCGTCCGACCAGACCTTTGCCGCCGCGCGGCACAATCACGTCAATATTGCCGTCCAATCCGGCCAGCATCATGCCGACCGCGGCGCGGTCGGGCGTATCGACAATTTGCACGCAATTTTCATCAAGACCGGCTGTTTTCAAAGCGCGGGCAAAACAGCCATGAATGAGGCGTGCCGAATTTTGAATTTCCGACGAGCCGCGCAAAATCACTGCATTGCCCGCTTTCAAACACAGCGCCGCCGCATCGGCCGTGACATTGGGGCGGCTTTCATAAATCACGCCAATGACGCCCAAAGGCACGCGCACGCGGGTAATATCCAGCCCGCTATCGACCTGCCAGTGGGCCATGCTTTGTCCGACCGGATCGTCAAGCCGAATAATCGCTTCCAATGCTTGCGCAATGCCCTCAAGGCGCGCTTCGTCCAGCATGATGCGGTCAAGCCGTGCCTTGCCGACATTTTGCGCCTCGGCCAAAGTCATATCTTCGCCATTGGCGGCGAGAATATTGGCCGCATCGGCGCGCAATTCATTGGCCGCTTCCTGCAGAGCGGTGTTTTTTTGCGCTGTCGATGCGGTGGTTAATTGCCGTGCGGCGCGGCGCGCTTGAACGCCCAATTGCGCCATCATATCGGCCAATGTCATATCCATTTTTTGCGCTTCACTCATTGCTTTCGCCCTTTTTCGATAGCTCGCTTTTGCCGTGCAGCACCATATCATCGCGATGCACCATTTCGGCGCGTCCGCGATAGCCCAGCTCATTTTCCATAGCATCGCTGCTCAAACCAATCATACGCTGTGCTTCCGTGCTTGCATAGGCGCTCAAGCCGCGGCCAATCTCTTGCCCGTCAGCTGCCATCAGCGCCACGCAATCGCCGCGCTCAAAATGTCCGGCAACCGAGGTCAGCCCGACCGGCAAAAGCGATTTGCCGGCATAAAGGGCGCTTATCGCGCCGGCATCGAGATGCAGCGAACCGCTCGGCTGCAGCCCGCCAGCAATCCATGCCGCGCGGGCGCTATGGGGATTGTCATGTGCCTCAAATAAGGTGGCGCGCGCACCCTCGGCCAAAACGCTCAAAGGTGTCATGGCGCGGCCGCTGGCCAACACCATATGGCAACCGGCGCGTTGGGCAATTTGCGCGGCCTGCAATTTCGTCACCATGCCGCCCGAACCGTGGCTTGAGCCGGTGCCGCCGGCCATGGCTTCAATCTTGGCATCAATATGCGGCACTTTATCGATGAAATTGGCGTTTTCATTTTGCGTCGGATCGGCATCATATAGCCCGTCAATATCCGACAGCAAAACCAGACAATCGGCCGACACCATGGCGGCAACGCGTGCCGCCAGCCGGTCATTATCGCCATAGCGCAATTCCTGTGTCGCCACTGTGTCATTTTCATTAATCACCGGCACGGCGCCATGCGCCATTAAGGTGGTCAGGGTTTGCCGCGCATTTAAATAGCGCCGCCTTTGTTCGGTATCTTCAGCCGTCAGCAAAATTTGTGCCGCCGCCAAGCCCTGTTCGGCCAGCGCCGCTTGCCAGCCTTGCGCCAGCTCAATTTGTCCGGCGGCAGCTGCCGCTTGGCTTTCTTCCAGCGTCAATTGGTTGCGTTTGAGGCCAAGCGCCGCGCAACCCAGCGACACCGCGCCGGAACTGACGACAATCAGCTTTTTGCCGTCCTTGCTGAGCTTGGCCAAATCTTGTGCCATGGCGGCCAGCCAATCGCGATTGAGCGTATCATTTTGCAAAAGCAGCGAAGAGCCGATTTTAACGACCAGCCGTGCCGCTTGATTTATCGTTTCTATGGGCGTGCTCATATCAGCCCTCCCGGAGCGGGTGCCAGCCCGCTTCATGGTCAAAAGCGGCGCCATTATCGTCGCGCGCGCGGTCAATATGGGCGACCAAACGGTCGAATAAATATTGTAACCCATCGCCGCTGACGGCCGATATGGTGCTTATTTCGGCATCGGTCGCTTGTGCCAGCGCCGCCGTCACTTCGGCCAATCTATCGGGTAAAAGCGCATCCGCTTTGGTCAGCGCAATCAGCTCGGTTTTTTGCGCCAGCCCGTCATCATAAGCTGCCAGTTCGCTGCGTATTGTCTGATAAGCATGGACGACATCATCTTGCGTCGCATCAATGAGATGCAAGAGCGCCGTGCAGCGCTCGACATGGCCGAGAAAGCGATGGCCGAGACCGGCGCCTTCAGCCGCGCCTGCAATCAGGCCCGGAATATCGGCCATGACAAATTCACGCCCGGCTTGGCGCCCGCCCTTGCGGTCGGGCGGGCCGACCACGCCGAGATTGGGGTGCAAAGTGGTAAACGGATAATCGGCAATTTTCGGCTTGGCGCGGCTCATCGCTGCCAGCAAGGTCGATTTGCCGGCATTGGGCAGGCCGATAAGGCCGATATCGGCGATCAGTTTAAGGCGCAGCCACACCCATGCATCGCGGCCTTCTTGGCCGGGATTGGCATGGCGCGGCGCTTGATTGACCGGCCCTTTAAAGCGCGCATTGCCGAAACCGCCATTGCCGCCTTTGGCGAGGGTGACGCGCTGGCCGATATCGGTCATATCGGCCAAAAGGGTTTCATTATCTTCAGCAAAAATTTGTGTGCCGACCGGAACGGCGAGAATTTTGTCATCGCCATCGCCGCCTGAGCGATTGCGCCCCATGCCGTGAATGCCGGTGCCGGCCTTAAAGTGCTGGCGATAGCGATAGTCAATCAGCGTGTTCAGCCCGTCGACGCATTCGGCAATCACGTCGCCACCGCGCCCGCCATCGCCACCGTCCGGACCGCCAAATTCGACATATTTCTCGCGCCGAAACGAGACGCAGCCGGCACCGCCATCGCCGGAGCGAATATAGACTTTTGCCTGGTCGAGAAATTTCATTCGGTTAATCCTTACGCTGTCAAATTAACGGCATTTGCCCGAAAAGCGAAAGCCACAAAAAAAGAGAGATGACGTTTCGGTCATCTCTCTTATTTTGCGATGACCGCCGGTTCGGGCTGTCACCATTATTTGATGGCCCGCTATTCTGCTGCTTCGGCCAATGGCGCTACAGAGACGACGGTGCGACCGCCGCGGCTTTGTGAAAATTGCACATTGCCTTCGACGACAGCGAAAATCGTGTGATCTTTGCCAATGCCGACATTGTCGCCCGGGTGCCATTTGGTGCCGCGCTGGCGAATAATGATATTGCCGGGAATGACGTGCTCGCCGCCGAATTTTTTGACGCCAAGACGGCGACCGGCACTATCGCGACCATTGCGGGATGAACCGCCTGCTTTTTTATGAGCCATTTATCTTACTCCTCTGCCGCATCTTCAGATGCTTCGGCTTTCGGCGCCGCTTTTTTGGCAGCGGCCTTGGCCGAAATAGCGGTGATTTTCAGCACGGTTTCGTGCTGGCGATGACCTTTATTGCGGTGGTAGTTCTTGCGACGCTTAAACTTGATGACGCTGATTTTATCGGCGCGGCCCTGTTCCAGCACTTCGGCTGTCACGCTGGCTCCTTTGAGCACAGGTTCACCGATTTTCGGCTCTTTACCGGCTTCGCCCAGCATCAGAACTTCGTCAAATTTCACCTTATCGCCGGCTTTGCCGTCGAGTTTTTCAATGGCGATAATATCGTCTTTGGCTACACGATATTGCTTGCCGCCGGTGCGAATAACTGCGTACATCGGTTTGTCCACCTTCGTATCCAACAAAATCATGCCGATGGGCGAAAACGCTGAAATCGGCAATTGAGCGGCGAATATACTGAGCCAGCGGGGCAAGTCAAGCGCTAACTCAATGACACGAGGGTGAAGAAAAAGGGCGGCGGGCGGCTATTAATACAAATCAAAATGTAAATACATATAAATACCATTGAAAAAATGTTATTTATGCGATAGAGAAAGGCAGTTTTTGACTTATTGACGGGAAAAGACAAAAAAATGGCGGTTCTTACCCATTTACAGCAATTGGAAGCGGAAAGTATTGAGATTATGCGCGAAGTGGTCGCGCAGGTTGACAATCCGGTTATGCTTTATTCCATCGGTAAAGACAGCGCGGCCATGCTGCATGTGGCCAGAAAAGCGTTTTTCCCTGCACCGCCGCCATTTCCGCTCTTGCATGTCGATACGACATGGAAATTTCAAGATATGTATAAATTGCGCCAAAAAGCGGCCGATGAGGCAGGCATGGAGCTGCTTGTGCATCAAAATCCGCAGGCGCAAGCGCAAGACATTAACCCGTTTGACCATGGTGCGCTGCACACCGATATGTGGAAGACCGAAGGGTTGAAACAAGCGCTTGATAAATATCAATTTGATGCGGCGTTTGGCGGCGCGCGGCGCGATGAAGAAAAATCGCGCGCCAAGGAGCGGATTTTTTCCTTTCGCAGCGAAAACCATCAATGGGATCCGAAAAATCAGCGTCCTGAATTATGGTCCTTATATAATGCGCGCAAAAAACCCGGCGAAAGCATGCGCGTCTTCCCCATGTCGAACTGGACCGAATTGGATATTTGGCAATATATCCGGCTTGAGAAGATTGAGATTGTGCCGCTTTATTTCGCCGCCGCGCGCCCGACGGTCGAGCGCGACGGGTTGATATTAATGGTCGATGATGAGCGCTTTCCATTAAATCAGGGCGAAACGCCGGTCATGCGCTCGGTGCGCTTTCGCACATTGGGCTGTTATCCGCTGACCGGCGCGGTCGAAAGCCAAGCAACGACACTTGATGAGGTCATTCAAGAAATGCTTTTGACTACCACCTCAGAACGCCAGGGTCGTGCCATTGACCAAGAGGCCGGCGCGTCCATGGAAGTGAAAAAACAGCAGGGGTATTTTTAATGTCCGCTTCTGACACCGGCTATCGCGCTGAAGCTTTAATCGGCCAAGATATTGCTGCTTATTTAAAAGCGCATGAAGAAAAAACCATGCTGCGCTTTATCACATGCGGCTCGGTTGATGACGGCAAATCGACGCTTATCGGGCGGCTTTTATATGACAGTAAAATGATTTTTGACGACCAGCTGAGCGCGCTGGAAGCGGCCTCGAAAAAATCCGGCACGCAAGGCGATGCGATTGATTTTGCCCTTTTGGTCGACGGGCTGGCAGCCGAGCGCGAGCAGGGCATTACCATTGATGTCGCCTATCGTTTTTTCGCCACTGAAAAGCGCAAATTCATCGTCGCCGATACGCCGGGCCATGAGCAATATACCCGCAATATGGTGACCGGTGCGTCAACCGTCGATTTGGCAGTGCTGCTGGTCGATGCGCGCCAGGGCGTGCTGACGCAAACGCGCCGCCATGCTTATTTGGTGCATTTATTGGGCATTAAACATATTGTTTTGGCGGTCAATAAAATGGATTTGGTCGATTTCAGCGAGACCTGCTTCCAAGACATTGTCGATGATTTCAATAGCTTTGCCGCCGATCTCAATATGGCGCCGCCTTTGGCCATTCCCATATCGGGGCTGGCCGGTGACAATATTACCGGCCGCAGCGACAACACGGCTTGGTATAAAGGGCCATCGCTTTTGGCGCATCTTGAAAATGTCGAACTGGCCGATAATGCGGCGCAAAAACAAAGCTTCGCCATGCCGGTGCAATGGGTCAATCGGCCTAATCTCGATTTTCGCGGGTTTAGCGGCCGCGTGGCGGGCGGCACGGTTAAGCTCGGCGATAAGATACGCATTGTGCCCTCGGGCAAGACCAGCACGGTAAAAGAGATTGTCACCATGGCGGCCAATGGTAGCCGCGCCGATTTGTCCGAAGCATTGGCCGGTCAATCGGTCACGCTGACGCTCAATGATGAAATTGACTGTTCGCGCGGCGATGTCATTGCCGCAGGCGATAATCCGCCTTTGGCGGCAGACCGCTTTGAAGCCAGTCTGGTTTGGATGGATGAAGCGGAAATGCTGCCCGGCCGCGCCTATGAATTGCGGCTTGGCACACAGGCCGTCTCGGCCCGTGTGCAAGCGCCGAAATATGCCGTCAATGTCAATAATATGGAACATTTGGCGGCCAAAACATTGGGCTTGAATGAAATTGGTGTGGTCGAATTGGCAACCGACCGACCGGTGGTGTTTGCGCCCTTTGCCGACAGCCAAAAGCTCGGCAGTTTTGTGCTGATTGATAAAATATCCAATGCCACAGTGGCTGCTGGCATGCTGCATTTTTCCTTGCGCCGCGCCCATAATATTCATTGGCAAGCGGTCGATATTGACCGCGCCGCCCATGCCGCATTGAAAGGCCAGAGGCCGAAAATTCTCTGGTTTACCGGCCTGTCCGGTTCGGGCAAATCGACCATTGCCAATGCGGTGGAAAAAAAACTACACGCCAATGGCAAACATACGTTTTTGCTCGATGGCGATAATGTGCGCCACGGCCTGAATAAGGATTTAGGCTTTACCGATGCTGACCGTATTGAAAATATTCGTCGCATTGGCGAGGTCGCCAAGCTGATGAGCGATGCCGGCTTGATTGTGCTGACCGCCTTTATTTCGCCGTTTCGTGCCGAGCGCGATATGGCGCGCGCCATGGTGGCTGACGGCGATTTTGTCGAAATTCATGTCGATACGCCGCTTGATGTGGCCGAGCAGCGCGATGTCAAAGGTTTGTATAAAAAAGCCCGTGCCGGTGAGCTGAAAAACTTCACCGGCATAGACAGCCCTTATGAGCCGCCTGAAGCGCCTGAAATTACCGTCAATACGACCGAGCTGAGCGCCGAAGAAGCGGCTGGTTTAATCATTGATTATCTTGATAAAAATTAGCTTCTAGCCATCAGGCTCAAAAATCACTCGCCCGACAATCTCGCGCTTGGCCATCATATCGAAACCGTCGCGCCATTGGGATAAGGGCAAGCGCGCATGCACCTGCGGGGTTATTTTACCTTCCGCCGCTAAATGCCATATAGCTTCTTGGTTTTCAGCCCCTTTTTCAGGATTGCGCCGCCCATATTCGCCGGCGCGCACACCTACCACGGAAAAGCCCTTAATCAGCGGCATGTTAACGCCAATATTCGGAATCCGCCCATCGGCAAAACCGATAATCAAAAGGCGGCCATCCCAGCCAATGCAGCGCACGCTTTCATCAAACACATCGCCGCCGACCGGATCGTAAATCACATCAGCCCCGGCGCCGGTCAGTTCTTTCACTTTTTCGCGAAAGCCGTCATTAATGTTTATCACCGCTTCGGGGGCGAATTTCTCTTCAATGAGCGCCAGTTTTTCGTCAGAAGAAGCGGTGGCGATGATTTTGGCTCCCAAATATTTGCCCAAGTCAACCGCCGCCAAGCCGACCCCACCGGCTGCGCCATGCACCAAAAGCCATTCATCTTTTTGTAAAAGCCCGCGCCGCACCAGCCCGACATAGGCAGTGAGATAGGCCGAGCCGGTGGCTGCAGCAGTGGCAAAATCGAGATTGTCCGGTATTTTGCGCAAGCGCTCGACGGGCATTACCATATAATCGGCAAATGTGCCGAGCCCGCCGCACACCACTTTATCGCCGACGGCCCAGCTCTGAACATCGGCGCCCAATGCGGCGATTTCCCCGGCGCCCTCCATGCCCGGCGAAAACGGCACGGGCGGTTTTAATTGATAGCCGCCATGGGTCATTAAAAAATCGGGAAAGCCGAGCGTGGCGGCGCGGATTTTGACCAACACCTCGCCCGCTTGCGGTTTGGGTGTCGCCAATTCTTCCAGCGCCACGCCCGCCAAATCGGGCAGCAATTCATTGACCCGTAATGCTTTCATATGTAAGCGCCCTTATTTCTGTCGCTCGCGCTGTGCTTGCAGCGCCTCATAAAAGCTGCGCGTATCGTTTTTTTGCCAATCCTCTGACGGGCTGGTTTGGGCGTCAAATGCGGCGATGATTTCATCATTGCGCTCTTCGGCCAAATGGCGCGATGCATAATGGGGAAAAATATAAAATGAGCCGTTCTTGATTTCAGCCAGAGTATGCGCGCCGACTGTCTCCACTTCATAGGGCATATGATCGCCCTCTTGCGGATAATGCGGGCGCGCCGGTTTTGGCCCGCCAAATTTGTCTTGTCGCTTGGTGCCTGAATTGCCGATATCGGTGCGCGTCCAGCCCGGGCACAAAAGTGAGATGGCGATATGTTCCGGCAATTCCATGCGCAACATGCCCGTATAGCCGAGCACGGCAGCTTTTGAGGCATTATAGCCCGACATTAGAGGCATGGGCCAGCCGATGGAATTTTCGGAAGCCGTATTGCAAATATGCGCCTCGCTGCCTTGCGCTTTAAAGCGGCGTAGAAACTCCATGCACATATTCCAATTGCCGAAAAAATTAACCTCAAAGACCCAGCGCAAATCATCATCTTCGGTCTTATCACCGGGCTTGAGACCGGCACCGACACCGGCGTTATTGAACAAAATATCAACATGGCCGAAATGCGCCCAGGCCTTATCGGCCAAAGCGGTGATTTGGTCTTTATCGGTGACATCACACGCCATGCCGACCACCTCCACGCCATGGCCTAAAGCGCTGATGGCAGAAGCGGCCGCGTCACACGCCGCTTGGTCAATATCGGCAATCACCACATGGCATTTTTCGGCCGCCAAACATTTGCCGATATCAAGGCCAATACCATTGGCCCCGCCGCTAATGACCGCAACTTTATCCGTGAAATTTTTCATGACTGCCCCTCCACAAAGAGCTGCAAGGCTAGCGCGCCAGCCGGAGACGCACAAGGGGCGGGTTCGGTGTTGACTGGCGGAGAGAGAGGGATTCGAACCCTCGGTACGCTTGCGCGCACAACGGTTTTCGAGACCGCCCCGTTCAACCACTCCGGCACCTCT
>Ga0181571_10001523_pt1 | contig 16778 bp, 4 predicted proteins | sample 101ome_17_FD_132440 | JGI IMG/M metagenome (GOLD analysis project Ga0181571, IMG submission 132440) | Coastal salt marsh microbial communities from the Groves Creek Marsh, Skidaway Island, Georgia - 101407AT metaG (megahit assembly) | ecosystem: Environmental > Aquatic > Marine > Intertidal zone... | reverse complement strand
GACTACGCCATGATCGGCGAGATCATCCTCTACTCGTTCGGTTACCTCGAGGCCCGCGACATGGCTCGCAAGCTCGTCGCCACCTACAAGCTCTGCTCCGAGCAGCTCTCCTCTCAGTCTCACTATGACTACGGCATGCGCGCGGTCATCTCTGTGCTTCGCGCGGCGGGTGCCGTGAAGCTCAAGTTTCCCGACGAGGACGAGTCGGTTTTGATGCTCATCTCCCTGAAGGACGTGAACCTGCCCAAGTTCCTCGCGCCGGACATCCCGCTGTTTAACAACATCCTCAGCGACCTCTTCCCCGGCGTGGTCCTGCCCGAGCCCGACTACGATCACATGCGCGCCAGCGTGATGAAGGAGTGCGCAAAGGCTAACCTCCAGCCAACGCCGGTTTTCATGGAAAAACTCTTCCAGTTGTACGAGATGATCCTCGTGCGACACGGGTTGATGCTCGTCGGTTACTCCTACGGAGCTAAGACGTGCATGTATCAGATGCTCGCGGGCGCGCTGGACGACTTGAAGGCGCAGAACCTGCTCGACGAGAACAAGGTGAAAGTCGTCGTCATCAACCCCAAGTCCATCTACATGGGTCAGCTGTACGGGCAATTCGACCCGGTGAGTCACGAGTGGCAGGACGGCGTCTTGGCCAAGAAGTTCAGGGAGTGCGCGGTGGATACCAGCCCCGACCGCAAGTGGGTGATGTTCGACGGCCCGGTGGACGCCATCTGGATTGAGAACATGAACACCGTGCTCGATGATAACAAGAAACTCTGTCTGATGTCCGGCGAGATCATCCAGATGAGCGGCACGATGAACATGATCTTCGAGGTTCAGGACCTCGCGGTGGCGTCGCCCGCGACGGTGTCGCGGTGCGGTATGATCTACGTCGAGCCCTCGAGCATGGGCTGGGAACCGCTCAAGGATTCGTGGATGAACACGCTCCCGCCGCTCATCGAGCCGCACAAGCCTCGAATCGAGGAGCTGTTCACCTGGCTCGTCAAGCCCTGCATGGCGTTCGTGCGCAAGAATTGCAAGGAACTGATCCCAACCTCAGACATCAACCTGCCGGTCGCGCTCATGAACATCTTTGACTCAATGATTGACGAGTTCAGGGTTGAACTGGCGGATGGCGAGGACTTTGACGAGATCATGGCACCGAAGGATCAGAAGATATTCGTCGACTGCGTCTTCCTCTTTTCGGTCGTGTGGTCCATCGGCGGCACCACCGAGAACGAGGGCCGCGAGAAGTTCGACTTTTTCCTGCGCAAGCTCGTCGACGGTAAGGTTGATCCGTCACCCGAGAGGACGGATTTTGACCTCGGTCCCGGTCTCGAAATTGTTCCGCCAACTGAGAAACGAGTCGCCAAGGCTTACCCCAAGGCAACCGAGGGCAGCGTGTACGACATGCACTTCGAGAAGGACAAATTTCGTTGGACCAACTGGTTGAAAACGGTCAAGGACGAGCCTATTCGCGAGGAACTCGAATTTCAGAACATCGTGGTCACGACCATCGACACCATTCGGTACCGATACATCTTCGACGTCCTCGCCACTCACGGCAAACACGTGCTCTTCGGAGGTCCCACCGGTACCGGTAAGACGGTGTACATCAAGCAGTCGCTCGATGCGATGGACAAGGACAAGTGGACCAACATCCAGAGCACGTTCAGCGCGCAGACAAACGCCAACCAGATTCAGGACATCATCGACAACAAGCTCGACAAGCGCAAAAAAGGAGTCTTTGGTCCAAAGCAGGGAACCCGCGCGGTGGTGTTCATCGATGACCTCAACATGCCGATGCTCGAGGAGTACGGCGCGCAGCCGCCGATCGAGATCATCCGCCAGTGGCTCGACCACGGCGGATGGTACGACCGAGAGGAGCTCACGATGCGCAAGCTGGTGGATATCCAATTTTGCGCAGCGATGGGCCCCCCGGGCGGAGGCCGCAATCCGGTGACGCCCCGCATGCTGCGCCACTTCAACCAAATCTCAATATGCGACTTTGATGACAACTCCCTCAGGCGAGTGTACACCGCGATCACCGACTGGTGGTGCAGGCGCGCGAGCGTGCCCAAGGACGTGGCCTTGAAGCTCCCTGGGAAGTTGGTTGAGGCGACGCTGGAAATTTACAACACAATCAAGCGGGAGCTGCTGCCCACGCCGATGAAGTCGCACTACACCTACAACATGCGCGACATCAGCAAGGTTTGGCAGGGCGTCTCCATGATCGGCGAGGCGCCCCAGAACCAGCTCGAGCTCATCAGGCTCTGGTCGCACGAGACTCTTCGCGTTTTCCACGACAGGCTCGTGAACGACGAGGACCGGATGTGGTTCTTCGAGTTCCTAAAACAGATGGTGGACCGCCACACCGGGCAAAAGTTCGACAAGGTGTTCGCCTCGTGGGACTTCGACAAGAACGGAACCGTGGACATCGTCGAGCTCAGGCGGCTGATGTTTGCCAGCTTCATGGATGGCGCCGGTGCCGAGGGCAAGTACGCCGAGGTGAAGGATGTAGACGCCCTGCAGAGGCTCGTGACGGAGCAGCTCGTGGAGTACAACCAGAGCGGGAAGATGCGGATGGACCTCGTGCTGTTCCTGTACGCGGCGGAACACATCTGCCGAATCTCGCGCGTCATTCGGCAAGACCTGGGTAACGCGCTGTTGGTGGGCGTGGGCGGCTCGGGTCGCCAATCGCTGACGAGGATCGCCGCGTTCATGGCTGAATACGAGGTGTATTCGATCGAGATCACGAAGTCGTACACCCAGGTTGAGTGGCGCGATGATCTGAAGAACGTCCTGCGTAAGGCTGGCGGCGAGGGTTCACCCACGGTTTTCTTGTTCAACGACACCCAGATCAAGATGGAGTCGTTCTTGGAGGACATCAACAACATCTTGAACACCGGCGAGGTGCCCAACATGTTCGCCAAGGACGAGACCGCGCAGGTGATCGACATGGTCACGCCCAGGGCCGTAAAAGCCGGCGTTAACGCGGGTTCGCGCGCGGATCTCTTTCAGTTTTTCGTCGACGAGTGCCGCAGGAACCTACACATGGTGCTGTGCTTCTCCCCGGTTGGCGACGCCTTCCGCGAGCGACTTCGCAAGTTCCCCTCGCTCGTTAACTGCTGCACGATCGACTGGTTCAGCGAGTGGCCCGAGGATGCGCTCCGCAGCGTGGCGTCGCAGTTCCTCAAGGACATCGCGATGGATTCGGACGCCGTACGGGACTCCACGCTGGACATGTGCATGCAGTTCCACGTGGACGTTCGCCACCTCGCCGAAAAATTCCTCGCCAACCTCGGCCGTTACAATTACGTCACCCCCACGTCGTACCTCGAGCTCATCGGCACCTACCGAAGGCTGCTCAACGAGAAGCGCGACGAGGTTCAGACGATGATCAACCGCTACGAGGGCGGTTTGGCGCAGATTTACGAGGCTGAGGATTCCGTCGAGAAGATGAAGACGGAACTCATCGACCTCCAACCGGTGCTCGAGAGAACCGCCGTCGAGACGGAGGAAATCATCAAGCAGGTCAACCTGGAGACTGTCGACGCGGACAAGGTGAAGGCGAGCGTCGCGAAGGACGAGGCGTACGCCGCGGAGCAGGCTGCGAACGCGGAGGCGATCAAGGTTGAGTGCGAGACGGAACTCGCCGCGGCCATCCCCGTCCTGGAGTCGGCAATCGCCGCGCTCGACACCCTGACCAAGGAGGACATCACGTACATGAAGGCGTACAAGAACCCTCCCGAGGTTGTCAAGCTGGTCATGGAGGCGGTCTGCATCCTGCTCAAGGTGAAGCCGGCGATGGTCAAGGATCCCAAGGGTGGGGTCAAAAAGATTGCCAACTACTGGATTCCCACCATCAAACTCCTGGGCGACTCGCAGTTCCTCGATAAGCTGAGGAGCTACGACAAGGACTCGATCCCGAACAAGATCATCAAGCAGATCAAGCCCTACGTCGCGAGGCCCGAGTTCCAGCCCGAGAAGGTCAAGGAGGTTTCGGCGGCTGCGTACGGCTTTTGCTGCTGGGTCCGCGCCATGGAGGCTTACGACTCCACGGTGAAGGTTGTCGAGCCGAAGAAGAAGAAGTTGGCGCAGGCGCAGGAGGAGTACGAGGGTCTCATGGTCGGTCTCAACGAGGCGCGCGGAAAGCTGAAGGAGGTCGAGGATAAGGTCCAGGCGCTGAACGATAAGCTCGAGGCGATGCAGAACAAGAAGGCTCAGCTCGAGTTTGACTACGACATGTGCGGCAAAAAGCTCATTCGCGCCGAGAAGCTCATCGGCGGATTGGGCGGCGAGAAGGAGCGCTGGAAGCAGGTCGCCGCGGGTCTCAAGGTTGACTACACCAACCTCACGGGCGACGTGCTGCTGTGCGCGGGGTATATCGCGTACCTCGGCGCGTTTACCCAGCCGTACCGAGATGAGGTGCTCGGCAAGTGGATCGAGCAGTGCAAGGCGGGCGGCATCCCGTGCTCTGACACGTTCAAGCTCATCACGGTGCTCGGTGAGCCGGTGAAGATTCAGCAGTGGGCCATTGACGGTCTGCCCAACGACTCCTTCTCCGTGGACAACGCCATCGTGATGAACAAATCCAGGCGCTGGCCTCTGATCATCGACCCGCAGGGCCAAGCGAATAAGTGGATTCGCAAGATGGAGCAGCCGCGTAACCTGGTGGTCGTCAAGCTCACCGATGGGGATTTCATCCGCAAGCTCGAGAATGCGATCCAGTTCGGAAACCCGGTGCTCCTCGAGAACGTGGGCGAGGAGCTGGACCCTACGCTCGAGCCGCTGCTTCTCAAGTCGACGTTTAAGCAGGGCGGTCAGATGGTTATCCGACTGGGCGACTCCACCATCGAGTACCACCAGGACTTCAGGTTCTACATAACCACAAAGTACCGCAACCCGCACTACTTACCCGAGATCAGCGTCAAGGTGACGCTCGTGAACATGATGATCACCATCGACGGACTCGTCGACCAGGTTCTCGGCATCGCCGTCGCAAAGGAGCGGCCGGATCTTGAGGAGGAGAAGGCTCGGCTCACCACGGAGGGCGCCGAGAACGCGCGTCAGCTCGCGGAGGTTGAGAACAAGATCATCGAGGTGTTGGGCTCATCCGAGGGTAGCATCCTCGAGTCGGAGACGGCGATCGACGTCATCACGAACGCCAAGGAGCTCTCCAATGAGATCAACCGCAAGCAGGCCATCGCAAAGAAGACTGAGATTACGATTGACGAGACCCGCGAGGGATACAGACCCCTCGCCGTGCACGTCGCGCACCTCTTCTTCAACGTCGGCGAGCTGTGCAACATCGAGCCGATGTACCAGTACTCGCTGGCGTGGTACGTCAACCTCTTCAACCACGCGCTTGAGTTTGCGCCGAGATCGGACGACCTCCAGAAGCGTCTCGACAATCTCATCGACTTCTTCACCTACTCGCTGTACAAGAACATCTGCCGGTCCCTGTTCGAGAAGGACAAGCTGCTGTTCTCGTTCACGCTCGCCGCGACGATCTTCACGTACAAGGGCACGCTGGACCCCGGCGAGTACCGCTTCCTGCTCACCGGCGGCTTGGGTCAGAAGCCCGGCGCCGACGACGTTCCTTGCAAGTGGCTCAACAAGAACCTGTGGCTGGAGATGCTGAGACTCTCCGATCTTCCCGCGTTCGACGGATTCGCAGACGCGTTCAGGTCTAACCCCGACGCGTGGCAGCCCATATACGACAGCGCCAACCCCGAGTCCGAGGCGCTCCCCGCGCCGTGGTGCGACGAGCTCGACGATTTCCAAAAGCTCATCGCGCTTCGCACGGTTCGTCCCGATAAGCTCACGCGCGCCGTGCAGATCTACGTGGACAAGAGCATGGGCCGACGGTACATCGAACCGCCGCCGTTCGACCTGGAGCAGTGCTACAACGACTCGACGTGCTTCACGCCGCTGGTGTTCATCCTCTCCCCCGGCTCGGACCCCATGGACTCGCTGCTCAAGTTTTGCGCCGCGAAGGACATCTCCATGGAGACGCTGTCGCTGGGCCAAGGGCAGGGTCCCAAGGCTGAGGCGCTGATCGCGCAGGGCGTGGTGGACGGAAGCTGGGTGGTGCTTCAGAACTGCCACCTGGCGGTGTCCTGGATGACCACGCTCGACCGCATTTGCGAGGAGTTTGTCACCAACGCCTCGCCGCCGCACGAGAATTTCAGGCTGTGGCTGACGTCCTACCCATCTCCGCACTTCCCAGTCGCCGTGCTCCAGAACGGCGTGAAGATGACCAACGAACCCCCGAAGGGCTTGCGCGCAAACATGATATCCAGTTTCCAGAACGACCCGATCAGCGACGAGGATTTCTTCGAGGGTTGCGCGAGGCCCGCGGAGTGGAAGAAACTGTTGGTGGGACTGGCGTTTTTCCACGCCTACGTGCAGGAGAGGAGGAACTTCGGCCCGTTGGGTTGGAACATCCCGTACGGTTTCAACGATCCGGACCTGAAGATTTCCCTTCGCCAGCTCCGCATGTTCCTGGACGAGGCCGGGGAGGACCAGCCGTTGGCGGTGCCTCTGAAGACGCTGGTGTACCTCATCGGCGAGTGCAACTACGGCGGGCGCGTCACGGACGCCCACGACCGCCGGTGCCTCATGTCGATCCTCACCGACGAGGACGGCGGACCCTTCCACGTCAACATCATGGACGACAACTACAGGTTCTCACCCTCCGGGCTGTACTACGCGCCGGAGGAGGGCGACCACGAGTCGTACATCGAGTTCTTCAAGCAGATGCCGATCGCGGCGGATCCGGAGGTTTTCGGCCTCCACGCCAACGCGGACATCACGAAGGACCAGCAGGAGACCGACTTGATGTGCAATTCGATCTTGCTGACGCAGGGTAACGCCACGAGCGGCGGGGGTAAGAGCAAGGAGGAAACCTTGGCGGAGGTTGCCGCGCAGATCGCGGAGTCCATCCCCCCGGTTTTCGACCTCGAACTCGCCAATTACAAGTACCCGGTTGATTACTACGAGAGCATGAACTCCGTGCTGTGCCAGGAGCTCGTCCGGTTCAACCGCCTGCTCGAGGTGATCCACGCGAGCATCGGGAGCTTCCAGCTGGCGCTCAAGGGCCAGATCGTCATGACCGGCGAGTTGGACGCGTTGGGCAACGCCATGTTTGACGGGAAGATCCCCGCGATGTGGGCCAAAAAGTCGTACCCGTCGCTGCAGCCGCTGGCCGCTTACATCAGCGAGCTCGTCAGGAGGCTGGAGACCCTGCAGAAGTGGATCGACGAGGGCGCACCGCCCATGTTCTGGATCACCGGGTTCTTCTTCACTCACGCGTTCCTCACCGGCGTGCTCCAAAACTACGCCAGGAAGTACAAGCTCCCCATCGACACCGTCGTGTTTGACTTTGAGGCTATGCCCGCGAACCACGACTTCACGAAGAAGCCCGACGACGGCGCGTACTGCACCGGCATGTTCATCGAGGGCGCCAAGTGGAGCGACGAGAAGATGACGCTGGTGGAGAGCGACCCGAAGGTTTTGTTCACCGAGATGCCCGTGTTTTGGTTCAAGCCCACCACCCAGGATAAGCGGGCGGATTTTCCGCACTACCTCTGTCCCATCTACCGGACGGCGGAGCGGAGGGGCGTGCTGGCCACGACGGGCCACTCGTCCAACTTTGTCATCAACCTCACGGTCCCGAGCGACAAGCCCCAGAACCACTGGATCAAGCGCGGCGTCGCGGGGCTCCTGTCGCTGTCGTACTAAACGACGGTCGGGGCCGTCGGAGGGTTTCAACTGTAAAATTAGCCAAAACTAGAGATTCGATTGACATCACCAACACTAGACATTCGACGACGCGACTATCGCCCCGTGAGCGCCCCGACCAGCACCCCAGCCCCCACCGTGAGCGCGGTCCCCACCAGCACCGGGTTATCGCCGCTCCAAAATTTGGGCGTCCGCCGAGCCTTGCGGATGACGTCCTCGAGCGATTCGTCACCGGCGTCTCTCGTCACCCCCTCCGTGTCCGAAAGCCTCGTCTTCGCCTGCACCACGCGCCCGTCCCCGTCCTCGTCCCCGTCTTCCCTGAGTAAGAACCTGGTCTCCGGGTCCACCTTCGCCAGCCACTTCTGGTAGAAGAAGCGCTCCATCTTCCGACTGTCGTCGCCCTTGAGCTCCTCGAGGTAGTCGCGGAGCCTTCCCGATCGCTTGTTCACCGCCAGGTTGACGCGCGCGCCGGGCACGAGAACGTACCACCAGTACGCCACCATGACCCCGGTGACCCCCAGCACCACCAGCTGGGACGTGAGCATGGACGTGTCCATGGGGCTCGGGACGTAGTCGGCGCCGGTCAGCAGCGCGGTGTCCGGGTTGGACGCGCGGGTGGCGACGATTGGTGGGGCGCTCGCGAGAGACGCGAGACCGAGGCGCGGGCGGGGCGCGACGGAGGATGGGGACGGCGGGCGCGGCGCGACGGCGGACGCGATACCGCATCGGCGTGCGCGATGTGAGGGTCGATGGGCGACAGCGCCCACCGCGGGCATGCGGACAGCCACGACCATGGCTAGCTAGGGAGAAGTGACGTGTAGGCACCAAACGCGGCGAGCGCAAGTGCTCAAGCGATGACGGAGACCGTCGAGATCTGGATCTACTGGACGTCGGCGAATGTTTACCGTTGGGATTGCCCACGGCGGTACAGTCAGACGGCACCACCAGAGCGGACAAAATGCGTTTCCCGATCCTGACTGATTCTCGTGCGAATCTTCACAGAATTGGCCAAGAATTCTGGCAATCCCGAACCAATTTTCGCTTTTTGTTCAAAAAACCAAAATATCGCGGGAGAGGAGAAACTTCTGTTGACGCGACTTCCCCATCTTCAAAGTATACGTCGCGCGCTCCGAACGCACGACCCACGGGTGACGCGAAAACGCCCCTCGCCCCCCTTCTGAAGTCGTATCGAACTTCTTCGCTCACCGCGCGTGCTCGCGCGCTCTCGATAAGCGCGGTCTCCGGAGCCAATTCTCCGAACCGCGGCCAACGCTTTTTTGAAGCGGCTTTTTTTTTTGGGTTTCCCGGCAAAAAAACCCGATGCTTGGCGCGTCGCTCGTCGGGCGCGCGCCGACCATCGCGCGACTCCGCGGGGCCGAAACCGCCGGTGTTCGTTCCAAACATGCGATCGCCATCGTCCATCGCCGATCCGGCGCCCGCCGGAGCGTCGTGGTGACCGCCAGGAGGTCCGACTTTACGGTTCCCGAGCGAATGCTCTCGCTCGACGACGTGCAGGTGAGCGCTCTCCTCTCCCCGAAACGTGACCCGCCGACCGACCTCCCTCGACTCCCGACCGGCCGCGCTCGCGGCGCGAACCAGCGCAAGACGTCGTTACCGCGCCTTCACGCCCTCGCCCCTCGATTGACCCCGTCCCTTTGCTCATCCGCGTCTCGCGCGCAGAACCCTCGCGCGTCGCCGGCTTCCTCCGAGGCCGCGGCAAACAACATCGTCGCCAAGCCCGCCGTTCCCAACGCGGGCGGCGTCGTTCAGTACACGCTCACGTTCAAGACGGGCGAGAAGCGCGGCGCCGGGCTCTCCTCGCGCGACGGCGGCGTCACCGTCATGCTCATCGCCGAGGACGGCCGAGGGTTCGTCCAGCGCGTCGACCGCTACCCCCAGATGGCGGTTCCCTGCGACGACGACGTCAACCCCGAGACGGATTGCGAACCCATCGGCATCTACAGCGCCCCGCGGTTCGAACGCGGCGCGGAGGACGTCGTGACGTTCGACGCGCCCGATCTCGGCCTCCCCGCCGCGATGTGGATCTCCCCCGAGGACGGGGGGATGTGGTACGTGGACGAGGTCGAGCTCCGATGCAGCGACGGCAGTTCGATGGCCGTCGCAGCGGAGCAACGAAGGCGAGGCGCCGTCGCTACGTACCCGTGCGACGACTGGGTCGGGGGCACCAACCCCGACGACGCCGCCCTGGAGCTCCGCCCCAACGGCTTCTTCAAGATGACCGTCGAGCAGAGAACGAAGATGCGCGAGGACGGTCTGAGGGAGTACGGCGAGCTCAAGTTTAAGATGTTGACGGCGACGGGCGTCGCGGTGGCGCTCGGGTGCCTCGCGACGGCGTCCTTGTCCGACGCCGGCGCATCGCACGGCGCGGACCACCTCGAGCTCATGCGAGCCTTCGCGTCCGGCGGAGCTGTCGGACTCGTCTACCTCTACATGCTCACCAGGTCGGTCGATACCATCGGCCCAGGAGACGCGGCGAAGCCGTTTGGCGCGATGGTGTTGGACGCGATGACTGGCATCGCGTCGTCGGGCCCGGTTCGGTTGCTGATGCTCGCGCTGATGGGGACGTGGGGCGCGAGGTACGTGGAGGCGACCGACGTGGCGCACCCCCACTACGGCGATTTCTTCGCCGCCGTCATCGGGTTCTTCTCGTACAAAGCCGGTGTCCTCGTCGCGGGATTCTCCGGCGTGGACTTTACCGCGATTGACGCCGACGTCGCCACCCTCGAGCCGGTGCCGGTTCGCATCGCGGAGCAGCCCAGGCGCGTGCCGGGGACCGCGGTGGACAGGCAGTTCAAGGGGCGCCCCGGCGCGAGGTGAGTGTCGTCGCGTCGCGTGTTTTGGGCCATCCCCGGAGAGGCCGTGTTTTGGGCGGTTGGGGGGTTTCGCCGTCTGCGACGACGGCTGGCTGGCCGCAAAAGTTCCGTTGACGAGCCTCATTCTTTCGCGTCGCAAAAGCTGTTCGTTCGTTGTATTTTCCCCGTGGAGCGCGGGCGCCGTCCCGGTTGTACCCTGAGTGATGACACGCCGTTTTGAAGCAAAAGAAGTTGTATTTCGCGCTTGTATTGTGCACGTACTGTATGTAGGAAACAACCGCCGTCTCGACTCGTTAAAAAAACACGACATTCATAGTGCGCAAAAATCAAATCGCCGACGCCGCCGCCGGCGAGTGCTCAGTACTCCTCGCCGAACGAATCCTTGGGCTTCCACATGCGAACCCTGTTCCTGTCCCGCTCCCCGCTCCCACTGGCGCCGCGGTCGTCGCCGCGGGAGTCCCACCCGCCTCGCTCCTCGCGCGAATCGAACCCTCGCTCGCGGTTTGCGCCACCGCCGAACCCACCGCTCCGACCGCGACCTCCGCCGCCGCGACCGCCGCCGCGACCGCCCATCGCCGCGCGTCCCCGCCTCTCCTGCTCCCTCGGGCCGTACCTCTCGTACGCGCGGCCGCGTTCGCCGCGGAAGGAGTCGCCTCGGGCCCCGTAACGGTCGCCGAAACGGTCGCCGCCAAAGTTATCGCCCACGCCGCCGTCGTTCTCGAGGTCGAGTCCGTCGAGGTCCGAGCCAAAGCCGCCCTTGGTTCGCGCTCTGCGTCCGTAATCGACGTCCCTGTCGCCCATTCCCGGTCGGTCGCCGCGACCGCGACCGCCACGTCCGCGGCCGCGCGGGGAATCGAAACCGCGACCCCCGCGTCCGCCCCTCGACCGCCCGGCGTCCCAACCGTCGTCCCTCTCGTCGCGGAAACCGTCGAAACCGTCCCGGAATCGGTTCGCTCGGCCCCTCGGGGCTCTGTCGCGACCGGCGCCGTAACCGCCGTAACCGCCGTACCCGCCGTCTCGCTCCGTGCGCCTCTGGGGCCTGTACCCGTCGTCGTCGTCGTAATACCTCTCTTTGCGCGAGTCGAAAGAGCCGTAAGAGCCGCGACCGCGAACGTCGACACCGCGTCCGCCGCCGCGGGATTCGTAACCCCCGCGACCTCCGCGCCTTCCTCGCCCCCGTCCCCTACCGGAATATCCGCTGGACGCCCCAACACCCGGTCGGACGTACCGGTCCTCCTCGTACTCGCGCGCGGGTTCTCCCCGTCGCGCGCGTCGCTCCATCCACCTCGGTTCCTTCGGCGACGTCGTAGTCGGCTCGGTCGACTCCGGATGGATACTCTTCTCCGTATCCGCGAGCGCGGATATTCGCCGGAGCAGCGACTGCATCGCGGCTCGATCGGGCCTAAACTGCGGCGCGACGTCGTCGGCGAAGACGTGGACGAGCCGCGTGACGTCCGAGAACGTGCACTCGCCCATCGTGTCACCGCCCCCCGACGCGGCGCACTGACCGGCAAAGTACGACGCATCCACGCCCAATCGCGCTCGGAGCCGCTTCATCGCGTTGACCGCCTTTCGACCACCCGCGTTACCTTGGTCCTTGCGCAGCGGGTGATCGGCGAGGACGTACAGCTCGCGCTCGGAGAGCCTGCGAAGTAGATCCTCCCTGTCGCGGCTGAACTCGAGCAGCAGGCGCTTCTTGTTGGCGTACGAGAGCTCGACGAGGTCGTCGGCGTCGTCGTCGTCCGTGTCCCAATCGCCCTTTTGCTTGGCGACGTGCGCAAAGGGATCGGACAATTCGTCGGATTCCCCGTCGGATTCCCCGTCGGATTCCCCGTCGTCGCGGTCGTAGGATTTGGCGACGGCCCTGGCCCACTCGGGCGTGGACACGGTCGCGTCCACCGTCGACGCCGCCGCGCCCTCGGGCTCGATCCTGTACCCCTTCGCCATGAGCTTGCCGAGCAGCGCGTCAAACTCGGGCCAAGCGCCCGTCGCGTCCCAAGGGAGGTCGTCGCCGGGGGCGGAGTAGGACCAGGCGGACGACGTCGAGGCCGGGGCGTCGGCATCGTCGTCGGCGATGATGTCGTCGACCATGGCGTCGAACGCCGCTTCGTTCACGGGCAGCGCGACGTGCTCGAAGGGATCGTCGCTGAGATCGGGCAGGTTGACGCGCTCGTCGTCGCCGCTCGACGCGTTTAGGGCCGTGCGCGCCGGTGCGGTGCATCGTAGGGATCTGAACCGCGGGGCGATGCCGGCGGCGAGGTGAGCGATGCGCCCGGTGGATGCCGCCGCGTCGCGGCGGGCGATGGCGCCGACGGCAGCCGCCGCTCGCACCGCCGGCCCGGGCGCGTCGGCGCTTCCCGCGACCGCCACGACACCGCCGCGCGCCTGGGGAAACGACGCGACGGCGCGCAGGGACGGCCGCGCGTGGGCGATGACGACGTTGCCGCCGTGCTGACGAGGCGCGCGAAGCGACATGCGCGCGACGGCGCGGATGCCTCCCGCCATGGCGCTCCACAGCACAGCCCCTGACATGCTATCCACCGCGACGCACCCGGTGCCAGCCCCTCAACCCTGCTGGCTAGGTTAATGGGCTGAGCGGGCGGCCAGGACCTGGGCCGGACTCGCTGCGCGGGTACGATCGCCTTCGACGGGACGTGATCGACCGTAAGGGGTTGCTCGATCGATGCGAGGCGTGGATTCGACCTTTGGGGTGCGGCGGAGTCCTCTTGTGGACGGCACCGGCGGTTGCCTTCCCCTGACGTGGATTGGCCCCTTCCGCGCTTTTTGACGGCGTTTCGCTGACGATTTTTAACGAGACGGCGCGGCGGCCCGAGCCAATCGTCACACCAACCCGCAGACGCGCGGATCGGCCGAGGCTCGATCGCTCGCGTGCACCCGACCCCTTCCCAGGCGTCGGCCCAGCGCTCACCAGCGACAATCTCGTCTTGACCCCCGACTCCCGACCCCCACTTGGCGGTCGCCCGATTCGGAAAGCCATCATCGCGATGTTCGCAGCGATGAGCGCCTCCCACGTTGCGCCGGTCCCCGTGACGCGCGCCGGGCGCCGCGGCCGATCCACCCGCGCCACCCGCGGCACCCCCGTCCGCGTGCGCGCGGGCCTCTTCGGCGGCAAGGCGAACGACGACCCCAACGCGGTGTGCGACGATGGGTTGGCCCGGAACGCCAAGGTTGGCATCCTGGGCGGCGGCCAACTCGGCCGCATGCTCGCCATCGCCGCGTCGCCGATGGGCGTCCAGCTCCACTGCCTCGACCCGTCCGATCCCGCCCCAGCCGCCGTCGCGTCCAAGCACACCCTGGGTTCCTATCAAAACCGCGACGACGTCATCGCCTTCGCCAAGGACTGCGACGTGGTCACTGTGGAGATTGAGCACATCGACACGAAGGCGCTCAAGGAGCTCGAGGACATGGGCGTCGACGTACAGCCCACGAGCCGCACGCTGTCCATCATCCAGGACAAGTACGCGCAGAAGGAACACTTCGCCAAGGCCGGCGTCCCCCTCGGCGACTTCAAATCGGTCACCGACGAGGCCGAGCTCGTAGCCGTCGCGGAAGACTTTGGATTTCCGCTCATGATCAAATCGCGTCGCATGGCTTACGACGGCAAGGGCAACGCGGTGGCCAAAACCGCGGGCGATCTGTCCGACGCCGTCGCCAAGCTGGGCGGCTACGACAAGGGCCTGTACTGCGAGAAGTGGGTCCCGTTCGTCAGGGAGCTGGCCGTCATGGTCGTCCGGAGCAAGTCCGGCGAGGTCAAGGCGTATCCGGTGACTGAGACTGTTCACGCGAACAACATCTGCGACGTCACCACGACCCCGGCGAACATCCCCGCGTCCGTCGCGAACGAGGCGACGATCGCTGCAAAAGCCGCGGTGGCGTCGCTGGAGGGCGCGGGCATGTTCGGGGTCGAGATGTTCCACCTCGAGGACGGCAGGATCCTTTTGAACGAGATCGCCCCTCGGCCGCACAACAGCGGACACTACACCATCGAGGCTTGCGCGTGCTGCCAGTACCAGAACACCCTCCGCGCCATCATGGGCTGGCCCTTGGGTGACACGGACATGCGCGTGGGTGGCGCGGTGATGAAGAACATCCTCGGCGACGGCGAGGGGGACGCGGCGATGAGGCGAATGCACGACGTCATGGGCGCCGCCCTAAAGGTCCCGGGCGCTAACATGCACTGGTACGGAAAGGAGTCGTCCAAGGCTGGCCGCAAGATGGGTCACCTCACCGTGACCGGAAAGCACCCCACGGAGGCCACCGCGCGGCTCGAGCGGGTCCTCGCCATCGCCAGCGGCGAGCCCGACGCCAAACCCGACCTTCCCCCGCTGGTCGGCATCATCATGGGTTCCGACTCTGATCTCCCCACGATGGCGGCTGCGGCCGAGACGCTCGAGTCCTTCGGCGTGGGCGTCGAGGTGACCGTGGTCAGCGCGCACAGGACCCCCGAGCGCATGTTCGAGTACGCCCGGTCCGCCGCGGGACGAGGGCTGCGTTGCATCATCGCCGGAGCCGGCGGCGCGGCGCATCTCCCGGGGATGGTCGCCTCCATGACCCCGTTGCCCGTCATCGGCGTTCCCGTCCCGCTCAAGCACCTCGACGGCGTGGACTCCGTGCACAGCATCCTACAGATGCCCAAGGGCGTGCCCGTGGCCACGGTGGCGATCGGTAACTCGACGAACGCGGGGTTACTCGCGGCGAGGATCGTCGGCGCGTATCAGCCGGAGGTTTTGGTCCAGATGGAGGAGTACCAGGCGGACATGAAGACGGTGGTGACGGACAAGGCTGAGAAGATGGAGACGAAGGGGTGGAAGGAGTACCTCGGGGGCATGAAGGGCAAGCCCGAGAGCATGAAGTGATCTCGACGTGTACAGTTTCCGGACGCCCCGCGTAGCTGGCGACCGGAGGTGACTCTCTGTTACCTTCGCATGTGATAACTCTTACTTCAATTTGGTTTCGATTTTTAACAACTAAGTCACGCGGTCACGGGTCGGCGACGGACATGCGAGCGACGGCCGCCGCCGCCTCCTCCTCCTCACCTTCCTCTGCCAACCCGTGAAACTGCGCCGTGTGATACGGAGTGGACGACTCGCTATCTGCCGCGGCCTTGGGCTCGGGCGTCACCGCACCCGGGAAGATGGACGCCAAACTGGGCTTAACCTTGCCCTTCTTCTTCTGCACCTCCTCGCCCACAACCTCGAAGTTTTTGTACGTGTACCCGATGAAGTCCAGGTCCTTCCTGCTCGCGGCGGCGTTCGCCCTCTGCTTCTTCGCGAAGGCGTCGTCCTCGTCGAATTGCTCAAAGTTTTGCGTGTCGAGCTCGCCATTAACCTCGGGCTGATACGGAGCGTGCATGGCGTATAACTTATCCCACTGAATTCCGTAGAAGAACGGGTGCGATTTGATCTCGGACACGCCCGCGGTGCCCAGCCTCTGGTCCACGTCGCACAGAAGGCGCTCGATGAGGTCTCTGGCCTCGGGAGAGAGGGTCACCTCGGCGGGGAAACGGAGGTGGTGCCGCCAGTGCACGATTTTCCGGCAGGTGGTCATCGGCTCGTCGCTGTAAAACGGGGGATACCCCACCAGCATCTCGTACATGCTGGCGCCCACGCTCCACCAGTCGCACTCGAGCCCGTACCCTTTCTTCAGCAGCACCTCCGGCGCTATGTAATCGGGCGTGCCCACGGTGCTGTACGCGAGTCTCCTTCGGTTCTCGTGCCAGTGCCGGAGCTGCGCCAGCCGCCGCGCCGGGTCCGCTAAACCCTCCGCCTCCTCGTTCTCCGGGGTCGGGGTGCCGTCCTCCTCGGCAATCTCCGGAAGCGTGTCCAGAAGTCTCTGGTCCACGGGTTTACACAGGCCAAAGTCGCTCAGTTTCATGTGCCCGTCCCTGTCCAGCAGGAGGTTGTCGGGTTTGATGTCTCGGTGGATGAAGTTGGCGGAGTGGACAGTCTCCAGCGCCAGCACCGTCTGCGCGATGTAGAACCTCGTCTCGTCCTCCGTCAGGGTATCGCGGCGCATCAGCAGCGTCATCATGTCCCCGCCCGGAAGGTACTCCATCACCAGGTAGAGAAACTCATCGTCCTGGAACGAGTAGTAGAGCTTCACCACCGCCTCGTCATGAACTTCCGCCAGGAAATTACGCTCAGCCTTGACGTGGTCCACCTGACCGCGGCGGACCATCTCCGT
>Ga0181571_10001521_pt1 | contig 16786 bp, 10 predicted proteins | sample 101ome_17_FD_132440 | JGI IMG/M metagenome (GOLD analysis project Ga0181571, IMG submission 132440) | Coastal salt marsh microbial communities from the Groves Creek Marsh, Skidaway Island, Georgia - 101407AT metaG (megahit assembly) | ecosystem: Environmental > Aquatic > Marine > Intertidal... | reverse complement strand
CGCGATGAGCATGGCCGCGAACACCGACGCTGGGTCGATACGCAAGACGTATTGGCTATTCCCTACGATATTCCCATCCCGGGCTATAAAAACGATACGGTGAATACCCTCAGATTGTGGAGCGCTTCGGCGACGGAAGAGTTCAATTTGGGTGAGTTTAACTCGGGCTCTTACACCGATGCCGTCAGCAAGAAGACCGAAGCCGAACAGATCACCATGGTTTTATATCCGAACGATGCGAGTGAAGCAGGAAAGGTATTGCGACTGCGACAGCAGTACTTTTTAGCCTCAGCGAGTTTGCAAGACATCTTACACCGCTGGGTAAGTCGGAAGGGACTCGAGTTCTCGGGTTTTGCCGAAAAGAACGCCGTACAGCTTAACGATACGCACCCTACGGTCGCGGTGGCAGAGTTGATGCGTTTACTCATGGATCAGTATGGTTTGGGTTGGGACGACGCTTGGGCGATTACGGAATCCACTATGGCGTACACGAACCATACGCTATTACCGGAGGCGCTCGAAACCTGGTCTGTCAGTCTATTTGAACAGTTGCTGCCCCGCTTGCTCGAGATTATTTATGAAATAAATGCACGGTTTTTGGCGCAAGTCGCGTTGCATTGGCCAGGTGATGTTGAGCGTCAAGCGCGCATGTCGATCATTCAAGAAGATCACGGCCGAGCGGTACGTATGGCTCATCTCGCGATCGTGGGTTCATTCTCAGTGAATGGGGTCGCTGCCCTACACACGGATCTTCTAAAACAAGGCCTATTTGCGGATTTCTACGCACTTTGGCCAGAGAAGTTCAACAATAAAACCAACGGAGTCACACCGCGGCGCTGGCTGGCAAACTGCAACCCAGGCCTGCGAGATTTAATTACGGAGTCGATTGGCGATACCTGGATACGCGACCTAAGCGAGCTTGAAGGACTTGCCCCCTTGGCGGATGACGTGGATTTTCAAAACCGTTTTATGCAGGTGAAACAGGAAAATAAGAACAAGGTCGTTGAGCTGGTGAGGACAAAAACGGGGGTCGAGTTTGATCCCACTTGGTTGTTTGATGTTCAAGTAAAGCGTATTCATGAGTACAAGCGGCAACTGCTTAACATATTGCATGTCATAGCGCTCTATGACCGGATTCGGCAGGGTGATACCGCCGATATGACGCCTCGCTGTGTTTTGATTGGCGGTAAAGCGGCCCCGGGATACGCCATAGCCAAATTGATTATCAAATTGATCAATAACGTGGCCAATACGGTGAATAATGACGAACAGGCAAAGCAATGGCTCAGGGTGGCCTTCGTGCCAAACTATAATGTATCGTCGATGGAAATTATTTGCCCGGGCACAGATTTGTCCGAGCAAATCTCTACCGCCGGCAAAGAGGCGTCTGGCACGGGTAATATGAAGTTCATGATGAACGGTGCACTTACGATAGGGACCTTGGATGGCGCCAACATCGAAATCCGTGAGGCTGTAGGTGAAGACAACTTTTTCTTGTTCGGCTTGACCGAGGACGAGGTGGCGCAAACGCGATCCAATTATCAGCCCAATGCGTTTATCGAGGCAGACCCTGCTTTGGCTCGCGCCCTCACGTTGATTCAATGTGGCCACTTTTCTTTGTTCGAGCCGGGCATTTTCGACCCTATTATCGCGGCTGTGACCTCTTCTAGCGATCCGTGGATGACAGCGGCCGATTTTAGCAGTTATCGTAACGCGCAGACCGAGGCGGCCGCGGCTTACCAAAACAAGCGTGATTGGGCTCGTATGGCGATACTCAATACCGCCATGAGTGGCCGATTCTCAAGTGATCGTACGATCGCCGAGTATCGAGATGAGATCTGGTACCGCGAGCGAAATGAAATGAGTTAATACAATAAGAGGCAAAAGCCGATGGAAAATCCGCGTTACGTAAGTCGTTTAACCAAGAACACCTTGGCCTTAGTGCTGGCGGGTGGTCGAGGCTCAAGGCTTTATGAATTGACTAATTGGCGAGCCAAACCGGCACTGTATTTTGGTGGCAAGTATCGGATCATCGATTTTCCTCTCTCGAATTGTATTAATTCAGGCGTTCGGCGCGTCGGTGTGTTGACTCAGTATAAATCGCATTCGCTGGTTCGGCATATCGTGCGTGGTTGGAGCCACTTCAAAAAGGAACTGGGCGAATTCGTCGAAATTCTGCCGGCGAGTCAGCGTTACTCTGACGATTGGTATCAAGGTACCGCCGACGCTATATATCAAAATTTAGATATCATCCGTGCTGAGAAACCGGAGTTTGTGATGATCCTATCGGGTGATCACGTTTACAAAATGGATTACGGCGCCATGCTGGTCAAGCACGTCGAGAGTGGCGCCGATATGTCTGTTTGCTGCTTGGAAGTGCCCGTTGAAGAGGCCGCTGGCGCATTCGGGGTGATCGAGGTCGACGAGACGATGCGGGTAAAAGGTTTCGTTGAAAAGCCGGCGGCGCCTGCGGAAATACCGGGAAGCCCTGGGCTCTGTCTCGCCTCGATGGGGAACTACATTTTCAACACCCGAATGCTGTTCGATTTGTTGCTTGAGGATGCCGCCAACAGCAGGTCCTCGCACGATTTTGGTAACGATATTATCCCATCTATGATTGCGCGTTCTCATGTTCAAGCTTACCCCTTTCGCGACCCACAAACGGGTGGGCAAGGCTATTGGCGCGATGTGGGAACGCTCGATTCGTTTTGGGAAGCCAATATGGAGCTCGTACACGCCAACCCAGCCTTAAACATGTATGATCCCGACTGGCCGATCTGGACTTATCAAGAGCAGTTGCCCCCCGCCAAGTTTGTTCACGATTTTGATGGGCGTCGGGGTTCCGCCGTCGATTCGGTGGTATCGGGAGGATGCATTATTTCGGGTAGCACCGTGCGACGCTCAGTGCTGTTTTCTAACGTGCATTTGCACTCTCACTCCTACGTTGAAGGCAGTGTCATCTTGCCGGGTGTGGATATTGGGCGCGGCGTCAAATTAAAGAATGTGATTGTAGATCGTGGTGTTCGCGTACCGGACGGTCTGGAAGTTGGATTTGATATGGAGCAAGACAAAGCGGAAGGTTTTCGCATCTCGCCAAAAGGGCGTGTTCTGATTACGCGCGGAATGTTGGGCCAACCCGAGGGTTATGCCTAAAAAAGGGGATACATTATGACGATCGCGGTGGAAGTTCCGGCCTCGATTTATTCGGACCAAAGGCCCGGAACATCGGGGCTTAGAAAGAAGGTTGCTGTTTTTCAGCAGGCTCACTATTTAGAAAATTTCGTGCAGGCGACCTTCAACGTGCTTGGAGGTATACAAGGTAAGACTTTGACTCTGGGGGGTGATGGGCGATTTTATAATCTCGAGGCCGCGCAGACCATTATCGCCATGGCCGCCGCTAACGGCGCTAAACGCCTTGTAGTCGGCCGAGATGCCATTTTATCTACACCAGCGGCTTCTGCATTGATTCGTAGGATTGACGCCGATGGCGGGTTGATTCTGTCCGCGAGTCACAACCCTGGCGGTGAAGATGGCGATTTTGGGATTAAGTTTAACGGCGCCAATGGTGGACCCGCGCCTGAGCAATTGACTAATGCAATTTATGAGGAAACAAAACGCATTGAGTCGTATCGCACGCTAAGTGATTTTGCCGGCGTTGATTTACGTAAAATCGGTGTGGTCGATGTTTTGGGAACTCAGGTGGAAGTAATCGATCCTGTCACCGTCTACGCTGATTTGATGGAATCTTTATTTGATTTCGAGGCGATAAGAGAGCTCGTATCTAACCCTCGGTTTCAAATGCGCTTTGATGCTATGCATGCGGTGACGGGCCCTTACGCGCGTGAAATCTTGGTGAATCGGCTGGGAGCCGCAGAGGCTACTTTACTGCACTGCGACCCACTACCGGATTTTGGTGGTGAGCATCCTGATCCCAACTTGGTGCACGCAAAAGACTTGGTTGATTTACTCAACGGCGATCAAATGATCGCCTTTGGCGCGGCCTCGGATGGCGATGGTGATCGCAACATGGTCTTAGGTACCGGTTTTTACATCAACCCCTGTGATTCGCTCGCTGTACTCTGTGCGAACGCGCATCTGATCCCTGCTTACAGCGCCGGCTTAGCCGGTGTTGCGCGTTCTATGCCGACATCCCGAGCGGTTGACCGCGTAGCCGAGCAGTTAGGCTTGGAATGTTGGGAAACCCCTACCGGTTGGAAGTTTTTTGGCAACCTGATGGATTCAGGGCGGATTACCTTATGCGGTGAAGAGAGCTTTGGTACCGGTTCTTCGCATATTCGTGAGAAAGACGGCTTGTGGGCGGTTCTCTTTTGGCTCAATTTGATCGCCGCACGCGCACAGCCCGCGCGATCTATTTTGCGCGATCATTGGGAACGCTTTGGGCGAGATTTTTTCAGTCGCCACGATTACGAAGGCATTGATTCAGATCAAGCGCATGCCCTGATGCAGGCGCTACAAGATCGTCTGGATCAGTTGTCAGGCCAAGAGTACGAGGGACTGCGTGTCGAGCGGGCCGATAACTTCAGCTACCGAGATCCAGTAGACGGTTCCGAGAGCCACAATCAGGGCGTGCGAATTTTCTTTGATAACGGTGCTCGCATTGTTGTTCGTCTTTCTGGGACAGGCACTTCGGGTGCGACTTTGCGCATCTACTTTGATCAACATGAGCGTGACCCCGCGTATTTCAGTGTGTACGCTCAGCGCTTTTTAGCGCCGCTGTTTGCTGCCGCCGAAGCGATAATGCAGATTCGACATTTTACAGGGCGTGATGCACCCGATGTCATAACGTGAGCTAAGAGAGCACTATGAAGTTGCTAATGGTCGCTGCGGAAAACGGCGAGATACCGGGCGGAAAGGTCGGTGGTATCGGCGATGTGATTCGCGATCTCCCCCCGAGTTTGGTTGAGGCAGAAGCGAAAGTCGACGTTATCATGCCGGGTTATCAGGCGTTTTCGGCCTTACCCGAAGTCGAACTGGTTGGGCATTTGGAGGTTCCCTTCGGCGGAGAGCAGAAAACGCTCACTTTAGCGAAACTGGATACTGGAAAAGGCTACACAATTTGGATAATTGACAGTCCCCTGTTCGCTCCGCAAGGCGCAGGCAAAGTGTATTGTCATGACCCAGATACCCAGCCCTTCGCAACGGATGCAACCAAATTTGCTTTGTTTTGTGCAGGTGTTGCTGAACTATTGCTGCACGAACACTTTGGTCGGTTAGATTACGTGCATTTGCACGATTGGCATGCGGCTTTCGTGGCTATGTTGTTGCGATATCACCCTCGGTATCAGCTGTTGCGAACGCAAAAGCTGGTTTACACCATCCATAATTTGGCTCTGCAGGGTATTCGGCCAGCCGATCACAATGAGAGCTCGCTCAAAGCTTGGTATCCGGATTTTGGGCCGATTGATCATCGCTTGATGGATATGCGTTACCCAGACTGCATTAACCCGGTGCGCGCGGCCATTAACTTGTGCGACGGCGTACATACCGTATCGCCGTCTTACGTTCTTGAGATTCAGGAGCCTTCTAACGAGAAACTGGGTTTTTACGGCGGGGAGGGCTTGGACCGTGATCTTCGGGCCGCAGCGGCAGAGGATCGCCTTGTGGGAATCCTGAACGGCTGTGACTACCGTGATATACCCACCAAAATACCGAGTTGGAAACGCATGCTGGCAGTTGCTGAACAGGCTGCGTCGGCTTGGTATCGCGCAGACGAAGCCGATGCGCACCGTCTAGCACTGCAGCGCATAGCTCAGTGGAAAAAGGAGCCGGCGCCTACCTGTGTTCTCACCTCGGTCGGCAGAGCCACGGATCAAAAGCTGCGAATTTTGCGCGAGGGCTTAAGCCCCCAAGCCAGTCCCCTTGCCCAGATCTTAGTTCAGTTGCCGCCCGATGCGAAATTGATTATGACTGGAAGTGGAGACCCCTCTTACGAGGCATTCCTGCTGCAAGTCGCGATTAACCACGATAACTTTCTGTTTTTGAAAGGCTATTCCGATCCTTTAGGGACGGTTTTGTATACCGGCGGTGACCTGTTTTTGATGCCGAGTTCGTTCGAACCTTGCGGTATTTCGCAACTACTTGCGATGCGTGCGGGGCAGCCCGTGGTTGCACACGCTGTTGGCGGTCTGCGCGATACGATCGTAGATAACGAGACTGGGTTTTTATTTAATGGTGCTAATTTACGATCTCAGTCGCTCGAGCTCGTTGGGACGGTGGCCTATGCGATGGAGCTGTTTTACATGAATCCGGTGCGCTATCGGATGATTCGTGAAGCGGCCTCCAAAGTGCGGTTTGAGTGGTCGCGAATGGCGCAGCAGTATTTGCGTCAACTCTACCTCTAGCGCTGCCTCAGGGGGCTAAGCTGAAGCTGACCTGTACGCTGGCGCTGATTTCGATCTGTCCTGTGTATTGCGTATTGTCCTCTGTTCCCGTATCCATGGACATGGCCGCAACGCGCATTTCTGGGCGCGGGCTGTAGACGGGTTCGTAGGCCGCCCTTATCGAGGTCGCAGAACCCACTTTCATTCCCGCTGCATCGGCAAGCGCCTGGGCGTCGGCGAGTGCGTCGCGAAAGGCGTCCGCCAGTACGATTCGTTTAAGTTCTTCCGCTTGGCTGTAATACAACTCGGGAGGAGCGAGTCGCGAGATCCCCTTGGCTAATGCTCCGTCGATCACCTTTTGTAGCTGGACTAGATCCTCCAAAGTGACGATAACCGATTGTGAGCTGCGGTAGCCGATCAGTCTTTGGCTCTGATCGTCGCGATCCCATCGATAGCTTGGGTTAATTGACAAGGTCGAGGATCGGATTAAGTGATCGGATAGTCCTAGCGACTTCAAGAAGGTGATGGTGCCGGCAATGACCTTGCGGACACTCTCTTGAGCCTGTGACGCGGATGGCGCATCCTGATCAACGCTCAGGGTGATTCTGGCACGATCCGGTGAGATAAGTGTTTTAGCCTGGCCCTGGACATGGATTGCGAAGCCGTCTTGACTTTCTGTCGCATAAATCACCGAAGGCAATAGACAAACGACAAAGGTAAGAGAGCATATCAGGGCTCGATTTAGCATGGTTTTTCTCCTCAAGGGCTCGACTGTCTCACCGAAAGTCCAGTTCATCGTACGCTTCGTGGTCGCTGCTGTTACAACAAGAATACACTCCATACTTGCACCAATAACAAACAGAAGGCAAGCTTGGCACTCATAACATCTTATAACGACACAGAAAGACCCGTACTTATGGCTGCTTCCGAGCGACATCCACTGGCGCAACTGCTTATAGAGCACCGAAATTCGCAATTTTGGTTGCTCCAGTTTATTGGGTGGTCGGGGCTGTCGATTGTAAGCTACTTCAGCCTAAATCTTTGGTATGACCAGCCAGAGCTGAGCTACGTTGGGCACAATATACTCCAGTCTGTTGTTGGCGCCTTGATTACTTGGCCGATGCGTTATTTACTCAAAAGTTGCTGGGAGATGGGATGGGTCAAGCGCCTGTTTTTAGTTTCCGTAGTGGTGTTTGCATTTGCAACCCTGTGGTCTGTTCTTCGACTTTCGCTATTTTTACTTTTGACGGATGAGACCAACCTGTGGGGCGACTTTGGAGGGTGGTTGTTTCCTTCCATTTTCATTTTCCTGTGTTGGACGACTCTTTACCACGGAATAAAGTACTATCAATTGGCGCAACACGAACACGCTGTTTTGATGAAAATGGCGGCCGATCGAAACGAACAATCGATGCGTTTAGCGCAAGCCGAGGCTGCAGCCCGCGTGGCGCAGCTAACGATGTTGCGCTATCAACTTAATCCGCATTTTTTGTTTAACACGTTGAATGCGCTTCAGGGACTCATAGCGTCTAAGCGGAATGATAGAGCGGGGAATATGATTTCGGAGCTAGGTCATTTTCTGCGTTACTCATTACAGAGTGACCCCGTCCAAACCGTGGATCTTGAGCAGGAAATCGAAGCACTCAAGATGTATCTGAATATAGAGCAGGCTCGATTTGGCGAACGTTTGGAAGTCAAAGTCGACTTCGATCCCGCCATCGGATCTGCACAAATACCCAGCATGCTGTTGCAACCTTTAGTTGAAAACGCCATTAAGTATGCGATCGGGCCCTCAGAGGAGGGCGGCTGTATCGAGATCAATGCAATGATTGAAAACAACAGTCTTGTGCTGACGGTCAGCGACAATGGCCCAGGCCTTGACGACACGGATGAGCTGCCGGCGCCATCGGGTACCGGTGTGGGCCTCAGAAATATCCGTGAACGACTCGCTAATAGCTACGGAGATGGCGCCGCAATGTACATAACAAATCGAGTCACGGGTGGCTTGATGGTGGTTATTCGCCTCCCCTATCTGGCTTCCTACCTGAGAGCAAAAGCCTCGTGATGCGGACACTCATTGTTGACGACGAGCCCCTAGCTCGAGACTATCTTGAATCCTTGCTTGCGGCCCACCACGACATTCAGATTATCGGTGTGTGTAAAAACGGCCGTGAGGCTATCAAGGCCATCCGCAGTGAACAACCTGACCTGGTGTTTCTTGATATTCAAATGCCCGGCATGAATGGCTTCGATGTCGTCAAGGCCGTGCAAGAAGATGATGCGATGCCGTTTTTCATTTTTGCGACGGCCTACGACGACTATGCCGTAGAGGCCTTTGATCTAGCCGCGGTCGATTATGTTTTGAAACCCTTAGAGCCGTCTCGTTTGGAGCGCGCGATCAATCGGGCCAAAGAACGAATGCAGGCCATTCCGAAGGGTACCTTATTAAATGCGGTTGATAATGCTTTGGGTCTCGGTACGGAGTTGGCGCCTGAACAAAAACAAAATACGCGCAAACTCACGATTCGGGATAATGGGCAGATTCAGCTGGTCGATTTTGATGATATTGATTGGGTTGATGCGGCGGGCGATTACATGTGCGTTCATGTGGGTCCAGTCACCCACATCATGCGATGTACAATGACCGAACTATCGCAGCGCTTGAGTGCAGGACCTTTCGCGCGTATCCATCGCTCGACCCTAGTAAATTTAGATAAAGTAACGCAGATCACGCCACTATCGAAAGGCGAGTCACTGCTGCACTTAGATCAAGACACCACCTTAAAAGTCAGTCGAAACTATCGCAAAGCGATCAAGCACTTACTCAGCTAGTCCGCCTAAGCCTTTTTATAATCCGATTAGTCGCAGTTGTGCTGTTGTGATTTGGCGCACTGTGTGACCCTATACCGTCCCAAGTTCTGTCAATAATGAAAAGAGGGCGGCGTGCTACCCATCCCAAGGTCCATATTCGCAGCAGGTTTCGCTGTGCTCGCCGCCGTTGCGAGCGCCGATTCGTTGCATCGGCCTTTCACCTACGAACACGCGTTTGACGAAAGCCCTTCTCACCTATGGGCTTTGAATGTCGGTGGCGATGCGTTTCAAAGTCCCCATGGATGGTCCTATTTATCAGACGATTGCTCGATTGAGTCTACCAGTGTCTGCGGTGAGTTAGATTCTGTTGTTGGCTCACAAGAACGTGCTGTGTTTGCATCGTTTAGGGAAGGCCCTCAAACCTACCGCTTGACGGTTGGCGAGGGATCCTTTGCCGTCACTTTGTATTTTGCAGAGCGAGGCGAAACCAAAACCCGAACCTTTGATATTAAACTGGGAGAGGAACATTCGATACGCGCGTTCAACATCCCTAAAAATCGCGATGGAATGACCCAAGCCGCCTTGGCGCGAACGTTCCCGGGCATCGCTTCAACAGACGGAGAGCTCCTAATCAGGCTAGAGGGCGCCGATGAGCCACTGTTATCGGCGATTTTGGTGGAGCGAGAGACAGAACAAGCACCATCCGGACCGTTGCGATGGGCGGATGAATTTAACGGCTCAGAGCTGGATCCGCGCTATTGGTCTCTCGACCTGTGGCCCGCGCGGAAGGTGAATGACGAGGACCAAGCCTATGTCGCCGACCCTTCAGCGGTGCGTGTGGAAAATGGTCGTTTGATCTTGCAGGCCCATAAGGTTGAGGGCAAGACAGCGAAATATCACTCGGGGCGCGTTCACAGCCTAGGTAAGCTTGATTTTATGTATGGACGTGTCGATGTCCGTGCCAAGCTTCCGAAAGGTCAAGGCGTCTGGCCCGCTATTTGGTTGTTACCCACGCACCCCTATCGTTACGCGACTCTGTGTGACGCTCGGGTGAGTGATTGGCAAGGCAATGGTAACTGCGACGCTTGGCCTAATTCGGGCGAAATCGACTTGATGGAACATGTGGGCTTTGAGCCCGGCATTGTTCACGGTACGGTGCACACCAAAGGCTATTTTTGGGTTCACGGTAACCAACGTAAAGGCAGCGTAAAGGTTGATGGTTTGGGCGAGCGCTTCCATGTGTATAGTTTGGAGTGGGGTCCGGATTTTATTGATATGCGGGTCGATGGTGTGCGTTATTTTCGCTATACCCGCGAGGGCGATGATTGGCGGCAATGGCCCTTCGATCACTCGTTTCACTTGATTATGAATTTAGCGGTTGGGGGTATGTGGGGTCGTGCCGGAGGGCCTATTGACGACTCCATATTCCCGCAAGCACTAGAAATTGATTACGTTCGTGTTTATGAGCAAAGCGCTCTGGCACCCTAAAGTACGAGTAGAGAGGTAAGAGATATGCGAGGCAGGTCCTCATTTTTGACTTGGGTAAGTGCGGCGGCCTTGGCCGTATCCCTGCCGGCTTCTGCGGCGAAGAACCTAATTACGCCAGAGGTAGAGGCTCGCGTAACTGAAATTATGAATGGGATGAGCTTGGAGCAAAAAGTTGCCCAGATGATTCAACCCGAGATCAAGAGCGTATCGCCAGAGGACGTTCGACAATACGGATTCGGGTCGATCTTGAACGGGGGCGGCTCGTTTCCCAACCAAAATAAGCATTCGACGATACAAGACTGGGTTGATTTGGCTGATGCCTTTTACAAAGCCTCGATAGATACCAGTCAAGGTAGCGCGGGGATCCCAATTATGTGGGGTACAGACGCGGTACACGGGCACAATAACGTCCTTGGAGCGACGATTTTTCCGCACAACATTGGCTTGGGAGCCGCTAACAATCCGAGCTTGATTGAGGCCATTGGTGCGGCGACTTCGCGAGAAGTTCGGGCAACGGGCATCGACTGGATCTTTGCGCCCACCGTTGCGATCGCCAAAGACAATCGTTGGGGTCGGACTTACGAAAGCTACAGTGATCGCCCTGACATTGTTCGCGATTATGCAGAAGCGGTCGTGCGCGGCCTGCAATCAGAAAATATGGTGGCTACGGCAAAACATTTCGTGGGTGACGGCGGCACCTTCAGAGGTATAGATCGCGGTGATACACGTCTTTCCCTTGACGACTTGTTGGCACAGCACGCAGGTGGCTATGAGACGGCGCTGGAAGAAGGTGTCATGAGCGTAATGGCGTCCTTCAACTCATGGAACGGCAAAAAGATCCACGGCAGCAAAACAATCTTAACCGATGTGTTGAAAGATCGAATGGGTTTCCAGGGCTTTATCATTTCCGACTGGAACGGCATTGGTGAGGTCAAAGGGTGTTCAAACAGTGATTGTGTTCAGGCGGTCAATGCCGGCATCGACATGATTATGGCGCCCGAGGATTGGAAAGAACTCTATCACAATATGCTGGATCAGGTCCGCGCTGGCGACATTCCCATGTCTCGTATTGACGATGCTGTTCGCCGGATTCTTCGGGTGAAGGCCTTGGCCGGAATTTTGGATAAACCGCTCCCCTCTAGCGCAGTTCCGTCCGCCTCAACCATTGGCAACGCCGAACATCGAAAAATTGCGCGCCAAGCGGTACGAGAATCTCTGGTTCTTTTGAAGAACAACAATCAGGTTTTGCCTCTGCGTAAGGGACAAAACGTCTTAGTGGCCGGGAAGGCCGCAGATGATATCGGGCAACAGTCAGGTGGCTGGACGATTACCTGGCAGGGAACGGGTAATACCAATAACGATTTCCCAGGTGGGCAGTCGATCCTCGACGGTTTGAAGACCATCGGTAAAGAAGTCGGAGCTTCTGTCTCCTACAGTCCATCAGGTGATTACGATGCGGCACCTGATGTGGCCGTCGTTGTGTTTGGTGAGACGCCCTATGCAGAAGGCCAAGGTGACATCGACAGCCTAAACTACAGTGCTGCAGACACCACAAGCGTGGCCTTATTGCGAAAGTTCCAAGCCGCAGGCATACCGACGGTCTCTGTTTTTTTAACGGGCCGTCCTATGTGGGTCAATGCGGAGATCAACGCCAGCGATGCCTTCGTCGTGGCGTGGTTGCCTGGAACTGAGGGCTTGGGTGTAGCCGATGTGTTGTTCGCAGGGCCCGGCAGTGACTTTGATTTTAAAGGTCGACTCTCGTTTAACTGGCCGGCAATTGACCTAAACCCCAATGATGCTGATGCACCGGTTGACAGTGTGCTGTTCCCCTACGGCTATGGTTTGACGCTTGCTGATGATGAAACGGTGCCGAATCGCTTGAATGAGCAGGCGGTGCTGCAGCGAGCGAAGGCAGAGCAAGAGATTTTCAATGCGCGTACATTCGAACCCTGGGTTATGGCGGTTGGTGACAACAGCAACTGGACGATACCGATCAACAGCAGCTTTATTCGCAGTGCTGAAGGATCGGTGGTTGCGAGAACCGTAGACGTCGAGGTTCAAGAGGATGCGCGTCAATTTGCTTTCACGAAAGCGCATACGGGCGTGGCACAAGCATATTGGTTTGCTGAAGCTCCCGTCGATTTTTCGGATTGGCTTGAACAGGGAGCTTATCTCGCGCTCGAATATAGAGTAGATCAAGCGCCACAAGGCGAGGTAATGTTGCGCATGGATTGTCAGTACCCTTGCACAGGCAGTCTAGATTTCACGAATACCTTAGAGTCCGTAGAGGTGGGGCAATGGCAATCTCTCTCTGTGCCTTTGGCGTGTTTCGCGAAAGCCGGTGCCGATCTGTCCGTCATAAACGCGCCCCTAGTGATTGCAACCTCGGAAGCGTTTACTATGACCTTGAAGCGTGTCGCGATTACGGGTGAAGCCGAGTCGGGTGCCCTGTTTAACTGTCAGTGATTTCAAAATAATAAGGATTAACTATGTTATCTACTCTTGATATATCGATCGTTGCGGCCTACGCCATCGGTCTGTTTGTGCTGGCGCAGTGGGTTTCGCGTGAGGAGGCTGGGCACCACAAAGACGCCAAGGACTACTTCTTGGCGGGTAAGTCGTTACCCTGGTGGGCAATCGGTGCTTCGTTGATCGCGGCAAACATTTCGGCGGAGCAGATTATCGGCATGTCGGGTTCGGGATATGCCATGGGTCTCGCCATTGCGTCCTACGAGTGGATGGCGGCTATCACTCTGATTTTGGTCGGTAAATTCTTATTGCCGATCTTCTTGAAGCACGGCATTTACACTATGCCTCAATTCCTTGAGCAGCGTTACGATCATCGCGTGCGCATCGTGCTCGCGATTTTTTGGTTGGCGGTTTATATCTTCGTTAACCTCACAGCGGTTCTGTGGCTTGGATCCTTGGCGCTTAACACGGTTGCGGGTCTCCCTATCCAAACTGCATTAGTTGTGCTCGGTGTCTTCGCTTTGGCTTATTCGATCTATGGTGGTTTGAAAGCGGTTGCTTTTACCGACATCATTCAGGTGGTGCTGCTGGTTCTAGGTGGTTTGATCATCGTGGCCCTCATGCTCGATAAGGTGAGCGGTGGCGAGGGCGTGATCGCTGGATTTATGGAGCTTACGCGTGTTGCTCCAGAGAAGTTCGATATGATCTTCACGCCCGAGAGTGAGCATTACATGGCGCTGCCGGGTTTGTCCGTTTTAATCGGCGGGATGTGGGTCATGAATGTCTCATATTGGGGCTTTAACCAGTACATCATTCAGCGTGCTCTAGCCGCAAAAAGTGTTCAAGAAGCGCAAAAGGGCATTGCCTTTGCTGCTTTCCTCAAACTGTTGATGCCCATTATTGTCGTGTTGCCCGGTATTGCCTTGTTTGCCTTGGATTCAAACTTGAGTTCACCCGACCAAGCCTACCCGCAGGCCATGACTCTCCTGCCCTCTGGCCTGAAAGGCCTGGTATTTGCAGCGCTTCTCGCAGCGATTGTCTCTTCATTGGCCTCCATGACAAACAGTATTTCCACGCTGTTTACTATGGATTTGTTGCCGTCTTTGAGGCCCGCAGATAAACAGGGCGATCCCGTTAAAGTGGGTCGCGCTGTAGCGGTGATTGCAATGATCCTAGCGATGATCACGGCGGAGCCTTTGTTGGGCAAATTTGATCAAGCCTTCCAGTACATTCAGGAATTTACCGGCTTCTTTACGCCAGGTATCGTGGTTATTTTCTTGATGGGTATGTTCTGGCGTAAAACCACCGCAGCCGGCGCTCTGGCGGCGGCTATTGGATCGGTGGTACTGTCCTTCGCCTTCAAGGTGTACTGGCCCGAGTTACCTTTCATTGATCGTGTGGGCTTGGTCTTTGTGATCGCGGCGGCGCTCGCTGCCTTGGTTTCTCTTATCCAAAACCAAGAGCAAGAGGGCGCGATTCACTTAGGTGAGATCCAGTTTGCCACGACGTCCGGATTTAATTTATCCGCTGTTGTCGTGACCTTGATCTTGGCGGCGTTGTATGCGACCTGGTGGTAACCGAATATGTCATTAGAGAAGGGGCCATTAGGCCCCTTTTTTGTGTCTCGAATTTTGCTGTTATAGCTCTGAAGATTTAGCCGATGCGGCCACATTAATCGCTTGCACGCACCAGAGCGGTGCAGCATAGGGCCGAATCAAGCCGCTTTTTGGTCTGCCGACTGGGCGGAAACGACTTTGAGTTAATCGAAGGTTTATCGTAAGGCGCTGATTTATATGCTAATTTAAAAATTGGCGCCGCTTGTGCAATACCTGCGTATGCGTGCCCTTGGCGAAAGCCGCATTACAACTTTTCAATAGAGCGATAGACGCGTAACTTCAACTATTTCGTCGACACTCGCGCCCCGAGAAAGGTCTGCCACTGGCCGCTTAAAACCTTGCAAAATCGGCCCGATTGCCCGGGCCCCGGTGAAATGCTGCACCAGTTTATAGCCAATATTGCCTGCTTCAAGATTGGGGAAAATGAGCACATTCGCCTGCCCCGCTACTTCGCTGGAGCCTTGCCATTTCGTCGCGGCCACCCGTGCTGAGAGCGCAGTGTCGACTTGCATTTCGCCGTCTAGCTTGAGCTCGGGGGCCAAGGCCTTGGCTATTTCAAGTGCGGATCTCACTTTATCTACGGCCGCGTGGCTGGCGCTTCCCTGGGTCGAGAACGACAGCATGGCCACTCTGGCTTCGCTGCCGATTAGGGCCTGGGCGCTGCGTGCGGTACTTATCGCGATATTGGCGAGTGCCTCTGCGTCTGGGTCGATATTGACCGCGCAGTCAGCAAATAAAATGGGTTCAGAGCGGTTCGGTATCTGCATAAGAAAGAAGCTGGACGCTAAGCCCGCGTCATTTGCGAAGCCGATGCACATCGCAGCGGCTTCGATGACCTTTTTAGTCGCGCAGGTGGCGCCACCCACCATTAGATCAGCCTCACCGATTGCGACGAGTGCGGCCGCAAAAGGCAGGGGTTTTTTAACTAAGCGCTCCGCCATGGCGATGGACTTGAACTGCCTCAAATCCTGCACGTGCTGTGCACAGGTTGCCGTTTGATTTGCTGAGAGAGGATCAACAACATGCAGACCTGACAGTGAAATGCCCAGCAGTGCAGCCGCTTGCTCGATCTCTGTGGGGGGGCCTACTAAAATGCACTCAACGTCATCTTGATCGCGAAGTTGCGCCGCGGCTCGAATGATCCGAGGCTCAAGGCCTTCAGCAAAGACGACGCGTTTGCGCGGTAAATTGGCGGTTGAGTTCATCTTAACGCTGATCGATAGCTACGTAGTCCCGCAGCTCGGGTCCGTTGTACTCAAGCAAGGGGCGAATCAAGATGTTGTTTTCCATCTGCTGCATGACTTGAAGACTCCAGCCGGGGACTCGACCTATCGCGAAAATCGGCACGAACAGGTCCTCTGGAATTCCGTTTAGGTGATAAATCACACCGGAATAGAAGTCTACGTTTACATTCACACCCAGACGTGAGTATGGCTTCATGGCTTCAACTAAAGCCGTGAGAATATCGTTCCAGTGAGGTTCGCCTTTTTCAATCGACAAACGCTCAACGCCGTCGCGCAGGTGTCGTGCTCGGGGGTCCTCAGCGCGATAGACTCGGTGACCAAAGCCCATAATGGCTTCTTTGTTGGCTCGTTTGCGCTTCACATAGTCGGCCGCATTGGCTGGCTCGCCAATTTCGCGCGCCATGTGCATCACATCTTCGGCCGCACCACCGTGGGCAGGGCCCGATAGTGCTGCAATCGCAGCGGTGATCGATGCGTGTAGATTAGCGTCGGTTCCAGTCACGACTCGTGCAGTAAATGAAGATGCATTAGAGCCGTGTTCTGCGTGCAGAATAAGGTCGAGATCCATGAGTCTCGCGGCATCATTGCTTGGCACTTCACCGGTAATTAAAAATAAGAAATGCGCGGCGTGAGACAGGTCGTTCCTCGGCGTGAGTACGTCGAGACCCTGACGTAGGCGCTGATGAGCGGCAACGATCATAGGTACTTGCGACGTAAGCCGGATCGTCTTGCGCATAACCGCCGCTACACTATTGTCATTTGTATCTGGATCGAACGCGGCTAATGCCGACACCGCTGTACGAAGCACATCCATTGG
>Ga0181571_10001517_pt1 | contig 16803 bp, 7 predicted proteins | sample 101ome_17_FD_132440 | JGI IMG/M metagenome (GOLD analysis project Ga0181571, IMG submission 132440) | Coastal salt marsh microbial communities from the Groves Creek Marsh, Skidaway Island, Georgia - 101407AT metaG (megahit assembly) | ecosystem: Environmental > Aquatic > Marine > Intertidal zone... | reverse complement strand
GACGACGAAATCCCCGAGCTCCGCGGGGTCCACCGCGAACACGACGCCGCCCCTCGCGACGTCCAGCCGAGCGCTCAACCACTGCGTCCAGCCCCCCGGCGCGGCGCCGACGTCGACGCACCGCCACGTCGGATCGATCGACACCCCCGCCCTGGCCGTCGCCTCCTCGATCTTATGAAAGGCGCGGCACACCGCGCCGGCGTCGGTCATGGCCTTCCGCGCCGCCTCGCCCGCGTCCATCAGCGAGGACCTGAGGGAGTCCGGGCCATCGTCGATGAGCGACCACGCGGAGACAGTCGCTCGGCCTCGCACGGCGACGACGTCCAACGCGTGCGTCGCGTCGTCCACCCTCGCGCGCGTCTCCCAGTTTCGCGGGCTCGTGATGAGCGACCCCGCGGCTTCACCCCGGTCGTCGTCGCGCGTGCGAAGAGCCTCGACGACGACGTCTCGAAGCCGCGGCGGGAAGCATCGAACGCGGACCCGAGCGGGACCCGAGGAGGAATCGCCCCGGCCGAAGGAGGAATCCTTTTCCTTTTCGTTTTCGCCGCCAACCGCCGCGTCCACGAGCGACGCGAGCTTCGCGCGCAACGCGTCGTCCAGCGCGTCCGCGTCGTCGCCGACGACGGAGGCGTCGGCGAAGAGGACTCCTCCTCCTTTCGTCCCTGAATGTCCTCTCCTTTCGTTCCTTTCGCCCTCTGTACATCGGTTCCTCTCGTCGCCCGTCACGTACGCTCGTTTGATCCTCGCGGCGAGGTGCGAGTCCGCCGCTAGGATACGCGCGGCGCTCGCGACGCCTCGGCCGCCGGCGGTGACGAGGACGAGTGCGTCACCGTTTCGGGAGAGGTCCGCCCTCGCCGCGCCGACGACGGCGTCGGGGCCCAGGAGCTCGCGGCATCGGGACACGACTCGGTCGCTCATGCCCACCTCCACCTGGAGCGCGATGTGATGGGCGGCGGGCGGCGGGACCGGATGCGGGAACCAGCACCTCGGAGCCTTCGGGTCCGCGCGGCGGGCCTCCTCCCTGGCGCAGACGCCGTATCGATCGAACGTCCAGCACGTCTGACGCTGCGCGATCGGAACGTGCGCGTCGGGGCAGTCGGGACGCTCGCACGAGCCCCCGTCGGCGCGACAGAACCTCTTGCACAGGAGCCTGGAGCCGTCGGCGGTTCGAGGCGCGGTCTCGAGCTCCCGAGGGGGCGCCCTGATGGCGGAGAGGCAGCTGAGAAGTGGATCCGCGCTCGGGTCGTCGCCCGCGAGCATCGCCCTGGGCCTCGTCATCGTGCACGCTCCTCCGCGATGTGTGGAGGCGGCGGCGGCAGCGGTGTCGTGCGTTGTGATGAGGCCGGTCGGTTCCACCCGCCGCTGGGCGGACTCTGTTCCTGTTTTTTTTGGCCCGCCAAGATGGAGTGTGCGCAAACCCCACCTCCGTGGTTCACAACCCGACGCCGCCCGATGCTGCGTCGTCTCGTCAACTCCGTGGGCGCGGCCGCGGTTCGCCAGGCCCGCGGCCCGGTGAACCCCGCGCCCGTCGCCTCGCGTTCCGTCGGCGGTCTCATGGTGGTGCGTCCCCGGCGCCCGCGGAAAACCCCTAATCCACACGTTGGCGGAGACTTGTGATAAATCCCTCGCCTCCCGCCCTTCACCGGCCCTTCCGCTGACCCGATCTCCCCACCGAACCCACGACGACAGCATCGCGACACCCCCGACAACAACGACTCCCTGAACTGGGACTTTCCCGAGGCCGCCATGCCCACCGTGCACAAGATCCTCGAGCGCTATCCCCCCAACTACAAGCGCTCCGCCATGATCCCGCTGCTCGACGTGGCGCAGCAGGCGAACCAGGGCTACCTCTCCGTGCAGGCCATGAACAGGGTGGCGGAGATGCTCGAGGTGGCTCCCATCCGCGTGTACGAGGTGGCGACATTCTACTCCATGTTCAACCGCACCAAGGTTGGCAAGTATCACGTGATGGTCTGCGGCACCACGCCGTGCATGCTCCGCGGCTCGCGCGACATCGAGAAGGCGCTGAGCGATTACATGGGCGTGAAGAAGTTCGAGTCGACGCCGGATGGCGTGTTCACGCTCGGGGAGATGGAGTGCATGGGTTGCTGCGTCAACGCGCCGATGATCGCCGTCGCGGACTACTCCAACGGCGTGGAGGGATACTCGTACAACTATTACGAGGACCTCACCCCCGCGGATGCCGTCGCCGTGGTCAAGGCGCTCAAGGCTGGTCAGACGCCTCGCGTGGGCTCGCAGCACAGGGATAAGGCTGAGCCGATGGGGGGTCAGACGACGCTGACGGGTGAGCCGCGGGGGCCGTACTGCCGAGACCTGGCGAAGGTGAAGGCGGACTTGGAGGCGGCGGCGGCGGCGGCGGCGGCCGAGGCTGCCAAGGCGGCGGCGGAGGCGAAGAAGTGATGATGACGACGCCCGCTCGCTCGACGGGGTCGGCTTTTTCGACGAGCTTCGAGGTCCTTCGGGGGCCTCCACGTGTGCCTTAACAGTTGTAATTAAGTCGTTTTTGATACTCGCCTGCATCGCGCCGTCATAACCTGGTGTTCATGCGGAGCACGGACTTGGTCGCGCCGCTCTTGCCGCCGCCCCCGGGCCTCCACGCCTTGGTGATCTTCGCCCTCCCCTCCTTCTCGCGTCGCCTCTCCTTCCACTTCTGCAGCTCCTCGGGATCCGCCATGTGCTCCGGGAACGGATTCATCGGGCCCTTGTTGGGCTTGGGCGGCGCCCACGGGTACTCCGCGGGGGGCTCAGGGACGAACTTGGGGTCCGGTCCCTCGGGTTTGTACTTGTACTCGCCGCACACGCCGCCGAGGTTCTTCGGCCCGGCGAGCGTCTTGCCCGAAACCCCGGGTCCCCCCTTCTTACCCGGCGCCGTCGGCTTCCAATCGGGTTTACCGGCCATCAGCGTCTTCCCGTGCGCCGCCCGCGCGGCGTCCGCCTTGCGCTCCGCGTCGTAGTCCGTGGCGACGTACTTGTACTCGCCCGCCGACCCCCCCGCGCCCTTCTTCTCGCCGAGGGTGTACCCCCGCATCCCGTACCCACCCTTCTTGCCCGGACCCGTGACGATGTTTCGCGGCTTGGGCTGCGTGCTCGGGTCGCCTTTCGTCAAGCCCTTGGGCGGATCACCGTCCGCGGTGCCCCAGCCGAAGTAAGGCTCGCCGTCCTCGTTCTCGAACGGCTCGCCGAGGGTGCCCCCGTACCCGCCCAGTCCGCTGCTCTTTTTGGGCATCCCCGCCGGCACGAGCGGGCCTTGGATGCGCCCGTCCTCGGCCTTGGCCCTCGCCTCGCGTTTCTCCGCGGCGCTCACCTGGAACGGCTCCTTCTGATATAAGGGTTTGAACCTGTCGAAGGAGGCGTCGTTGCCTTTGCCCGTCTTCGCGGACGGAGCCTTCATGTTCACGCCGCGCAGGCGGGAGTTGCCTTGCGCGAGGGGATCCTTGCCGGTGTACGGGACCCCCACGTTCAGCGAACCGGGGTTGCTGAACGAGCCGTACTTGTCTGGGCCCGCGGGAGCGTCTTCATCGACGACCGCGATGGGCTTGGCGGTGTCCGCCGGGGGCGCAGCCTCGGGAGCCATGGCGTCGCTGACGGGAGCGCCCTCTGAATTGAACGAAGGTGACGCAATCGGCAGACGCGAGCCGGACTTTCCAAAACCGGCCCATCCGGCTCGACGGCATCGATCGCGGCGAAGAGGTGGCCGGACGAATGAACGGAGAAAAGACTCGAGCTTTCAGGGTTTGGGAAACTGGCCAGCCTGTTTTTTCCGTTTTCCCGTATCGCAGCCAGTCAGACCTCGCCTCGCCAAAACTTGCTGGGCGGGAATTCGAACTCGCAGAGGAGACAAACAAAGTCACCAACGGGAGCGCCCGTTCCAATACGCCCGGGCTCCACTTCGAACGCGCGCGGAGGCGGCGAGAGGAGCGAGATCCGTTTGGGTGGATCAGGGATCACCCGCGCGGAACGAAAGCGTGGCATCGGAGCGTCCTTCACGTCGAAGCACGCGACCGAGCCCGTCCATCTGAGACCAACTTCCTTTTCCCTCGCAGCGGTGAGGTGAAGGCCCTCGGGCGGGAAGAGAGCGGGGATGAAGGTTATGCAGCACCGAATCCTGCTCGGACTCGTCGCGGTTCTGTGCGCTGCGATCGGCGTTCAAGGTACGGGCGCGTCTTAGCCCCGATCGCGCGAAGAAACGCTGCGCGGTTCACGCGATCGCGACCCGCGCAGCCAAGACCTCCCCCCTGCGGCCCGCCCAAGGCTGTGGACAAATTAACCAACAACGGAGCCTGAGACGATGACAACCCGACGCTGACCTCGCCCCCCGTTCCGAATCTCCGCAGCCGGATGCGAGTACCATACCAACTGCGCCGCCTGTGTGGCCGACACAACCTGCGGATGGTACGCGCTCGCGATCGACCCTCGAGCGCGAACCCCGATTCGATTCCCGCCCGGACCTTTTTTTTTTCAAAGGGGCCCCGCGCGAAGTTAAATTTTCTCTTCCCTCTCCCCGATCCGCCCCTTCCCGTCGCGCGATCTGACCGTATCGCGCCCTCTCGCACCTAAAAAAACGCAGGTGCGGTAACGATCCGTACTCCGCCGGCGGCTACGGCTTCACCCAACAGGGCGACCACACCGAGGGGAACCCCTTCAGCGCGGATGCCTACATGGTCGGCGGCATCGGCAAGGTGAAGCTCTTGGGCACCTCGTCCACCGCGTCGCCGGGCCAGCCCCCGCCCAACCGCGTGATCATCGGCCAGAACACCCGCTTCACCAAGCAATTCCGTGGCTACTCCTCCTTCGATCAGGGCGGCTACCAGATGGGCGAGAACCCGTTCAAGATTGTCGTCGTCGTGTCCACCGAGTACACGCTGGAAATTGTCCGAGTGTACAACGACACGTACATGGAGGTTAAGGACCACCTGGTGAACATCCCGGACTACATCCCGTTCACGCTCGGCACCCCGCGCGGCCGAGGCGAGCTCTGGTTCGGCCCGAGCACCAAAGAGGTGATCCTGCCCAACTCGCAGACTCGCGAGCAGCTCACCATCGTGTGCGGGGAGTCGTACTCGGCATCCACCGTCAACAACACGAACGCGTGCAAGTTCACCAAGGAGCTCAAGGTTGGCTACTGGCTCGTGGTGGACAAGGCCTACCCGGTTCAGCACAGGGTGATCACCAGCATCAAGTCCGACTATGAGCTCACCGTGGACGCGGACTTTTCCCTCGGATCGGCTGTCGCCACCGACACCCTCGATCACTCCGGCACCAAGCTCGCGGGTGTGGGAGAGTGGACCTGGGTCTCGTGCCCGCCCCGCATCGGCAAGCGCGCCACCGGCATGGGCGTGATCGAGACCCACGCGGATCAGACGACCGACTTTAAGGATTCCGGCGCCATCAAGGCTGGCCGCTCGGTCACCAGCGGCTGGCTGGGCCGCGCGTCGGGCGCGGCGACGATGAAGCGCCACCGCATCGTCGGCCGCGGAACCCGCTTCGAGACCCAGTTCGGCGCCGAGGCGCACTGGGACAAGTTGGAGCCCGGCTCGTACTACAAGGAGGGTCCGTGGATGTCCGTGCAGATCAACGGCGACTGGGAGACGGTCAAGATTGACAAGCTCGGCTCCACCGGCACCTACGCCGAGTACATCTCCGTGCTCGAGAACTCCTTCTCCGAACCCCTGCTCAAGGCGACGCACTTCCACTGGTATACCATGTTATCCAAGGGTACGGGGCGCATCCGATCATACGGCAAGCGCGTGGTGTCCAACGCCTGGTCCAACGTGGAGTTCTCTACCATGGCTGGTGAGGGCACCACCGAGGGCTACTACGGTAACACCCGCTTCCTCACGCAGCTTCGCACCGGTTTCACCATCACCGCGTGCGGGCAGACGCGCATGGTCAACAGCATCCAGTCCGACGTGGAGCTCACCATCGACCGCCCCTTCACCCTCGGTAACCGCGAGTGGCTCCCCGCGACCAATTCCAAGGCTCGCGCCGACGATATGTATGTCAGAGGCCTCACGCGCTTGATGCCGCTTTGGCCCCGCGGCGTCACCGTGCAGCTCATCGTCACCTACGTCGGCGGCAACGGCAACGTCCGCTTCAAGTACCACGTCTGGTGGAAGACATTCAAACACACCGACGACGGCGACGGTAACTCCCAGGATGACCTCTGCCCGACCGCCACGATTGACGCACTGACGGAGTGCGGCATCACCATGCCTGTCGACTCGTGGTACCAGCTCAAGGACACGGAGCTGCAGAAGGAATTCGGCGTCTACGTCAAGTTCAACAAGTGCGCGGTGGGCAAGGGCGGCTCCGGTACTCCCAAGAACTCCGATGACACCCAGGCATGCAATCAGGCGACGTTCCAGCCGCACGATCAGTGGAAGATTCACGTCGCTGATATCGAAAACTGCGAGTACTACATCTCCACCGAGGGCGAGCGCTTCATCACCGACGATAACGCCAACCCGCCGGTGTGCTACAACTACGGCAAGTGCATGCCCATCACCACGGACGCAACCACGGTATCCGAGGCGCAGAAGCGACCGCAGCTCACCGCACCCGGCCTCGTCAAGTACGACAAGAGCACCTACACGCTCACGTCGGAGATTGATCCCAACGACGGCAACCGCAACGCCAAGTTCAACTCGGACGTCGAGCCCGGAGACATCATCCGCGTCATGAAGACGGGCGGTTCCGTCGACATCCGCGTCACCGGCATCACCTCCGACACCGAGCTGCTGTCGGATTACCTCGACGACGTCGACACCGCGACCGCGTACAACTACAAGATTCTCAAGTGCGCCGCCGGCCGCATCGGCGGCGACAAGCACGACGCGATCGACAACACCGGCGGCGTCATGCACATCCCCGACGAGAGTCCGCTCGCGTACCTGCCCCACCCCGAGCACTCCTACTATCAGACCTGGTCGTACAAGTACTGCGAGATCGACCCGGGTTGCTGCGGCTTCCGCGTGTCGTCAATCGTGCAGCCGCAGCAGTTTGGCTACTATCACGTCAAGCCCGATCACTCCAACTACAACCTGAGGATCGCGGTGCACACCGTGAACGATAACCTCGACCTGTACACCCGCAGGGACGACGACGGCGGCGGCAGGCCCGACACCACGAACTACCACCTCACCTCCGTCCGAGAATCCGTGCCTTGGGCCATCGACGAGGACGAGTATGACTTTGCCTGCGTCGCGCAGACGCTCAAAAAGTCGGTCCTCGCGGGCGAATACAACGGCGGTGACGCCCCGACGTACGACAGCGCTCTTGCCCAGTACACGATGCACAATAATAAGCCCAACTGCGAGAAGTGGGTCATCGGCGTCATGGGCGACAACAGGTACCCTCAAACCGTTGGCGCGTCCGAGTACAGCGCGCGATTTTACATCGAGTTTAACTTTCCCGATTTCGCGTGCGAGGACAGCGGCGAAGCCGCCGACGACATTGGCGGTTTCCTCTCCGCATCGCACAAGAAGAAGTGCATCCAAAACAACCTTCGCTTTGTCCGCGACGCCGACGTCGTGCTCAACAGCGCCGACTCCCCGAAGTGGGTCGTGAGGCTCACCGAAACAAAGAAGCGCGAGGGCGGCCAGTACGTCAAGTGGCGCGACGCGGGCGGCGCGAGCTACCCCAACGCGCAGCGCTCCGGCGCGGTGTGGTGGCACCGGAAGGTTCACGTCTGGGACGGCTTCGAGACGAACTTTGTCTTCCAGATCACCGACCCGTCGCAGTGCGGCGGCGAGGACAAGATCTGCGACGGCGGCGACGGCTTTGCCTTCGTCATCACCAACGACGCCAGGCAGGAGAAGGTTGACTACAACTCCAACGAAGGCTGGGATTGCACCGATCTTAACTCGTGCTCCATCACCGACGGCCTCATCGGCTGTCCCGCCGACGGCCTCGGCTACGCCAACTCCAAGAAGTCCAACACCGTCAACTACTTTGGCGAGTGGCAGGAGTGCACCTTCGGCCTTCGCAAGGCGCTCGCCGTCGAGTTTGACACCTTCTACAACGTCGAGCGCCGCGACCCCAAGCAGGGTAAGCAGCACTGGTGGATCAACGCCACGGAGTACGTCTCCTACAACGACAACCACATCGGCGTCTTCATGACGACGGAGCCGAAATACGCGCATCAGCCGTGGGGAGCGTCGCAACCCGAGCTCAAGGCGCTTCACAGCGACGACGAGAACGGCGCGCACTTCGGTTCCACTCCCTCCGTTCCCACGATGGCGGACTTCCAGGAGCACACCGTGAAGATTCGCTACACTCGCGGGTTCACCACCGAGAAGCAGGGCAGCGGCAAGCTGTCCACCACCGACATCGTCACCGCCGACGCCGACCGCCGCAGGCTCAAGGGCAACCAGCTCACCAAGTTCAAGACGGAGCTTCGCACCGGCTTCGAGTTTGGCTACGCGTCCCGCGTCAAGGCCAACGTCAAGGTGAAGCTCAACCGCGACATCACCTGCCAGGACCCCGAGTTGGAAACATACGCCGCGTGCCGCCAGTCGCCCCCCGTCGCCACCACCGGCTTTGGCGACGACGGCGAGGCGACGCGCGTCATCAAGATCATCGACGACGACGAGGCTAACCTCGAGGACACCGACACGTCGGGCGCGACCGCCGAGGAGGCGGAGGTTCGCATCACGTACATGCACGCGTTCAACCCCAAGCAGGATACCGACGCTGACTACAACATCATCAAGGAGTTCCCAGGGGAGATTCAGGTGTTCATCGACGACATGGATCGGTACGTGTTCCAGGTTGCGGTTGAGGACCGGGACATGAGCAAGATTCTCGACACCGACGGCAACGCGTACATCGGGTTCACGGCGTCCACGGGATCCAAGGGTTTCGCGAAGGTTGGCTACGATCCGGAGGAGGTGCACGAGACGCACGATATCCTCGCGTGGAACTACTGCAACAACCCCGGATGCGTGCCCTACTAACTTAAGATTATACACACACCGATGACGTAGATGGTACATTTGTAAATAAAACGTCTTGTTTTTAAGTGTTATTAAAGACCTTGCTTGCTTGACAATACGTGGTGGGGGCTCGACATCATTTCCCTTGCAGTCGTTCCCGCAAAAAAATTGTGGATAAAAATCGCCAACCTTTCGATGGCTCTGTTCTTGTACACGTCAGTTTCGATTCGTGGATTCTCAACCCGAACCGTTTCGCCCGATGAGCGAGGTCACTTCCGCGTCCCCATCCGCGCCGTCGTCTAACTCCAGCACGGTCTGCATACGCTTCGGCTTCGCCAGGAGCTCCTTTAGCTTGCTCGGGTAGATTGGCTTGGTGATGTACTCGTCCATGCCAGCCTCGTACCCTTCGCGGTGGTTCTCCGCGGTGGCGTTGGCGGACGTGGCGACGATGTAGTTGCCATTGGCGATAGTACCCGCCGCCTCCATCTCGCGGATCCGCTGCGTCGCCTCCAGGCCGTCCATCACCGGCATCTGAATGTCCATCAGAATGACATCGTACAGCCCGCCGCCCTTCATAATCTCGACAGCCTCCGCGCCGTTGTTGGCGACATCCGCCGTCATCCCGCAGTGCTTCACGACAACCTTCGCCACCTTCTGATTCATCAGGTTGTCCTCCACGATGAGAACGTGGCCGCCGTGGCGGAACACGAGCTCGTCCGCGGCGGTCACGAACGACGAGATCGATCCCCCCGACTGTTGCGACGCGGCGGGCCGAGCCGCCGCCGCCGCCGCCGCCGCCACTCGAACCGGCGCCGCGGCTGAAGCGCCCCTGGGCTGGATCCATCCCCGCTCGGGAAGGCGTGGGACGAGCGGGTCGATGGCCCGCGCGCCGCCGTCGTCGCCGGCGCGGAGACGGACGGAGGATCGCCGTCGTAGTCCGGAGTTCACGGGCGCTTCGCCCGCGGGCTCTTCGGCTCCGTCGTCGTGCCGCGACGTCGCCAGGCGCTTGGACGCGGACCTGGTGACGCGACACGGGGAGACGAGCGCGTCCCGCCTGCCAGGGACGGCGGCGGTCGCGGTGGGGTTTCTCGCCGGCGCGTTCCTGCGGCTCGCGTGTCCAGCCTCGGGCGCCGCGGCGACGGCGGCGGGGATTCGGGTCAAAGGCGTCGGGCTCGGCGGTTGCCCGAGGTTCTTCGCCGCGGTCCTCGCCTGCTCCTGGTGGCGCATCACCTCGGCGGATTTGAGCGCATCGCGGAGTAAGGTGGGCTTGACCGGGCGGATGAGCTGGACGACGCTCGAGATGAGGGCGCGCCACCCTTCCTCCCTGCGCTCGAGTGTGCCGAGATCCGTCTCGCTGTCGCCGATACCGGAAAACCCTCCAAAGCTGTTCTGCCGCAAACCGCCGCTCCCCCGGCTGTTCTGCCGGAGCTTCTTCTCCTTCGATAACATGTCCTTGATCTGCATCTTCTTGCCGACGATTAACACGATCGGGGGCATGTTGGGCATCGACGGCGCGTCCCTGAACATCCTGCACCACTCCGTCCACAGCGGCGCGAGGAAGCATTCCTCCATGACGAGAACGGCGCAGCCCTCGCTTCGACTTTGCGCGCGGAAAATCGCCGTCGCCACCTCCGCCGACCACAGCTTTCGTTGGTGCTCGGTGTGCGGGAACCTGGCGCCCGCCTCGATGTACACGTGCGTCGCCGCCCCCGCGCACGTCGCCGCGTGGCCGATGGCATTCGCGAGTGAGTGTTTCGCGATGACGGACAACACGCGAGTCTCGGGGTCCAGCTGCCGGAGCCGGGCGGCGTCGACCCTGTTCCGCACCTCGAGGGGGACGCTGAGCACCATCGTCGTGCCCTTATCGAGCTCCGACGAACAGGTTATCGTGCCACCCATCGAGTGGACGATGTTGTTGGTGATCGCCAGGCCCAAACCGGTCCCGCCGTACTCGCGCGTCGAGGAGACGGAGGCCTGGCCGAAGGGCATGAATATGAGCTTGAGCTTATCTCGAGCGATGCCGATGCCGTTGTCGCAAACCTCGAACGCGACGACGACCCTCGGCGCGTGCGGCGCCAGGAAATCGTTCTCCATCACCTCCTTCTCGGCGCCGTGGTTTGTCCCCTCGTCAACCTCCTCATGGTGCTGGTCCAGGGCGAGTCCCATCGTCCACGATTTGCCGCGGCCGACACCCCTCGCGATGTCTTCGTAGCTCGTCCGCGAGATGCGACGCGTCACCGGGTCGTGATCCGGGAGGACGGTGACGCGTAGGCGCACCTCGCCGCCCTCGCGCGTGAACTTGATGCTGTTGTTGACGACGTTGATGAGCGCCTGGCGCAGCCGGAACTTGTCACCCCTCACGTTGAGACCGTCGAGCTCGGGCGCGATGTCGAGGACGAGCTCGACTTGGTTCTTGTTCGCCTGGTGGCCGACGATGTCTACGAGCTCGTTGACCATCTCGTTGATGTCGAACGACTCGATCACGAGCTCCTGATGCATCCCGCTGGTACTCTCCAGCTTGGCAAAATCCAAAATCTGACCGATGATACCAAGGAGAGCCTCCGCGGAGACGATGGCGGATGACACAAATTCCCTCTGCGGCTCGGTCAGGGTATCGTCCTCCAGTAACAGCGAGTTAAAAGCGATGATCGAATTCAGAGGAGTCCTCAGTTCGTGCGAAATGTTGGCGACAAACGCCCTGTGAAGCGCACTTACCGATTCCGCCTCCCTTTTGGCTTTTTCCAAAGTGGTGGCAGCGAGTTGTGAGTATCGACTCAGCTCGAGCGCGTCGGTGAACAGAGCCTCGTCCAGGCGCATCAGACCATCGGCGTTGTTCATGAGCCAAAAGTTGGAGAAGATGAGGTTGATCGAGTACATCATCTTCGCCACGATGTCGGCCGCGGTCATCATCAAGAATTGGGTGGCGGTGTTGATGTACCCCGCATCTCGAGCAATCTGAATGATGGGAAACAGCGTCCACGTGACATACGTGAGCGTCTCCAGGACCTGCATCGATCTTCTATCCTGTGGATGCTGCACCCTTCGAACGACAAACTGGAAGAGCGTCCTGAACGAGTGCATCAGCGCTATGAACAGCAGGCACGAAACCGCGATTGACAGCACCCGCACCCAGTACATGTTGGATATGAGCCCAAACGCGCCCGCGAGGAGCATCAAGTTGTTCACCAGCGACGCTTTCCACACGTCCCACGACGCGCTCATCAAGCCACCCTCCTCCATGAGCTCCCTGCTGAGCCTCGCGGACATCTCCGCCCGCCCCGTGAACTTTGACACGATGTGGTCGAACGTGTTCAACCAACCGTTGGCGCCGCGGTCCGCGTTCTCCACCTCCGCGTCCACGGCGCTCTGTCGTGCGTGCGGCACAACCTTCGGTCCGTCGCTTTCGCCCGTGTTGGGAAGTCCGCCTCGCACGGATTCGCCCCTGATCTTGACCGTATGATCCTCGAAGCCCAGGAGGGAGACTCGCGGCGAACGCACTTCGCCGACGTGCCGGGTCATGATGCACAGGATGGCCACCTTGCTGATCATCAGCGTGGACGTCACCGGCCACACGGCGATGACGCGCATGGCGCTATACTCCAACATGCCGTCTCTTTCCGACCGCACCTGCGGTATGAGGTGGAAGAAGTCCAGGGTGTAGTACACGGTGGACCACAGACAGATGAGGGTGTGGTACAAGATGAGCGAGAGCTTCAGCGGGCCGTTGTTGTGGGGCAAGGTGGCCAGCGTGGTGAGCAGCGACGCGCCGTAGAAGGATACCGCCGCGAACTTGGCGTAGCTCAGCGTGGTCTGCTGCTCCTGCGATTCGCCGAATTTCGCCGCGTACAGCGACCGCGCGGCGTCGTCGGTGGTCAGGAAGCATCTCGGCACGGTCTTATCGCTCCCGTCGCGCGCGTCGTCGGGCTCGCCCAGGCAGTACTCGTGCAGCGTCATCAGCCCAACGAGCACGCACACGCCGGTGATTATCCCCGGAACGACGAGCGCCGCGAGGTTCATCCGGAAGATGTGCGGATTCGTCGCGTGCCGCGTGCCGGGGGACCCGGGAGGCCTGAGAGAGATGAGCTTCTGCACGGCGTCCCACCCGGCGCGGTCCGTGAAGGTCCCGACCCCGGGCCCGCCGCCGCGGTCCGAGGCGCGCGCAGCCCTGATGAAATCCGACATCGTGGTGTCGTGAGTACACGCCGGGGACGTGCTGCCTCCACCGCACGCGCGTCCCTTCCCCGTGTCGCGATGGGCTGCGCGAAAGTCGATGACGTCCCGATAACGCAGCCTGCTGGACGCGGCAGATCTTCCTGCCAAGTCAGCGTCCGGCTTTTTATCATAAACCGCGGTTCGTATGGGAATGCAGTCAGAAATCTGAACGCGAATCGTCAAAGTCACCGTCAGCGGACGTCAGGTACCGCGGCGAATCGCGGCAAATCCTCGGTCCAGATTGCGTTTCCGCCTCAGTCTCTCAGTTCGCGCCGCTGCGAGCAACGACCACGCGAAAAACCATCGAGCTGCGAAAATCGGAACGTTACGAAGACGCCGAGGGGAAACAGAACGGAGGTGAGCCATGGCGGGTCCTTTGGTTCCCCACGTGGGCTTCGAGATCTCCGAGCTCTCCCTCGGGGACGAGCCGTCCATGTATACCGGGCGCATGACGTCTCCGTCGACCGAGGCGCGCGAAGCCGAGGTTTCGCGCGGCAGCGCGCAGCTTCAGGCGGTGAAGAACGAGGCGAGTGCCGAGCATTTTGGATCTCTTCTCGCGCCACCCCTCGGGGCCCCTATGTGTCGAGGTTCACCGCCGGGTTCCCTCACGCCCCAGGGCCGCCGGCATCGTCGCGCCGCGGACCTTCACACGGAGCGCACGACGCGTCCCGCGGTCTCCTCGACGCAAAAACCCTGACCCTCGGAACCCCTAATCCCCTCCCAATCCCGCAGAAGCTCAAGGCGCAAAAGACGCTGCAATCCAAGGAGCGCGAGAACAACTTCCTGCGACGCGAGGTTGAGCGCGTGACCGCCGAGCGCAACTCGCTGGAGGCCGCGCTGCAGTCGGAGAAGGCGTACGTGCGCAGGCTCGAGCATAAGATGACCGCGGGCGGTCCCGACACCGCGGCGCGATGCGCGCAGCTCAGATCCAAACTCAAAACCGCCAGGGATGAACTCCAGGTGGAGATGGCCAAGACCCGCGGTCTCCAGAAGGAGCTCGAAGAGGCGTTGAGGGACAAAGCGTCGGTGCTTCACGCGCTCGAGCTCAGGGCGCAAGACCTCAGCGCCGAGGGAGGCGCCGACGTCCCGTCGCGCCTCCTCTACGCCGTCGCCAAAGGCCGCGAGGAGGCGGTATCGTTGGCTGTGCAAATCGCGGAAAAAAACGACGAGCTTCGCGCGGAGCGCGAGCTCACCGAGCACCTCCGCGAACGGTGCGACGAGCTCGAGAAGGCGCGCAAGGCTGAGTTCGACGACGCCACCAGGGCCCGCTCGGGCAGGGCGGACGCGGACGCGCGCGCCGAACGCGCGAGAACCGCGGCGGAGAAGGCGGTGGCTGGCGCGCACGCCGAGGCGGCAAAGGCGGGGGCGCTGGCCGAGGAAGCCGCCTCGCGGTGCGTGCAGCTCGGCACGGAGCTCGCGAAGGAGCGCGAGCGATGCGATGCGCTGCACCGCGCGCTTGACGAGCGCGACGCCTTCCACTCCAAGGACCTCGACGTGTTGCGGCGCGAGATGGAGCTCGCCATCGAAGCCACCGAACGGGAAGCGGGGGACGACGTGAAGCGCGCGCGGGCGGAGCTCGAGGACGTCTCCGCGCGCCTCGCCGTCGCGGAGGCTGAGCTGGCGGCGGCGCGGACCAACGCGGCGGCGACCGCGGCGGACGCCTCCAAGTCCGTCGAGACGGCCAACGGGCGAGCGGTGCAGGCGGAGGCTGAGTCGCACCGGCTCAGGGACCACGTGAGCCAACTGGAGGAGGAGGGCGGTAACCTCACGGCGCAGATCGAGGCGTTCGCGGCGGTCAACGCGCGGTTGCAGGACGCGGCGACGTCGGCGCAGACGCGCGCGGACGCCGAGTGCGCCAAGGTGGCCAACTTAAAGCGCCAGGTTGAGACGCTGGAGAAGGCTTCGAAGGCGGCTCGCGGCGAACGCGCGCAGGGCGAATCTGAGTTGAAGCACAAGCTCAAGAGCGCCCTCGAGGAACTGGCGACGGTCATCGCGCAGCGGGACGAGCAGAAGCTGCTGCTGCAGGAGGCGTTGGCGAAGTGCGCGAGCGCCATGGCTCGCGCCGAGCGCATGGAGGTGAACGAGCGGACGCTCAAGCAGAGCGTGGAGAACCTCAACCGGAGCAAGGCTCTGCTGCAGGAGACGATGGTGGAGCAGCTCGCGTCGGTGCGCGCGCAGCTGGAACGCGCGCAGACGCAGAACAGGGACCTGGAGGCGATGATGCGGAGGCAGGCGGCGAACACGGAGAAGTTGCAGGGGCTCGTGGAGGCGTCCACGCCCGGTCCGAGCTAAAAGTTGGGCGTTTTAGTTTTCCAATCTACCTTCGTACGACGTAAAGAGCGCCTTTGCACCCGCCGTCACGCCTCGTAGTCGTACCACGCCGCCTCGTTGGAGTACCTCGCGTCCTCGTCCTCGTACTCCCACGTCTCCCACACGTCCGGGTTCGTCGCGTACCCGCCGGACGCGTGACCCGGCAGCTCGGGCGCCACGTAATGCGCGTCCCCCTTACATCCCCCCGCGACTCTCCCCTCGACAGACGGACAAGACGCGCCCCCATCCGCGAACGACTCCCCAAAGCCCGCGTCGTCGAAGCACCCCTCCAGCGACACGCCCCGAAACGCCACCGCGCCGTCGCCCGCGATCGCGCCGGTGCCGTCGGGCACGACGGTGGGCGTTCCCCCAACCTGAACGCGCTGCGACGCGAACAGTCGAAGCGACCCCCCCGCGCGTTCGTTCCCGCGACCCAAACTCGCCTCGCGGCAATCCACCGCCGCGTTGGGCCCGACGCGGCCGTCGCCACCGCGTTCGACGTCCGGCCAGTCGTCGACGTCCCCCGCGACAAAGTCCACGAGCTGCGCGTCGAGCGCGAGGAGGACGTTGCCCTCGCCGCGGTACACGCCCGGGGCAAGACGGACGACGTCTTTGTCCAGCCAACGAGCAGACCGCGGGACCGGACCTTGCGACCTCGGGACCGTAGAACCTCGGTCCGTACCATCGGCGACGTCCGCCCTCGCGCCCCGCAGCGCCGCGTGCAGCGCGGACTGCAAGTCGGTGAACGGCGCGTTGGGGGTGCCCGCGAGCGTCGACGGGTCCGTCACGTACGGGTACGTCGGATCCGCGGTGGTCCCAATCGCCGCCGCGTACACGTCGCAGTATAAAAACTTGGCGCCGTCGGACGACCCATCGCTGAACGCGACGCCGTCGTTAGACACCGTGACGTTCGCGACGAAGCACGGGGCGATCGTGTCGTTCGTCGCGTTCGCGTCGTACGTCACCTCGAGCGACGCGCGGGGGTCGGTTCCGTCCCCGGGGTACGGATCGGCGCGATCGGTTGTTCGAGTCGTCGCGCGAGGCGATCGCGTCGGCGTCGAGCACGTCACCGTGTGATCGTCCACCCACGTCGCGTCCGACACGAAGGGCGGCAACCCCGTGACGTCGTCCTCGAACCTGCATCGCAGGTTGGTGCCGGGCAGGAACCCGTCGCCGCGGACCGTGAGCGTCGTTCCCCCCGCGAACGGGCCCCTCGCGATAGCGGGGGGCAGGCCGAGTGCGGCGAGCGCCTCCGGTCGGACCCCGTGCCGCGACGATATCGAAGTCACCGTCGGCGCGTCCCCCACGTACGTAAAAGTCACCGCCG